>Ga0307978_1001152_pt1 | contig 20325 bp, 15 predicted proteins | sample OrgLakmetage1056_FD_203151 | JGI IMG/M metagenome (GOLD analysis project Ga0307978, IMG submission 203151) | Saline water microbial communities from Organic Lake, Antarctica - #1056 | ecosystem: Environmental > Aquatic > Non-marine Saline and Alkaline > Saline | place: Antarctica: Organic Lake...
AAGCCATCGGTCTCGGCAAACATTTTTATTATATTATACAATGTCTTCTGTTACCGAAAACGCGAGTAAAGGTGAGTGTGCGCGTGAAAAAAGTCAAAAGGCCGTTTCGGCCGCGCGCGCCACTTTGGCTGGCGCGTCACATTCTACAAGAAGATTGCCAAAATTCACCTTCTTTTCAGATTCACGTAGTCTATTTCACATTCCACAAAAACTAAATGCCACGGTAAGTGTAAAAATGAAAGAATTGGTCATCTTGAAGCATCAAGTATTCGTGAAAATCGACTTGTATTTCTAAAAACAGACGCAGCCGTTGCCGTTGCCGCTTCAGCCAACACCGCTCGCTTCCGCCGCCGCCGCTGCGCTCTCTGAATAATTATTAATCTAATACACGTGTAGATTGACAATGGAGATATTCAAAAACATGACACGATAGGGGAATATGAAATAGAATCTCTTTTTTCGCAATGTGGATCACAGTCAAACTCGGAACAATCTGAAAAAAAGGAGAAAAAGGTGAGAGGCGGCGGCGGTTGCGGCGGCGGCTGCGGCGGCGGTTGAAAAAAAACGAAAGTAATACTCACTTTTTACACACATAGAGTTCAAACAAGAGGAAAAGGAGTAGACTTGAAAGGTTATTGGAAGATTTTGATGTAGAAGAGAGGTCAAAGTATGCTGGTGCGTCCACCTTTATGCCTGCTAAACCTGGAGAACGAAGAGTGCGAAAAAAACCCGAGCTATTAGTCGTCGACGCCACTGCCGCGTCTGCGGAGAGCAAGTCGAAGCGCGCGAGATACGAATGGGCGAGTCGATTCAGTAGTGGAAATGCTTTATTGTTACATCCTTCTTATGTATTATACAAAGATCGCCAAACGGGAAAATTTGAGAAGCCCATGGTTGGTGACTATGTGGATTTTGAAGAGTTGGATTTGGACAATAGCGTAGTATTGGACAGAAAAGATGTTGTTGGACGTTCACTGTTTGCCACTAAATTTTGTAAGAAGGGCACCGTAATGGCCATGTACGGAGGCGATGTAGTGAACGTTGAAGAAGAAGGAGACGAAGATGATTATACTGTAGAATTACACAAGGATAGCAAATGGGCTATTAGAGGAACCCCGCACGGAGACGATGCGGAAACTCTATTCGGTGGAGTATTTGCCAATGACGCTCTAGGATTAAAGTACAAGAATGGAGATAGAGCAGTGGTAAATGCAGAGATTACACTGTATGGTAAATTGGTAGACGGCGAGCCCACGTTGATGCCAGTGGTTCGCTGCATTCGAGACGTTTTTGAAGGTCAAGAGATACTGGTTAGATATGGATCAGACTATTGGACTGGAAACGAGCAATCTAAAGCTCTTCTCAGACTTATCAGAGAAGCCGGACAATACTTTCCTCTCAAAATGTTGAACACGGATACAAATGAATTAATAAATGTGTAATAAATAGAATCGACTTCTTTTTATTCTACTTGTCTTCCTCTCGTTTTCTCTTCAATTGATAAGACTCGATGCCAAATAGCTCCTTCATATTTGTCTTGTTCACCTTTTTTGACTCGAGGAAAGCAGACATTACGGTTCTTTTGCGCCGATCTTCTTCCGAGTCGGACGTGAACACGTCGGTGAGATTGTACTTTATCCTCTCTATTAACATCAAGTGGACCGTTGTGCGCATATCTGGTACGTTGTAAGTCACGTAATTATTGTTGTTGGGATGAAAAACCGCAATGAACATTTTAACGACCTTGTACTTTGTGTTGAGTTCAATGAGGTACGCGTACAGGTTGAGTTGGATGTAGTAGTGGTAGAGATTGCAATCTGGAATCTCAGCACACGGTCCTTTTCCACACTTGCCTCCAAACGCAGACATGTAAATCTTCTTGGAGCGCTTCCAGTCTCCAATGCCAAGTTTGTTTTCTGCCATTCCTTCCTCGCGGAAAATCAAGTCCGCCGATCCAGTCAAGTACGTGGCGCACAAGTCTTCTTTCAATATGTCAGGGCAATTCTCTTCCAGCGCTCTCTGTGAGTGATAGGTTCCCTCCCTGTTATCTTTCCAGTCGCAGACTCTGATTTCAGATCGGACCACTTTCATTGTGCCATTGATAAATAAATCTCTCATCAAATTCAAGAAATACCTAAACTCGATTGTTTGATAAACCATGTTTTCACACGGCGCGTCAAGTGGATTATCCAAGAAGATTTCGATTGATCGATGAAGAGCAGTTCCACTTGCCGATCCCCACTCCCATAAGTCTAGCACGGCGTCTCGAAGTTCAATCCACATTTTGAAATCCTCATTGCTCTGTGCAAGCGCACCGTTTTCGTCTTCATATTTTTTTATACTCTCTTGCAAAAAAGTGTCTCTCAGGCACCCTTTTTCAATTAAAGGATAAGGTAGATTTCCTTTGCGTTTTGTTTTCACCAAACGATCCACCATCAACGTGTAATCATCGACGTTTCTGCGAGAGCGGTGCAATATTTCCAACGCGATTCTCTTTGCGTTTTCTTTGTCGTCAAAGTGATCAAAAAACGAGTGAATGAATCCAGTTCCAGAGCCTCTAGCCTCTTCCAATTCTCCAGTGTGATCGTTTGGTACCAGGTAATAATGAGTGTGACTTGGATCATTCGGATCAACATCGTAGAACTGGACTCGGTCGAATTCGGGAAACGGGTTGATCTTTTCGAGAGCCTTTGGCTCTGGCAGAGCATTAAGCTCGTCAAACAACGATCTGTCACACTCTGCCACGGTTATCATGTCACCTCTCCCTCCACATTCACTTGAAGACACTTCTTGTATAGCGTCACTCAATTTTCTCAAGCTGAAATACCCCTCACACAAAGAAGTGTGATACAATGTTTGCGGACTATCTAGATTGGTCAGAAATTCATCATTGGACATTTCCCTGTCCCATTCATTACTCATCTTGAAGGATAAAATAAAACTTATTTTTTATACAAGAATATTATATACGATCTTCTACGCGCCCAAGGTATAAAAAAGATTATTCTATAGATTTTAAATTATGAATAATAACGGAGAAAACAGCGAAGATTACGAATACGTATACGGCGACGACGACGACGACGACGACAGCGTGAGTTTCGAAATCGAAAGCAGCGATAACGATGACAGGAATGCGCCAATGCAAGGCGGTAGTGGCGATAACGACGGCGACGACGGCGACGACGGCGACGACGGCGACGACGGCGACAGCGTGAGTTTCGAAATCGAAAGCAGTGATAACGATGATAGGGGTGGACCAGTTTCAAAAAGTGAAGAAGACGAAGACGAGTACCCAATTATCATCCACCGAGAAGGTGACGCGGATAGCAGTGAAGGGGAGAGTGGGGATAATGGACTACGCGGACGCGGACGCGGAAGCGACAGCAGCAGCCTTGCCGTGTACGAACTCTCGCGCACTAAAGGTGTTTGGCCATATCAGACGTTGTATGTGTGGAAAACTCATAGAGTGAGTGAAACGTTTCCTCCTTCCGACGAAGAAGTTCATCAATTGGAGAAGGCATTCAAGGAGCGCATGCGCGTTAGAATATTGTACGAAGCGAGCTTTGTATCGATTGGAAACGGCGCAGAGCCTGTGAACTCTTTGGACGATAGCATTTTCTTTTACGTCAATATCAACGACATTGCGAACCTTATATCTGCCGCTCTTACAATGAACCAACCCATCAAGAGGTGGACTGAACTCACCGATCGTGAAAAGTCAATTTATCCACAAAATCTTATCGATCGGTGTAATGCGAAAAAATAAATATTTTTACTACACAACTTTAAAGAAGCCGTGCGTTTTTTTTCCGTACAATTTCATTTCACAAAGAATAGAAATGCATTTCATATCCGAAAAAGTAATATCGTTTATGTTCAACACATTCTTCTCCACTTTTCGTCGTTTCCTCTCATTTTTGTTAGTTTCGGTTGCGTGAAAAAGTCTATTATTTTTCTCATTTCGCATCGATTCACCCGACGGTTGGAAGCGCGTCGGCGTTTTCCTCTTCCTTTTTTCATCCAATGGAATCACTAAATTTATATCCAAGTCACAACCAATCTTCTCCTTTGTTTCGAAACCTTCCTCGCCCTCTTCTACATACATGTAGAATCTCTCTTGTTTTGCGTATCTTTCCTTGCACTTTTTATTAACCGTATACTTGATCAATTCATCTTTATCCATTGCCTTTTTCATGACACTTTCCCATGAGAATCTCGTTGCTTTATAATAATAATAAAAAATAGTTGTTGACAATGAATCGTCTTTTTTTACTCTCTCCCCTCTCCATCTGATATCGCATTACTTTGAAACGTGCGGCTTGTGCTCGACAATGGTGCGAACGTGCAACACGTATTTGCGACCAATGCCAGCATCTGCGTCGTTTTGGCTCTTGGCGACTTCAAGCTCATCCTTGTCCAACCATTCATTGCTTGCACGGTTGGAAGACGTGCGCTCAAAGAATGGACGCGAAATGCGAATCTTGAAGGCATCGTACAACTTGACATAGTTGACATCGACGTCAAGGCACGCCTTAAGAGACTTAACAGCTTCGGCAACCTCGACGCGGCTCATGACCAAGCTACCCAAAGCCTTGGCAGAGTCATCTGGGAGCAACTCGTCCAAGTCATTCTCTTGGCGAGTCGTGTTGACCATGTCGACAATCGGCGACGAAATGTCCACCAAGCAAACCTTATCATTTCCCTTGACGTCCTCCACGGCATCCATAAACGACTTACCTTCCAAGTAGGATGGGTACGTTTTGACATAATCGTGAGTCATGTCGCCAATGTTGCTCTCGACTAAGAGGTGTGGGTCGTTTCGGAACGAAGTGTGATCCATAGGGAACGCAACAAACGATCCCTTGCGCGATCCGTCCGCTGAGCATTGAACATTGTTCACACCGCGTAACTTGTCACCCATGCTTAACATAATAGAAACTGGAAATGTCGAACGAATCTCCGACAAGTAAATGTTTCCTTGCGCGTGCATGTTAATGCGGCCCTTGGATTCGCTAGTGTCAGGCAACTCGAACGCGCGGCTCGACTTTTTAAGTGACAAAACCGGAGCTACGCCTTCGCGGCCCTTGGTCTCTACATACTTGGAAAGGTCTTTGAGTGAAGCGGTCAATTTAAATGTCACTTCGCTCTCGTAGAAGCCTCGCGCGTTCAAAATTCCGCGATTTAAACATTGGCCAGGAATAAACTTGGGCGCCACCGTTTTCGTAGGCATCGCGGCATAATCTTGTGCGTCTTCATTTTTTTTTTGAGATTTTAAGCGAGCAGCCTCTTTTGCCAAAATGGCATCGGCCTCTGCGTCGGTCATCACAGTTGCAAAATCCATTGGCGAAGCAGTGCTATCACAGATTGAGCTGGTCTTAACTTCTTCACATTCCTCATCTGATCCTGCAAATTCGTAAGAGTCGCGTCGTAAGGTTGACATTTTTAATGGGATATTTGTTTTATGTAACTCGGTGTACTACGTTTCCAATGCCGTTACACTAAAATTAGTTTGACTTTTTTCACAAAATATTAAATTTTTAGAAAATTACTTTTGTTTTTACTGACGCGGCCTTTTAAAATGCAACACCCGCTTCTAATAAACTCTAGCCTTTTTTTCCGCTGGAGCTCCAAATTGCGCTTCGCCTCCTCCGCCTTCGCTTCGATAATCAAAAGGGTCATTTTCTAAATTTTCTAAATTATCCATGGAAGCCCACGCTGGCATGGAGCCCTTGATTTTTATCGGATTATTACCACGAATATCTCCTGGAAATCGTTGACCTCTAGCCAATATTAAATCTGTTTCATAGTTGATACGAAATTTCTTCTCCTCCCCCATGACGTGTTCATTTCGAGGTTGAAAATGACCAGAATTCGGCGCAATCGCGCTACTCCTGCTGAATTTGGGCACAGTGGAATTTGGCATCCCCGTTCCAAGCCCAGCGTCTTTAATCGGATCGAGGCGGCGCATTCTAGTGAGGATGGATCGTCCGTGCCGAAGCGTGTCCTTTGTGAAACGATTCAACTGAAGCGTTCGAGGATTGAGCGACTCTGTCCTCGCAATCACGTGCGCAACGAGTTCGGCAAAGATGACCTGTGTGCTTGGCCGCAATTTCAAATCCTCTAGCGTGCAATTGGCTAAATTCGGAGCATTCTCTTGCACCATCTGATAAGCCACGTCGACTGACGAAATGTACTGAGGACTCAGCATCAGTACGCCTGTATTGTGCGGGCTAAGAGACCATTCCACAGAGTCAACGTGGGTTGCGCTGAGCAATTTCTTGAGCCTCGAGATGAGCTTCTCTATACTCTCGTCTCGAGCGGCTTCGTCAGCGGCCCCAGCCACCGACAGTGATCGCATCAATTCATTCACCAATCCCTTTTGAACCTTTGATATTTCTTCGGCGCGAGTGGTCTGATCTCTCTCTGCAGTAGTCGTGATAGCATTTGCAGAATTTATAAAAGGATCTACCATTGCAGTGACAAAATTAACTTCTCCGAGTTTTGAAATGATCTTCCGAAGAGACCTCCGCCGTACTTCCCCGTTGATGTTTGAATCTCCATGCTGCAAGAGAGCTTCCTCTTGATCGCTGGTCAAGAACGTCTGGGTAGAGTTTCCTGCTAAAAAATTCACAATTTGATTGTTTGGAATATCCGTTGCCATTTTGCGAAACGTTTCTCGGGCAGCCCTGGACTGCTTGACAAAATTCTCGTACGCTTCTGTTGCTCCAGAAAGTTGGTAAGAGGCATTTTTGCGAAGCCTGTAGTGATTTTTTAGAGACTCTACTCCGCATTGAATGGCCTGCTCCATCGAAGTTCTAATATCCGCATTATCCACGATATCTCTTCTACTTTCCGTCAAAGGGTATGCATAATCCACTCTCTCGTCTTGTTCATTCGATAGAGACTTCTTATACATGGAAATAGTGGCTGCGTAAAATGACTCAAACGGCGTGAGCGGCTTTTGATTTGCATTTCCCAATGTAAGAGGCCACGCGTTATTCGGATAAATGTCCAAATCCTTTCTCGACAATCCTCCAAAGAAGTATTCCAGGCGAACCAGTGTCTGCTGTTTGCTCTGCGTGACCTTGGCGAATAGAATTTTATCATTCGCCTCCTCTTCTCCTCCCCCTCCCCCCTCTGCGTTTTCTCTGCACCTCAACGCGTCCTTGATTCTCACATCTTCCTCGCAAATGAAATGCCTCAACTTCTCCACATCATAGAAGAGTGTTGAAAAGCCGTGGAGAAAGAGTGGTAAAAACACCTCGATCAAAAATCTCTGATACTCCTCTGGTCTAGTTGTCGTTCGTTTCTTTTTTCTCACCTTGTAAAGAGAAGAATTTTCGTCTGCTTCTCCGTATCCGTAAATATCTTCCTCCTCGAGTCTACGAGACCTGCCACCTCCTCTTCGCTCTATCGCCTCAATTGAAGGCTTTTCAATATTAGGAATGGAATTTCCGCACTCCCCGTCTTCAGACTCGTCGCTTTCGCTGGTGCCTTCGCTTGTGCCTTCGCCTTCGCTTTCGCTGTATTCTTCATTTCCAATTCCGTACCAGCGCTCTCTAATGCAATTAAGAGAAATCCACACATTAATACTCATGTTAACCCACGTCACGTGTTTCTTAGAGTTGTTGTCACTTTTGGTTGTTGCGGCTTCCACGAATCGCATCACATCATCCTCGAACAAGCTCGGTGTCCTTGCGTACACGCTCCGCCGAGGAAACACGTTCCCTGCATGATTCATTTGTTCAACAGCATAATGGAGATTGGCCGGTGTTTTCGAAATCGTATACAAAAAACACATAATGGCAGATATGGTGATTCTAGTAGGATTATTGTTTTTAGCCACGGCGAGTTGCGCATCGTCCGCTGCCACTTCTGAGCGCTTTACAGCGATAATAGTCAAGAACCGAATGAATTCATTGACAAACAACGTGCTATCCAATCCTTCTCGTGGGTACTTGCATCGAGAGGCCAGAGTCAGAATCTCGTCTAATGTAGGAAGAGGATTGCCTCTGACAATGCCTTGGTCTGAAAGGATTCCATCATTATTAACAGCATTGATTATCGGATTTATAGTATCTGTGTACTCTTTTTTCACTATACTCAATTCAGATAAAATGGATCGAGCCTCTTTGATGTCCTGGTCTCCCTTGGTTTGTAACTCGATTGCGCTTTTGATTGATTTATCTGCCTCTGTGACATTTTTGAGCGCCTCTTTTCGAATTGCATCCACCGTGGCAGCACGCTGAAGAATTCTCCTCGAGTTTTGGTCGAGAGCCTCTCGTTTGAATAGAACAGTTGGATCTTTATGACTCGCACCCGCGACCAACATGATGAACCGGTACTCTGGGTGACTGTTGATCAAATGTTGTCTGATTTGCTCTTCAGTTCTCCACGCCCTGTCAAAGTATTGTCCAGTTTCCGAATTGTACCCGTCTTCGCGATGCTCTCCTCTGTAGTCTTCTAGAGATTGTTTGACTTTTTGAAGAACGGAAATCGAGTCCTCTTGTGTAATTGAACCCGTTTGAACAGCGTCGAATGAAATGGTATTTTGCTGCATTGGATCGAATGGCGCTGCCAATCCTGCCGCAGGTTGGTTGTCAAGCACTTCTCGGAGAGCAGACGGAAAGTGAATTGCTCTGGCCATGTCGTCTGCCGATTCACCGTCGTTGCTTTTTGATGCCATTTTGAGAGCGTGAAAAAGTTTACTTTTATAGTAGTGTGGGCCTTTACACTGCATTATATACACCTTACTATAAAAGATATCTTTTTTGACGCGACAACAATGGCACGAGAGGAGATACAGCACCCTTGGCCAGACAATAGCATTGCTGGAGGGTTTTTCCTCGTCTTTACCAATCTTATTCTCGCATGGATTGTGACCGACCTTGCGTACAGATACCGCTGGGACCTTTCGCTCGTGCTCTTATGTACCATGATCGCGTCCATTCTATACCACTCTTGCCGCGCTGGATTCGCGTGCATTCTGAGATTCCGTGACCACCAAGTCACCGACCATGTCTTTGTCTACTTTTCCCTCCTATACATAGCGTCCAAGTTAATTGTGCGCCGCGGTTTTTTCCATAAGAAAACACTGCTCATGTTCCCACAGCTGATCGTGCACGCTAGAATTGCAGTATTCTTCGTTTTCATCTTGGTTGCGATTCTCTGCAACATGTATAACCCAGAGTCTGGCTGGGTCGCCATTCTCTGCTTCGGCGCCCCGTCTCTTCTCGTTGTACTGAGCGCGGTTATTGTGAATGAGCCCGTTTTTTACAATACAACAAACGGAGTCATTGGCACCATTCTCTTCGTGTGCTCGCTTACCTTTTACCATTTTGCTCCACACTCGTGGTACGACTGGGCCCACTCCATCTGGCACGTACTCTCCATGCTCAGTGTGTACTTTATTGTATTCTCCATCGAACCTCCCATGAGACTGAGGGTGGACGAGCACACCAAACAAGTTGACTGGGAAACGGGGAGAGTGGTTGTGAAATAAAATTTACTATATCAATTCTCTCATTATCACTGGGAGAAAGCCAGTAAACAGTAAAAAGAAAACATCGCCTGCAGCCAACGAGCGCACTGCTCCGTTCAGGTGTTTCCGCTGCTGCTGCTTCTGCTGCTGCGACTTATATTTGTGCTTTCTCTTCCCAAAAACGGGAGAGTGCCGTGAGGAGGAATCTGCCTCGTCTTGGCGTTTGTCGTTATCGTCTGCGAGATTGTGACTGTGTTCGGGGTATTCCAGTGTACTATGTTGTACGGAGCCGCACACGGCGGAGTCATTGTAATAGTCTGTGCACGCATTAGACGGGGGCGGCGACTCTTTGTGGCATTGCAAATCCCAATCGCACGCAATCTCGGTTCTTCTGCACACGTGCTCGCACACTCCCACTGGAAGTGGGATGACACTTTTTATGACGGCTTTGCGTTCGACTTGGCTCAGCTGACTTTCGTTTAGATAGGCGCGTTTGAATACCCTGGAACATATCCACGAATGCCACTCGTACGCGCACTCGACTCTTGCATTTGATCGCGCAGAGAAGGTGTCGTACAATACAACCAAAGCCGAGTCGACAAGCCATGCGAGGTTTTCAATGGAGCTGTATCTCGGCTCTGCGAGAGTCTCGGTGAATTTTTTTGCCACGTGAGAGTCCAGTCTGAGTATAGAACCGATGATGGCCGAGTTGATGCAGAACGGATACGATAAGTCGCGGCACATGAGAAGCGATGTGCGAAGCTTTTTGCTCGGAATAGAACCGAGACACAATGAAAAAGTTGCCGTCTCTGTGGTGACGGAGCCGTCTCCGCCTCTTCCATCTGTTTCCCCTTCATGCCGTATAATGTACGGGCTTGTCACCGTCTCCGAGGATTCGGCGAATGCGAACAGGAGTAAAAACAGAGGAAGACACGCGAGCCTGCAGCCTCTTGCGGAAAAAAACATTCTTTTATTCTTCGCACTCTTCTTTTCCATGAACAGCACTTGGCGATTAAGGGCGGGAATCTTTTTACATTAAGTCTCCCCCACCATACGACTTTCCTCTACCAGTCTGTAGTATTGGTCCAAGATGGGTTGTTCTGTTACCAATCCGTCGTCCACAAACACAGAGAATAGATACAGAGTGGAGAGCAAAAGAGGGCGCGGCATTTGCGAAGAATTCATCAGCGCGATCAAAACCTCCCAATTCTTTTGCTCTGCCGCGTCTTGCACGAACATATTCCCGTGTGTTTGAAAATCCACCTTTGGATTATCCTTCAACAGATTGGTCATATAAAGGAATCCGCCAATACACGCTGCTCGCATGCACCACTGCGAACGAGAGCTTACGTCTACCCTCTCTCCAAGGCCAATCAAATACTCTACCACACTAGAAAAGCCGAATAATGCAGAGTAGCGAATTGAGTAATTTCCATTCACCCACGCGAATACTCCTGGTTGTGTAGTTAACACCTTCACACAGTTCAAGTGTCCAAGTCTGGACGCTCGTTGAATGGATAAATTGCCAAGACAATCGAAGCGCGCGCGACCGCGAGTCGTTTCGGCAAAGCGCAGCAAGACGTCGGCGTGGCCAGTCGCCGCCGCCCACGGCACAATATAATCATTTGCGCCAATTAAATTGCACGTTTCCAATCCCATGATACTCCACACCACCTTTTTTTGAAGTAATCCAACCTTCTCCAACAGTTCGTGGTATTCTTGTCCATGCTCGTCGAATCTCTCGTCTGGAATGTATAAATCTTTCCAAAGATTAAAATCGCACGCCGCGGCGAGCTGGTCGTCGGTGCAAATCAATCCAACCGACTTTGACCAATCTTTGCACACCCTCGCACACGTCGAACGATACGACATGGACGGTAAATGAACAAAGATGTTATCCAAAATAAGTTTAGGAATCATACCATTTGCCGATGCCAATGTACCGACTGGATGCACGCGTGTATTGGCGACAAAAGTAGAAGCGGCGGCGGCGGCGGAGGACGCGGCGGACGCGGCGGCGGTTACCGCTAAGCAAAATGCGAAATGAGCCACGGCGGAAAATATTTTCGTTTTTTCACCTTACCATTATCATTGCAACTCTCCGAAAGTCGCATTCTTTTACAATCATTCTTGAGAAACATGAATAGAGATGCACTTCGGTCACAATCAGATGCCATAGGAAGTGGAGTTTGGTCGGTTCGTTTGTTTGCGCCGTCGCCGCTTTGCCCGTTTTTGCCGACAGTTGTTGGCGACGACTCTCTTTTATCGCCAATGGACTGTCCAGAAGCACTTCGTTTCATCGTAGTTACAATAATGTAAAAAAGTTTTAAATTGTGAAAAGGTTTATTGTTGAGGTATAGCATAAAGAGTTGCGTGTTAACGGCGAATTTTAAAATCACGCCAATGAATCTCCCACCGATTCGTAAACGAGCGGCTGCAGCCCTTTTGCATTCACAGACTCGTATTGCGATTCAGCCGTTGATCCGTAAAAACCAACTATGGGAGGAAGTTCGGTTGCCGTATCCATCAAGCGTATTTCGACGTATTGATTCTCCGAAGAAGACTCCGACGACGACGACGAGTCTAGCACATTTTTCTTCTTCTTCTTCTTCTTCTTCTTTCCCTTCTTTTCCACTGCTTGTGAAAAAGCAGGTGTAGTAGTAATAGAAGCTCCTCCTCCGACTGGAGCGTACGAAAGTTGAAATCTATTTTGAACATTGTCGTACTGAGGACGATTCGGCGGTTTCAAAGTCGGTGGGAGAGACGGTGGCGGTACAGTGTCGTAATCTTGATTGCTCATTGGCAACGTACTCACACTGTCATACAGACTACCAACTCCACCACTTCCGTTTCCTCTATCCAAAAAGGAAGAAGAAGTCTTCAATTCAATCTTATCGTAATTTCCTCCTCCGCCCATTGATTCCCGAGGAGATCGGGGCCGATGAGCCGTGAGAGGGTTGCTGCTGCTGCTGTGCACGTCGTTTCGTGTAATGAAAATGTCCATGTCACTGACTGGTTTCGCAACTTTCTTCTCCTTGTATTTGGCTCGGTATGCATATGCCGCAGATAGGCCAGAGGCTGCGCATAATATGACAACGGACAAGGCAACAACAAGAATCAACACAGTCAACGACTGTGAATTGTCGCCCTCTCCTTCCGTTCCGTCTCCACTCTCTTCTACAGCAATGGACTCGGTTGTCACGGTCAATGGTGTGGGTGGGGCGGCGAGAGGAGAAGAAGTCGGCGAGTCAGTAGGAGCCGTGTATAAGGTCGGAGACGGGGTGGGAGAAAACGTCGCGTCAAAAATCACCGTGCTGACTGGAATAGGGTCTACATTTGCAAATCCCACATCTGCTGGAACGTTGGTTGTGCCCACAGTATCTTCATTTCCGTATCCCAATACTCCGTGTCTGCCTTTTCCCCAGCATTGAATACTACCGTTTGTTGTCACAATACACGTGTGGCTGTACCCTGTTTCTACCAGAGCCACTGGCGCGCTTACATTGACATCGCCTGCTTCGTTTGGGGTGATGTTTTCGCCTACGTTTTCTGTATTTCCGTATCCAAGAGAGCCGTAGAAGCCAAATCCCCAGCAACGAACGTTTTGATTGGAAAGGAGTGCACACGTAGACGAATGCGACGAAGACAATGAAACAACAGTTACATTTTCCTCGTCGGTTATGTTCACGTACGGAGAGTGCAACGGGGTGTCTACATCTCCCACGTTTCCAGGAATCGTCGTCCCAAGTCTTCCATAAAAGTCTCTTCCCCAGCACTTTACCCGAAACGTGTCTAATAATACGCATGTTGTAAAAGCTCCCGCCTCGATTTGAATTACAGCTTGATTTGGAGACGCCACTTCCACGTAACCTACGGATGCTGGAACATTTTCTATACCAATACTCTCTTCATTTCCGTATCCCAATACTCCGTAATTTCCTTTTCCCCAGCATTTCACTTTTCCATTTACCAACAAAACACACGTGTGCTCAAATCCGCATGAAATACCCTTGACTAGCACAGATGAGTCTACACTGACATTGACATCGCCTGCCTCGGAAGGCTTTTCGTCGTCTCCTATATTCTGTGTCATTCCATATCCTAATTGTCCATTATAATTTCTCCCCCAGCATCTCACTCTTCCATTAGATAGAAGAGCACAATTGTGACTGGAACCGGAACAAATGGATATAACCTTTTGATTCGACGATATGTTTATGACTGAAGCATCAGCAGGCTCTATTCCAACAATGCCTATCATTATACCAGTGTCTGCTTGTCCCAGTATTCCATATAATGAATTTCCCCAACAGCGCACTGTTCCATCATCCAATAACGCACATGTATGATATTCTCCGCAACTCAATTGAATAGCAGATCGATCATTTTGAGGGGACATGTTCACAAAATAATCTACATAATTAGACACGCTCCGATTTTCACCGACGCTGCTATAGTTCCCGTAACCGAGCTGTCCACTTGATCCAACCCCCCAGCATTTCACGTTGTTTCCAGAAGGAACGGAAAAAATGGCACATGTGTGACTTTTACCGAGGCATATATTTTTAGCTTCTGCATTCCACCCCAAAAGAAAAAGAAGAAAAACGTAATACATCATGATTAAAAAAAAAGAGTTTATACTTTATCAGTCTTATATAACTTATAGTATCAGTCCTTTACTATGAATTCAATTAAAGGTATGCGTTTTGTGCACAGAAACATTGAGCAGAACTCGGCAACTCAGTAAAAAGAGCACCATTGATAACGCTTACAGAGACGTTTGATTGAGAAGTATCAATGTAAAACGCATCAGTACCACCGTTACCGTCATACTGGGCAATGGTTGCTCCTGGACCCTCTATTCCTCCGTAATTCAGAACTCGTTCAGCAGAATTTCCTCCGAGAAACGAGTTTAGATGAGACGCACCAAACTGATTGATAAAACAATCAGAATTCGCTTGTGCATCAATAGTTCCTTCGATAGTTCCGTAATTTATAATACAGTCCGATTGCCCATTTCCAACAACCCCTCCTGTTATCGTTCCGTAATTAACCAGACAATCATCCCCTGCTCCCAAGTCTAAACTACCTGTGATAGTCTCTCCAGTAATAACCATAACACAATCTGATCCTCCGCTGGCAGAGTTAAATGCTGTAAAGTTTGCACCCGAAACTTCTACGAATAGAGAAGGGTCAGCAATACACTCGTCACACTTGCAGCAGAAACGCAGAGGTGTTGGCGCAGGCGTAGGAGATAGCGTTGGCGACTCAGTCGGAGACTCAGTCGGAGACTCAGTGGGAGACTCAGTGGGAGATTCCGTGGGAGACTCGGTCGGAGACTCAGTGGGAGATTCCGTGGGAGACTCGGTCGGAGACTTAGTGGGAGACTCAGTGGGCGCTTGTGTTGGAGCAGGAGTCCAATCCATGCATTCCCCGTTCCAGCACGTGCCCGTGGCCGAAACCTCGGTACTCTGCGGGCATAACACCGTGTCCAAAACAACGTCTCCACTTCCAGCAGCGAGAGAAGAAATGGCAAGTCCTGCAAAAACTTCGCCGTTCACTTGCACAATCAATTGCGCCTCTTCCGACGTTCCACTGGACGGAGCCACGTGAATCAGATGCTTGCTGTCACCTGGAAGCAACGAAAACGTGTACGGGCTGACTCCGTCGACCAACGCCTGAAATTCATTGCCGTTGAACGACAGAATCGGCGCATTGGCATTGTTCAGCAGCGAGTCGTCGGCCACTTGAATTTGCACCACGCAGCCCGTTCGGCCCGTCTCGCAATCCATGCCGTTCGTTTCTGGGAGAGCGCGGTCGTAGCAACTGTACTCGGATCCCGTGTTGTTTGTGATTCGCATGCAGTCCAAGTGGCGACACTTGTGCGGCGGGTGAACCGAACTCAAGTTGAGTCCCGTCACTGGGTCAAGGCAATGCGTGGCAATCTCATTCTCGGTGCATTGATGTACGTTATTGAGACCCACTGGCAGACAGTGGCCGCCTACGCACATTCCATCTCCAGTGGACTGGAAACCGTCATCGCAAACATCTCCTTCAAGCGAAGAGTCGACCTCGTAGAAACAGTGCACGTCTCCCTGAACCACGTCTTGCCCGTCGTTGAGAGCGACCATGCAGCGCTGAAGCAGGCACTCTCGCGAAGGGCAAGTAGCCTCTTCGTTTTCGTTGCACAGGCGCATCGCTGCCTCGGTCAGTACGCCGCGGCATTCTCCAGCATTGTTGCACGCGTCTCCTGTAGTGAATGGGTTCAAATCATCACACATGCCGTCAATGTTGACCGGGGACAAACTACAGTAAACAGTCTCAGTCGTGCCGGGCTGTTCTTCGTCCACATAAACCGAACACGCCAAGTCGGCGCACTCGCTTTCCGATTGCCCGCACGCGTTGAATTCGTCTCCTCGGCACGGCCGAACGTGGTCTCGGCGACACTCTCCTTGCACGCAAATGCCGTTTCCTTCATCGCACGCAGAGTCAACCAAAGGCTGATAGCTACAAATGGCGTCTCCCACGTTACCGAGCGGAGTCACGCGCTTGAAGCACGACGTCGCCGATTCGCATTCAAGCGGGCTGCACTCGGTATTTTGGTCGCACTCGATTGTCGTCGGGTACACACAATCTCCTTGAGCGTCGCATTGTCCAATAAGATCAACCCCACACGCCTCTCCTTGTTTGTTTGGGTCTACAATCGACAAACAAATTGGCAATCTACCAATGGCCGTGTCTACTTCGTTGGTCAGATTGTATACTTGACACACGGGTTTTTGACAAACGGACGCTTGGCATGTAATGGCAGCCTTCTCGTCTTCCGTGCACATTCGCACAAATTGCTCCGTGACCAATCCCACGCACTCGCCGTAGTCATTGCACATGTCCATTTCCGTGTCTGGGTCTCCGTCGTCGCACGAACGAGACTCTGATTGCTCGAATTCCCGCGGCACGTAATCACAGTCGGGCTCTCCGCGCTCTTGCCCTAATCCCGTCTCGATGACCTGCACCGTACACTCGGACCCGATGCACGTAGACGCCGTGCAATTTGCTTGAATCGCTTCGTCCACTGAGCACTCTTCGATGCGCAACACGGCAGGGGTTCCGACGCACTCTCCGTGCGCGTTGCAGTGATCTCGGACGGTCAGGTCGTTGCCGTCCTCGCACGACGTTGGATTTAATTCATCAATATCGATGGGTTGGTACGTGCAAGAGTGGCTTCCTGGAACTGTTTCGTACTGAGCGTTTTCGTTTAAAACTTGTTCTTTTGAGCACTTCAGGTCCTGGCACTGAATGTCGTCGCAGTACAAATCTTCATCATCGGAACTGCATTCTACAACACGGGACAAGGCCGGCGTGCCAATGCAAACGCCTTGGCGGCACTTGTCATTGACAGTAAAGGGGTCTTCGTCGTCGCACGCGTTCCCCGAGTTGATTGGGGTTTCAGAGCACAGGTACTTGCTGAGTTGCTCGACGAACACGCAATCATTGTCCATGCACGCGGCGTCTGCTCCGCAATTGGCAATGACCTCCTGCGAAGAACACGAGCGGATAGGCTTGTCAGTCGGAGACGGGGTCGGAGACGGGGTCGGAGACGCAGTGGGCGAGTGCGTGCATCCTTTGATTCCCTCTGCGATGCACTCCTTTCCCAAGTCGGTTTTATAGCAGTGGTACTCTACACACTCGTCGAACTTGGGCTCTGGACACGTCACCTCGTCGTCGTCGTCGCACATTTCCAACTTCAAGTCGTCTTCGTCTTCATAATAGTCATTTCCATTGAGAATGTGACTGACTCCCGTGTTAGGAAGCGTAAGAGAAATGATGAATCCCACAAACACTACAAAACACGCCAAAAGAGCAAAGAAAAGAAGCAACGAGACGTTGCGGCGGTTGCGACCGTTTTCAACGCTTGTCGCTTTATTCATATTTTTCCTCGTGTAAAAATATTATTTTACATGTACTACAACCCACGCTCACTGCATACGCGTCAACTTCATTTTTTATTACGTTTAATTCGAGAGTAGAATCGAATACGCACTGGCAGCCGTCATTGTGCTATTTCCGATGAATTTCATGGAAGATGTCGAAGGAATAACTGGATCGCACCTACATCCATCCACGCGTATACTCTGGATAACAAATACAGTCGTCTCGGTAGTTGTCCATTCAAAAACAAAAGCTTGTGCCTGGTTTGTTCCAGCGTCAATAATGTTTTGAGCGCTTATAGGATACGTCAGCGTAACAACTGTTGGTTCACTTCCTTCCGATGGAACTGGAATCGTCTGAGTACTAACAGCAAATGGAACATTCGTACCGTAATTAAGGCGAGCACTAAGATCAACTGGGGCATCTCCAAAATTCCTTGCTTCTACAGTCAAAGTTGCCCCGTTTTCGTTCAAACAGACATGATCGTTGTTATCAAAAATGGCAAATAAAAATGGAGTATTTTGAGTCTCCCCTTGAGGAACCTCGGAAACCATATTTAGATAATAAGGACCATCAAGACTTTGTGTTTCGTCATTAAAATCTTGAATACACGAAGGTCCCTGCAATCCACCACCCGCTCCTATCGCGGCGATAGTATCACTAGGAATATCGGGTGGTATAATACCAGTTTCACAAGCGTCGAACAATTCTAATGGTTGAGGACTTTCACAGCTCGTGTCGACAGGAGCAGGAGCAGGAGTCGGCGAAAACGTTTCTCCAGGTCCCAGCGTCGGAGCCCCGTCTTTTGGAATGAATGAATCTTTAGTTGAGCAATGGCGAATTTCATCAATGTAATAAAATTCACCAGTTTCATTTTCTTGAGGAGGATCTACTCCAAAATTGAAGAAAAGGATCAATTCGACATAGTTTGCATTTTCGTCAAAAGTTTCCCTAAGAGTATTGTTAATGTCTTCAGGCAAATTGTAAAAATCAAGCAACACTGTTTGCCATCCAAGACTGGGGTCAAGATCAACACTAGTTTGAACTATTCCATCATTATCAGGGTTCGGACTGTTTACAATCAACTCTGCTACTACTTGAACTTCAAACCCGAAATCCCCGTAAATATCAATCTCCACAGACGGGTCTGAAGAATCAATTTGATACAAATAATCGTTTTGCCCTTTCAAACGAATACCGTTTCCTGAATATGGAGTATCTCCAATATTACCTCCCAGAGTTCTCTCAATTCGGAGTACTCCATCTCGTCCTGAAGACGGAACAGGGTCTTGTACGTAAGAAAATTCCGCTCCATTAAAACTTCGAATGTCTGCTTGATCTTGATTATCAAAATCAAAGAGAACGCATTGTGAAATTTGAGCAGTCGGAGGGGGACTAGGAGCGGGAGAAGGCGAAGCTGTCTGCGGATCCAGCGTCGGCGGAGGGGGGCTAGGAGCGGGACTAGGAGCGGGAGTAGGCGAAGCTGTCTGCGGATCCGGCGTCGGTGGAGCCAGCGTCGGCGGAGCCAGCGTCGGCGGAGCCAGCGTCGGCGGAGCTAGCGTCGGCGGAGCCATTGTCGGCAACGGAGTTGGGGCATTGGTGGGGTCGTTGTTTCGATTGCGACGATGGCGGTGACCGCGATTGTAATAACCGCCGCCTCCATACTCGTGGGATAAAATTCCCAAGCTCACGACCATGAGGCCGATCGACGCGGCGAACCACAAAACCATGGCAGTTCGTGAAAGCATTTTTAGAAATACAAAAGGATTTTTAGAAAATAAGGTTTTTAAGTATACAGAAAGGATGAGGTACAATAAACGGCGGTGATTTATTTTTCAAGTCTAAAAATATCTTTCAATATTCTCAGTTCCGTCGTAGTATGCAAGGTATAGTAGAATTTCGTCAATATCGAAAATTGTGCCTGCAGCGGCAGTGAATTCCAATAAAACCCCTTCTATTGGATCATTAAAATTAAATATATTGGTAATTGATTGTAATGAGATAACCTCGAATGAACCTGTGCCAGTTTGACTTGACACCGTTTCATCTACAACGTTTTCGTCTACATCTATCAATGTAACCTTTAAAGTAAATTATCTACAACTCTCAACCTAACATCCACTTGCAAGTCCTGCTGAGTCTGAGGGCCGGGAACAATGATATTCAAATCTTCGGACAGTCTAAAATCAATACTACTTTCGGTTGACGTTTGCCCTTGAGTAATTGATATATATGTTCCATCCTGATTAGAAGAGCAGTCTACTGTCGACCCTGTGAGAGTCGGATCAGAAGAAGTATATGATGACAAATCTAAAGTTGGAGCAGTGCAACTCGAAACAAACCCGTCGAATAAATTCAAGTACGTCTGTGGGCAGAAAATTCCTCCGAATAAAACGTCTTCAATGACAATCCCTCGCGCATTTACATTGAAACTGAAGAAGACAATTTGTCTAACAGGATTGGGAAATTCATTTTCATCAAACGTCACCGTGTATTGTTTGGATTCGGTATCGACCCCTGCTTCAATATCGATATTTGCGGATGAAAAATCACGCCCGCTTTCCAATTTCACCTCCAGAGAGAATGCACTTCCGTTTACATTCTTGATAAAGAACACCATTTGTAAATTTCCCTCTTCAAAGCATAAATTCTCAACACTCTTCATGGGGATGATGTAACCACCTGAACCACCTGCACCCCATTTCATCACAATAGATTCAGATTGACCATTTATATCACACGAGAGGGGACTTACAGCGCCGAACACATACGGATCAATAGTTCTATAACCCGCCAAGGAATTTAGATTACTAGGGCATGACTCGAAACTGTCCCATAAGACTTGAAAAGTAGAATATTGTGCACGATCGCACAGAACACCATTGCTTCGAATCTCGTCAATGAAAATAGAC
>Ga0307978_1001153_pt1 | contig 20320 bp, 18 predicted proteins | sample OrgLakmetage1056_FD_203151 | JGI IMG/M metagenome (GOLD analysis project Ga0307978, IMG submission 203151) | Saline water microbial communities from Organic Lake, Antarctica - #1056 | ecosystem: Environmental > Aquatic > Non-marine Saline and Alkaline > Saline | place: Antarctica: Organic Lake...
AGTAGGTGTGCCTCTTCTCGTTGAACGCTTGGAACTTCGCAAGTTGGAAGGCTGCAGCTGTCATCTATATTAGTCTAGATACAACATCGTGCGTCATGCCGGGAAGATTCTCTAGAGTAGGGTTAGCTTGCAGTCTTCTTGTGGCGGGAACCCCTCGAGTGGTCTCTCTCACTGTGACGGTGCAGCCTGGCAGTTCGGAGTGCTTCGCTTTGCACTTGGAAAAAGGTGCAAGCTTTGCCGGCAATTACGAGGTGCTTACTGAAGACTTTGACCTCAACGCAGTTGACGTGAAAGTCGCTGGACCGCCAACAGCGCCGCATCAAACGACTCTTTTCGCTTCGGTGGGGTTGGAAGAAGGCTCCTTCGCAGTCGAAGCTGCTGACTCGGGCGACCAGTCGCTGTGCCTAACCAATACGGACGCAAGCTCTCCTGTGAACTTAGGGTTTTCCCTGCGCGCTGACGCTGACCTTCTCGTAGCCGATGGTGGAAAGGTCGAAGCTGCCACCGAGGAAAATCTGAAGTCCATGATCGAGGTGATACTTTATGGCGGCATCACAACAATTTGAGGCAGAGTGCTCACGCTCCTCCAATTATGAGGATTATGCATTTTTCTTTAATGTTCTCTCAAATCATAAAGCATCATGTTTGCTATAGTGCTCATTTTGTGCATTTGACCTCTCTCCACTCTCACCTTCTGCCCCTTCCCGCTACACACTCCTTGTGATCTTGGTGTTTTCAGGTGGCCAACGAACTAACGCAAGGGCTCGGCATGCTGGCTGATCACCAAGAGTTCATGCGCGTGCGCGAAGAAGTCCACAAAGCTACGGTCATGGGCACGTCAGACAAAGTCATGTGGTGGTCAGTCGCGGAAGCGGCCTCTCTCTTTGCCATGTCCGTTTGGCAGGTCCTCTACATTCGAACCTTCTTCGAGACCAAGCGGTCCATTTAGAGATGAAAATAGACGAGTACATTGCCTTTGCTTATCAGTGCATTTGGTTTGCATGATATGAATATGATTCGAAATTTTTCTTCCTGTAAAGCTTGGAGCTGGCTAAGTAGCACAAAAATGTTCGAAACTCAAAAACAAATATAAATCGAAATTGACATATATTCAGTAAGTTCATTTATCAGAGTAAGTAGCAGCTGTGATTTAATTGGATTGCTTCTAGGCGCCGGCTTTCTTTATGCATCTAAGCCCACCATAATCTTCTGAATTGGCATTGCCGTTGCTCGTGTTTCTCAAAATTATCTATGGTCAATAAATTACCATTGCCAATATAGTACTTGCAATTGATGACTAGCTCGTTATTAGCATACTGGCAACTAGCGATAACCCGCACTCGCTTTCGAGGGGCTTGTCGTGGCTTCAGGGCGCTCTTCTCGGGCAGGACTTGGTACGGCGCCTTTCATGCGATTATTCTCTCCCCGATGACATGGCTGCGTATCAACGCTTTGTTGGCTCCGGGAGTCATCTTCTTCAAGCTGCGCGTGCACAAGCGCAGCTGCATGTTCAAACCATATGTTTGCTTCGCCACCGTTGGAGTCATCGCCTTCCCTGCCTCCGCCTTGCGCGTAGCACAAACCCATGTGGAAACAGGCTTCCGCATGACCATGCTCGGCAGCTAAGCGAAACCACCGAACAGGATCTTGCTCCTCCCGAGGCAGCGAGTTCCCACGACCTTCACGGCACAAGTGCCCCAGCGAGGCGGCGGCAGCGGCGGCGGCGAGCATCCTTGGGTCTCGCGTAAGCCGAAGCGAGTTGAAAGACTTCAACGAGTTCTGGTCGTCGTTTTCCAGTGGACTTGCTCCGGGCGAAGGTGCACCTTGGGTGGTGGTAAATGCGGTAGCTGCTAGAAGCTGTGCATTCGGTGCAGCAGGAGATGAGGCCAATCCCTGAGGAGGCAGTGTTTTTGTTTGAGAAACTTGGTTCTTTTGAACTTGGCTCAATTTTTCTTTCAAGAGATTCACTTCTGCGCGGCGTTGTACCAACGCGTCCGCTGCCAGAAGCAACGAGTCGCCTGGTAAATCAACGCCGAGTCGTTGCCGCTCTCGGGCGCCTGCTGCTGCAGCCGCAGTTGAAGCAGTAGGAGCAGCTGTAGCAGTGACAGCAGGAGGATCTGTGGCGCCACTGTTTCTTACCGCAGTGCCAGATGCAGCTGCGAGCACATCGTTAGCAGACGGCCACTGAGAGATGGCTCGCGAATTGCTCAACAACGGAAGAGAAGTCGGGCCTGCCGAAGTTGTGGCATCATGTGATGTATGGGCTGTCCTGCTTTTCTGCGTGATTGCCATCTTGTCCGAACTACTAGCTGTCATTGTCAGGACACGGACGGTCGTCATTGCGGTTGTGGTTGAGGTTTCCAAGTGAGCCGCAGCCATTCGCAGCCATTTGACGGCATCCGTATCTCGCTGCACAACGCCACGGCCTTGGAGATACCGCAAACCAAGCTCATGCTGCGAGCACGGATCCCCGCTAAAAGCGAGAGGTTGCTGGTGGCCCTCCGTAGTGAGCTCTGCTAACCGGCGGCAACGAGCGGCGCCTTCAATTGCGGCAGCAGCTGCGATTGCGACATTTACTTCAGCTCGTGAAGCAGCTTCATTCGCAAAGTAACACAACGAAGCTGTCGAAGAAAAAGGATGTGGAGATCTCGACGGTAAGCCAGCATGCCCCAAAGACGAAAACAGTGGCGACGGTGCAGGATCAGCCGCTGCTGCGCGCCGAAACCAAAGCTCAGCGTCCGATTCGCGCTGTTCAACACCCCGGCCTTGCGCGTAGCATAAACCCATGTGGAAACAGGCTTCCGCATGCCCGTGCTCGGCAGCTAACAGAAAGCACCACATTGCGTCTTGGTCTATCATGTGGCTACCAGGTGCATTGCCATTACTATAAGGAAAAGAAGAAACCCGGCAAAGGAAACCGAGCTGCACAGCAGCACCTAAATGGCCCTTGGCCACTGCAGCACGGAACCACCTCACAGAGAGGAAATCAGGCCGCGCATGATTGGAGCCTGACGACGACGAAGGCGAGGCAACTCCACTGCTGACGGGGAAGCTAGCAACCCCGCGCGCGTACTCGACCTCGCCATCCGAATTGTCCAGAGAAGGTGCTTGTTTTACTTCCTTGCTCCCGAGCTCTGCACCAAGAGCTTCTCCCGCTTCCGCTGCTGCAGTTTCCGACGCGCTTGTTGCCTCGTTCACAGATGCACCAGCGTTCTCCGCCGGCGGCACAGGCAATCCGTTGCGCTCCCAAGAGTGCACTTTCTCGAGAGCTCGCTCACGCTGGCCTCCTGTGTGAGAAGCGAGTACGGCCTCTTTGCCAAGGTTCACAAGCTTTTGTTTCGTGTAGCTCGCTTGCGTGTGCACGCACACCATGAAGAAAGGGTGGTATGGAGTTGGTCTAGAGGTCATACTTTTGTTATTCTCCTCGAAGGTATTCTGGGCTTTGGCTGACGAAGAAGTGAGCGACATAGTTCCTGTCCTGTCATTCGAAAGGGCATCGAGAAGAGTTTCTACACTGAGACCATCCCTCGTGCCGCCAACCTTTTTCAATAGGGCGTGCGCGAGAGCGATTTGCGCGGTGGATGGTGGCACTGACTCATCTCCGCTTGCTTCTATACTGGGAAATGTCACTGAATCCTTCGTTGAGGCTTCTACTACGCCGGCGCGTACCAGAGACTTGGCAAATGAATGTGGTGTTATCGCGTTGCCTGAAGTGCTGTTGCCCTTGGCACTGTCGCCAGACCTTGAAGAAGTTTCAAGGCCACTGGAGAAGAGTGCTCGTGTTTGCCTACGTCCTTCTTCGCGCACGTAGCGCTGCAGAGCCCGCCAGGCGGAGTCTACTGACTCCATGGAGGGTTCCGTGGAAGTTTCCGCACCGCAACCGTCGCCGGTATTATCGGTGCTATTTGTCTCAGGCTGGTCCAGGGTAAAGGATAACCGCATTAAGCCGTGACCACCACGTACGCCTCCTACTTGATGGCTCGGTATTCTTGCACGCACAATGGACGCTGAGCTCAAATTTTCACTTTCCTTTGCACAATCTTGGCCAATCTGAATACTGGTGCTGCTGCTGCCCGCGGCGGTGTCCTTCATAAACTCGGTTCTCGGAGGCAAGAGTAACACGGCACGAAGCGCCAGCGTAGCCGCAGCATCTCCAGGTTGAGCAATTTGACCTGCCCAACGGTCTTTGTCCCCTAGATCTACAGCAACCTCTGAGTCATTTACCCCAGCTTTGCTACCAGCACTACAGTGCTGCTTCATTTTCAGGGTATGTCTGGTATGCGGCAAAATCACGCTGATTGTGAGCACATCATCCACTTCCTTCGCTGCGGCGGCTAGCAGTGCATCCAAGCTGAAATCGCCGTTGGGGTTATCGCTGCAAGTCGCCTGCTGCAAGCGGCTCGACGCGTCCAATAACCGTTGATGCACTACTTCCAGCGAAAGCAACACGCTGTGCACTTTCACCGCCGGTGGTGCTGCGGTAATAGCTTCTGCTTTGTCATTTGAAGCAGGATCAGCAGGATCAGCAGGATCAGCAGGAGCAGCACCTACTTCGCCATTATTCTCTTTGCCATCTTCGTCTTCATTCTCACCTCCATGCACCACACATGAAGGCCCTAAACCTGCCGCCAAGCACGCCTCTTGCACCCATGCAGTCGCAGCATCGCGTGCTTTCAAGGCACACGTGTACACTTTCTGCGCAGCCAGAGAAAGCACCAAGGGGTTGCAGCGGTGCCGCACGCTGTGCGTCTTTCGGCTCCGGGCGGCATAATCCAGGCCTAGGGCACCGGGTGGTAAGGGCACATGCTGCCCCCTCGCCACTTCTTCTCGCCACAGAACATAGAGTTCTTCTAGTTTGGCTTGAGCAAGAGCAGCATCAACGACATGTTTTATGCTCTCGGGCGAAGGGGGTGTTAATGGTGGTGGCACAGCCTGTAATGCGTCCATTTGTGCTCCGCTCGCTGCTAGCCAAGCCCACGAGGCAGCGGTATGATACTGCACTTCTACTCGCAGGTGCCCTGTTGGACTATTAGCACAAGCCACGAGAAGCACGTCGCGCACCCCACCGCCCATTCTCGCCCCGCTCAACCTCCCAATGCTGCTGCTGCTGCTGCTGCTGCTGCCGTTGACTGTATGCCTGCCGTCTATCCTGGGTAAACCTATAGTTCCATTGCTGTGAACTGTCTTTTGCCGGCAGCTGATGTCCGTTTCTATCGCAATCTCACGCTCGCGCCAAAAATTTCGGCTGGCAGAGGGATCTAAGCCGACACCTGCATGCGTTAACTCTTCGCGCGCTGCTACCACGGCGGCTGCGTACTGGCCCGGTGGCAGCACAACCCTGTATCTCAAGCAACCGTTCAAGCCCCACGCACAGGCTTCTACTGAAGCCGAAGTGCTATGCGTAAGTGGCTCCTCTGATGAAGCAAAGGGGTCATTGAAAGTAACTGCCGAAGAGGCCGTTGTCGCCCAGGCCTCTCGCCGCTTTTGAGCAATGCATTTCGCTATGGCTCCCACAGGCTTCACATTATGCGCTTCGTCCACAAATTCAGCACCCCATCCCCTGTAAGCAACATTGTAAAAGATTAAAGGTAACGTAACCATGAGAGATCTAAATTTATAAAGCTTTGCTGAACCCAAATAGAAGTAGCTTTGTACTAGCAAAGTGCTTGAGCAGGAAGAAATTCAACGCAAAGTCACTAAGAGACTGACTGAAGCGTACCTCATGATCTCGCCAAAAAGCTTAGTGAGTTCAGGTTCTATGCGCTCTGCTTCGTGCTGTAGCTGCACTGCCAGTGCCGTTGCTAGAACGCCGGGACCTTGGCCTTTCAATGCGGCACGAAATTTCTTATGCCGTAATGCCGTCTCTGAGTCTAACGCTTCTGATGAGACCGTAAGAGGTCCGTCATCCGAGACTGCGGGTGACGTCGTTCGCGGCGCCTCAGAACTTGAAATGGGATCTAGAACTACCTTTCGTGGCGTGAAAGAACTTGACGTTGCTAGAGCCTCGTCCAGAGATGAAACAGGCGTCGCTTCTTCAGCTCTTTGTCCGGCCACATCAGCTCCGACTCCTACTGAATCGGCGGACGGTGGCTCCACTGAAGTGGCACCAACGTCTTCAGCAGTCGCTGCAGGTTGCATCGGCGACAATAAGGACTCTCTAGAACGTGCTGATAAAAGTCGAGCCTCATCAAATTCTATTGATGTAGTACTAAAGGTTGAAGCAGCATCAGCAGCTGCAGTAGTGGTGCTTTCATCTACTTGAACAACCGCGTTAGCGTTGTTGCCAATGCTGTCGATCGTGCCTCTGCCTCTGAGTGGTGCCAAACGAGTTGGGCTTTGTAGACTGCCAACACTATAGGTGCGATCGTTCAAACTGGGTGACGCAATCGCTGCGCTACCGGGAGTAGCATGCTCTGAGCTAGTAGCGGCCTCCGAGCCTAATTCGCTCTTGCTTTTAGCCCGGAGCGCTTTAAGAGATTCGTATGCCTGCTTCGCCTCCTCGTATTCGGCAAGTAAGGCACCTACCTCGCTTCGCTTCTCAGCCTTTGTTGGCGACCGTCCATGCTCCTTTTCAAATTCAGAGGTCCACGTAGCAATCGCAGCTTTGCGAGCACGGGCGATCTCTTTCTTGGCTGCGATTGACTCATCGTTCATATTCATTGCTATCGACGTCAGCAACAAAACTACCTCACTCTCTCGACCGATTGACTAATTTGACGCTTTGATACTACAGCAGAATACTTAGTTCAGTAAGCAATCTAGGATGCAAGGACCCGCTTCCTTTATGCTACGCATGCCATGGGCGAACATACAAATATTCTCTTCGTAGCGCTATCCAAATTTCACCGCCATCATGCATGATGAAGGGGTTGAGTTTCAACAAAATTTCCACTCCCGGCGGACAGTGGACATCAGGGAAGCCGAGAACCAATCACCTACCTGCGTAAATATAACCTCCTCCCTTCCTTCGCACTCTCCGCTCTCGCTCCAATGACCCCCTGAGCTGAAATCCGACAAATATGCAGGATCAGTTTCCGGGAAGTAGGTCAGATCCTACTTCCTTCGTACTAAATCGAGCGCCCGTACTTTCGTAAATGGCCCTTAAAGACCATGCCAAGGAAGGAAGACGTTAATTCGAAATAAAACACACCTAACAAAATCATTGAGGTGCCCTGTGGATTGAAAATAGTTCAGATGGAGCTCGGTATTCTGACTGTTGCATGTAAGAGCTGCGTGAGCTGGCATGTCCGGTATTGGAGGCGGCCATCGAATTCACGGGCGAGGTGGAGAAGCACCACGACCTCCACGCCCACCCCGGCCTGCACGGCCAGAAGGGGCACTCGATCCCGTTGTCTCGCTACCTCGCCCACGGCCGCGGCCACGGCCCCCTCCACTGCGGCCTCCTCCACCACCACGGCCGCTAGGAGCGCTCGGAGGAGGACGAGGCGGTGGGTTGCTGGAACTACTCGGCGATTTTTCCGGAGCGGCAGGTCGAGGTGGGGAGCGGGCACGGTTGCTAGGTGTACTTGGGGGACGACGCACCGGACTACTGGACGTAGATTTGGATTCGGGCGCAGTAGGCCGAGGAGGAGAGCGAGCTCGGGTGCTAGGTGTACTTGGGGGTCGAGAGGCTGGACGGCTGCTCGAGCTAGAAGCGCTGGTAGATTGTGTTTCCCGGGCAGGCCGCGGCGGCGAACGAGCACGGCCAGACGGCTTCGTAGGCTTTCCTTGGCGCACAGGGGAGGTAGCCGATGGTGCAGGTGACACAACCGGCGAGCTCACACTTGCTGCTGCCGTTGGTGACATCGCTGCACTTGGGTCTTTCGACGCTGCGTAGATGTTTTTGAGCACCCGGTAGCGCTGCAAATTGGCAGGATTCAACAACTCGCCTGCGTCCTTGAGCGCCTTGAGCTGCCGCAATTCTTGCTTTTCGGCCTTGCTTAGCGCAGGCACTCCGTCATGAGAACCTTCAACAGAGCCTGATAGTGGCGGCGGCGGTGGAGGCGACACTGGAGGTGACTGCGGCAGAGGTGGCGATTGTGGGGCCGGAGCTAGTTTCACCGCAACGGACTGCCGCCGACGCTCCTGAAAGTACAATTCGAGCCGTTGCGCTTTTGCCTCTTCGGATTCTTCAACCGCAGGTGGAGGCGGAGGCGGAGGCGGAGGCGGTGGAGGTGGCTGCTGCTGCTGAAGTTTGGCTTTGGCAACGGCTGCTGCCTGGCCCTCAGCACTAGCGGCAAGAGACGCGCGCCGCCGTGCTTCAAAGTAGGCTTCTTCGCTGCTGAATTGACTCGCAACAATTGCAGCGTTCACAGAGGCAGCAGCAGCAGCGTCGGCAGCAGCGTCGCCGCTGCCCAGCTCACTTGCGCTAACATCTTTTGTGCTGCCTCCAAACATGCGCGCTGCAAAGGATTTCCGTGGCTTTTTGGCCGTGGACGCTGCTGCTGCTGCTGCTGGAACAGGTGCAGGAGGTGGTGGCGGCGGGGGAGGCGGCGGAGGTTGAGATAAAGGTCTAACTGTATCCTCTGGCGTGAACTCCTCTTTAGCCGCACTCCCACTGCCGGTGGAGGTTTTGTTATTTTTGAAGCTCTCGCTTTTGCTGTTGCTTGAAGAGCCAAATAAAGCATCAACGACTGAGAACCGCTTCTTGGGTGTTTTTACAACAGGTGCTGGCTCCACTTCATCCACAGGAGCTGCAGGTGACGAGGACGGTGACGAATCAACCGCAGATGGGTCGACCGCAGCAATGGCGTCGGTGATGAGCTGCGCTTCGAAAGGCGTTGCACCGGCATCCGCCAGAGCCGCCGCGAGCCCGCCCGCGTTGGCGTAAGCATCCGTCCGCTTGGCAGCCGCAAACGCCACGAAGTCAGCTTCGTTAACCACTCCAAGGATGTCCGCAAACGTGTCCGAGAGCTGGGCGTGCCGCATCACCCCTGCGCGCGCCAGAAACGACACCGCTTGCGGTGGTGGGGTGGTAGGCAGCCGTACTGAAGGCCGGCCGCTAGGAGTGGTTGCCTGGGAGCCATCGCCCGCCCCAGAAGGCGCCAATTGTGATGAGGCGTGCACGCCGTGGAGGAGGTCATTATCTTCACCGACATTATCGTCGTCGTTAGTGTCTCCCAACGATTCCAGTTTTGCTTCTAGCGCAGCATCCGCTTCTGCTGCGGCGCCCTTGTGATGAGCTAGCCTTCCGGCTAATCCACCGCCGCCAACCCGTGCATTTTCCATTTGTTTGCTTAATCGAGCATTCAATTCTGTGCCCCGCCGCTGTAAAGCGCCTCCGGCATTTTGCTTGCTCTGCACTTGCTCAAGCGTGGACGGCGCCACGTCTGGTGCTGACCCTCGTCGCCCAGTACTGTTGCGCGATTGAGCGTTCTGAGCGCCGGAGCCTCCTTCGCGTGAACTTCTACGACTGGTGCCAACACCGCTACCGCCGTTGGTGGCCTGATGGTCCACAGCAAAGGTATCAGCATAGCCTTCACCATCATCATTACCACCGTTGTCATCAGTGCCTCCAAAGAGAGCCATCGAGGCGGAGCGATGACCTCTGCCCATGGAAATTTCGGCCACCGGTGCCGAAGCTCTACTAGCCTCCATTGAGGATCGAACGTGGACCATATCATCCATTTCGTTCAGAGCATCGTCTTCATCGTCATCGTACTCCTCGTACTCGGCACCGTCCATAGCTCCAGACAAGACTCGGCCAGTGGAACCGACCTGGTTACCAGGAAGAGATCCAGGAGAAAAGGATGACGATGGCGGCGGCGGCACTGGTGAGGTGGGATCGGTGTTGTTCGCACCCGACTTGCTGGATGGGCGGCGCACCCCAGCACTACTGCCACCGCTGCTCGTGAAGCCAAAAGTGCTGCGGCAGCCGGGCAGCGCTAAACTGCTTCGATTTTGCGCCGTTTGCCGCGCGAGCCGGGCTTGAAGGTTCGAAGTGCCGGTCGCGTTGCTCGTAGACGAGCGCCGCATACCAGCTGCTCCTGTTGATGACGTTGAAGTTGCATTGAATCTCGCCTGGGCGCCTCCTGCCGTGCTGTTGTCGTGGTCGCTGAGTTCATCTGGCAAGGTTGACGTCAGAGGCGACGCTGAGCCTCGACCTAAGCCTTCGCTGCCACTACCACCACCAGGAGTAGAGGGCATGCGTGCTACCGGCGGGAACGCAGCCGCAGGCACTTGAGAAGATCTTGGGGCTGTTTGAGACGTGAAACCACTGCTATTGGTGTTGTTGTGGTTCATAAGAGCGTAGCGCGCAGCTAGCTGCGCGTCGATCCGGTCCGCACGCATGGTGTTGCGCTTTTGGACTTGGGCGTTGCGTGCGCGCACGAGCTCGTTGCGGGCTTCCCGTTCGTCGTTCCGCTGCCGGCGCTCGGCCGCCGCTTGCTTGCGGATGTCGCGGGCCGCGTCTTCTTTTTCGCGGGCCAGCATTTCCTTGTACGACAGGGGTGGAGGCCGGTTGGCAAAATCTTCGTCGTCGTCGTCGTCTTCCTCTTCGCTCAAGACTTCCTCGTCTTCGTAAGGTTCTTCAGCCTCGTCTTCTCCCAGCGATGCCACAAATTCAGCTTCACTCATGGGGATTTCGTGGTCTTCTTCTTTGCCTTCTTCGTGCACGGTCTTCAAGTCTACGCGCTTCTTTTGCACCAATTGGTAGCGCTTGAAAGCACCACCGCCAATGAGCAGCGCTAAACATCCTGCGGCGAGGGAGAGGCCGAGCACCAAGGCCGTATTCACAGACGATGCCGCAGAAGAAGTGTCAGTGGTAGTCAGAACAGTAGGTAGTAAAGTGCTTTCCGCCGGTATGTTCGACGGCATCGGCACCGGTGCTGACGTTGGCGTGCGCGTAGTCGGCAGCGATGTCGGCTGATTGCTTGGGACCTGGGACGGTGCCGGGCTAGGCTCAGGAGACGGGAAATGGCTCGGCGAGGGGCTTGGCAACAAGCTGGGTGAATGGCTGGGCGTTGGCGTGGGGTAGCGCGTGCGCGCAATGGCGGTGACGGACGTTGCGTCCAACGTAATGCTCGTGTCATTGGCCATGTTGGTTGCGAGGGCTTGCGCAAAGGTGCTGTCGGTGAGGGCGTCGCCTACGGAGGCTGCAAAGGAGTTCGCGTCATTTTCCCCAATTTCACTCAAGGAAGCTTGCACTGCGAGCACCACACTCCAAGTAAGATTCGACTCTTCCAATTGACGCGGCTGCAGCTGCACCTTCTCGGAGGAGAATTGCTCCTGCTCAACTATGCGACTACTTCTAGTAGTCATCGTAGCGTCAGAAGTTCCTGCTGACGGGTGCAGCTTCGGAGTAAGCTCAGAAACCTGAAACAGCCTCCGCTGCCGCAGCCGCCGGGTTGTACTCGTGGTGATGGCCAAGATTTTCACGTCTGGTTCGACCACGCCAACCTGGTTAGCTACGGCCGTTACTAGGCTCGCTTCATCCAAAGAGGTGGGTTCCCGGGCCGCAGTGGCGGAGAAACTCACGTCGATGGTGGCGGTGTCAAAAGTGGTAGGCTGCAGGGTGGGGGCAGTAGGCACAAAAGTGGGGCTAGCCGTGGGCTCGGGGGAAGGCGCTAGAGCAACCGCTAATTTCGTGTTGGAATACGCGAACGGCACTACCACCTGACTCTTGTCGCCGTGGTATTTGATCCAGGTGCCATAGCCTTCCAGACAGATCCGAAACCTGCCTAGCCCTTGAGCCCACGGGTTGATGGTGACGTCACCGTCATTCGGGCTGACGTACCAAGCCGTGCCTCTCAGCTTGGCGCAATCGTTGTTGGCGCTGCATTCCACGTCCAGGGACTCGTCGTCAGTCGTGCAGTAGTACATGTACACGGGCTGGGATGCCGAGAGGCCGTACGATTGCCAGGTCACTCCAACCGTGCCAGTCTCCAAGATCCAGGGCTCCGAGAGCTCCAAGTTGGTCAGGGACGGTGGAATCGCAGTGGGCGGGAGCGAAATCGAAGGCACCGGAGAAGGCCGCGGCGTCGAGGTTGGCATGGGCGTGGGGTCGTAGGTCACAGAGGGCAACGGCGTGGGCTGACGGGAAGGTGGTGGGGTTGGCAACTCACTTGGCGGCGGGGAGGGGACCGGGGTTGGTCGAATAGATGGCACAGGGGTAGGTTCACCCGACGGCACAATGGTGGGTTGCGGCGTAGGCATGATAGTGGGTACTGGGCTAGGCAGGCCGGTGGGCACAGGCGAGGGCTCTGGCGAGGGCATTTGCGACGGCAAGCCAGTTGGCTCTGGGATCGGAATGATCGTCGGGACCGAAAATGGAATAGGCGTCGGTTGCAGAGTCGGCAATGGGAAAGGAATAGGGCTAGGACCGGGGCTCGGCAGAGAACTCGGCAGTGGCGTTGGCTCTCCACTAGGACTAATACTGGGCACTGGTGTTGGAAGTGGAGTCGGTTGCTCGGAGGGTGGTGGTGTGGGCAGCGATGAGGGGAGAGGCGAGGGCAATGGAGAGGGCAGGATTGTTGGCACAGGCGAAGGAGGAGGCGAGGGAACCGGAGTAGGAAATTTGGTCGGGCCGGAGTATGGCACCGGGGTGGGCTGCGGCGAGGGCAGCACAGTCGGCGCCGGCGTGGGCGCCGGCGAGGGTATTGGGGTAGGCATGGGGCTAGGCGCAAGGCTTGGAACTGAGCTTGGGAGCGGCGAAGGCAGCGGCGTTGGGAGGTGTGTGGGTACAGGAGTAGGCACATAGGTAGGCCCGGAATAGGGCACTCGCGTGGGTAGTGGCGTGGGCATCGGCGACGGGAACGGCGACGGAAGCAACGACGGTACGGGCGATGGCAAGGGTGACGGCTGTGGGGTTGGTGGCGGGGTAGGAGCAATGCTCGGTAAAGGTGTTGGCAACATCGTGGGAACAGGTGTGGGGTTCGGCGACGGAATGGATGACGGCAGTGGTGAAGGTTTAGAGGTCGGCACCGGCGTCGGCACTGGAGATGGCAACGGCGTGGGGGCGGGGCTTGGCGCTAGCGTGGGGACCGGCGTTGGCACCATTGAGGGAACTGGCGACGGAGATGGCGTGGGTAATGACGTAGGAGGCGGAGTCGGCAACGGCGTGGGCATCGACGTGGGAACTGAAGCGGGGACTGGAGTAGGTTGAAGAGTGGGTTTCGGAGTTGGCGCATACGTCGGGGATAATGAGGGCACAGAAGTTGGTACAGAAGTAGGTGCAGTGGTGGGCGCGGGCGTGGGGAAGAAAGTGGGTAATGGCGTGGGCACGAGGGTAGGCTCGGGCGTCGGCTGGTATGACGGTCCTGGACTGGGCAAGGGACTCGGCGAATCGGAGGGTCTTGGCGAGGGTGCAAGCGTCGGCAATGAAGTTGGCACAGGTGTTGGAGATGTACTGGGCCTCGGGCTAGGATGAGGGGTCGGCACAGGCGTGGGGGCTGGCGTTGGCACCGGAGTAGGTACAGAGGTGGGTTTCACCGTCGGCGAAGGCGTTGGAAATGGCGTAGGCAGCGGTGAAGGCTGTAGCGTGGGCGCATAGGTGGGCAGCGGGCTAGGGTGTTGACTCGGAATTGGCGCAGGGTGTTGAGTAGGAGACGGGCTGGGCAATGGAGAAGGGTTCGGAGAAGGTTTCGGGCTAGGCGACTGAGTCGGCGAAGGAGTAGGCACGAGGCTGGGCTTTGAAGAGGGTAGAGCGCTTGGAATCGGTGTAGGCGAAGGAGAAGGCGGGAGCGAGGGATTCGGCGTTGGGTATGGCGTAGGCGATATCGAGGGTCGAGGAGACGGCAGCGGCGATGGTAGGTCGGTTGGGTGGTGGGTCGGCGAAGGCGAAGGCAGTATGGTAGGTAGCGGGCTCGGCGGTGGCGTGGGAGCGTGTGTCGGCAAGTAGGTCGGCATTTCCGTGGGCGCAGGCACGGGCACTGGCGTGGGCACGTGCGTCGGTTGCGGTGTGGGTTTATTCGAAGGCTTGAGCGTTGGTGCCGGGCTGGGCACGTGCGAAGGCCAGGCACTCGGCGGTGGGGTTGGCACTGGCGTGGGCAAAGGAGTTGGGGCATGCGTGGGTGGGGGTGTTGGCTCCAAGGTGGGCACTGGTGTAGGCGGCGGCGATGGCACGTGTGTTGGCGTTGGGGTGGGCATGATGGTAGGGACTTGGGTTGGAGGCGGCGAAGGAACCATCGTGGGCAGTGAAGTTGGGTGCTTTGTTGGGACCGGCGTGGGTTGAAGCGAGGGAGGCAGCGTAGGCAAAGGAGTAGGCATCAAACTCGGCACTGGTGACGGCTGCAGAGAAGGAGGCAGGGTGGGCAGTGGCGTGGGCATCAATGAAGGTACTGGAGAAGGAGCAGGTGTTGGTTCTAAGGTCGGCACTGGTGTCGGCATTAGACTTGGGACTGGGCTCGGCTGTGGTGTGGGAGTCAATGATGGCACCGGGGTGGGCAACAGAGAGGGCACTGAGGTAGGGCTAGGGGAAGGCGCGAGTGACGGCCGCGGCGAGGGTGCTATCGAAGGTACTGGAGTGGGCGCTGGCGTCGGTATTGGCGAAGGTGCTGGCGTGGGTAACAATGTTGGCACTGGCGTCGGGGCTGGAGAAGGCGACGGAGTGGGCAATGGCGAAGGTTCTGGCGTCGGTGATGGCGAGGGCGACGGAGTTGGCAACAGCGTTGGGAGCGGTGAGGGTCTTGGTGTAGGCACAGGAGTTGGAGCTGGAGTCGGCAGCAACGTTGGAACGGGCGAAGGCAGCAGCGTCGGCACTGGCGTAGGCGCCGGCGAAGGAATTAGGGATGGCACAGGTGATGGCTCAGAAGTGGGGCTAGGGGTTGGCGCCGGTGTAGGCGCGAGAGAAGGCGTAAGCGTAGGCTTAGGCGAGGGAACATGCGTCGGCGGGGGCGTGGGCACCAAAGTGGGCACTTGAGAAGGGTGTGGCGTGGGCGCATGCGTAGGCACGGGCGAAGGTGTGCCTGTCGGCTGTCCAGTGGGGATTGGCGTTGGTTCGTGGGTAGGCACAGGGGTGGGGGTGCCTGTGGGGTGTGACGTAGGTATGGGCGTAGGCCTTGGCGTGGGTACTGGAGACGGTACGTTGCTAGGAGCCGGCGTGGGCGGTCGCGTGGGTGCAGGGGTTGGGAGCCGGGTGGGGGCATACGTGGGCAGTGGCGACGGTTTCAGGGTGGGCAGTGGGGAGGGAGGTAAAGAGGGCTGAGCTGATGGGGCTGGCACCGGTAACGCAGAGGGTTCCGGGCCGGGCACGGGTGTGGGCTGCGGGGAAGGTTCTGGACTCGGTTGAATGGAGGGTAGCGGAAACGGCAGCGCAGTAGGCAAAGGCGTCGGGACCTGTGAAGGACTTGGTGAGGATGCAGGCGTGGGTGCTGGAGTGGGCAGCGGTGAAGGAAGTGGCGTGGGCTCAGGCGATGGACTCGGGGTAGGGACCTGAACAAGAAGAAATTCCAGGTAAGCTTTTACTTAACGCAAGTATAAGATAAAAGTAAAAAGTGCTAAGAGATGATTTTGAAAGAGATTAAAAGGTTTACCTGGGTGGGGTGCTTTGTAGTAGGGAGAGGGCTGGGGCGTGGAGTGGGCACTGGCGATGGCAATGGGCTAGGCAACGGAAGAGGCATGGAGCTGGGCACTGGCGTGGGACTCAGGCTGGGCACTGGAGTCGGAACTTGCGTTGGTTCCGCGCTAGGTTGTGGCGTAGGGAGAATGCTTGGAGGCGGTGTCGGTAATTGGGTTGGCACTGGCGTGGGCAACGGCGTAGGCATCGGCGTGGGTGATGGGGTGGGGGCTAAGGTAGGTAAAGGTGTTGGAATAGGGGTTGGCACCGGGGAAGGAGCACTCGTAGGGGCTAGAGTAGGCACAGGTGACGGTGAAGGCGTGGGTGGCATCGAGGGAAGAGGCGAAGGGACTGGAGACGGATGTGGTGATGGTACTAACGACGGTACAGGGCTTGGGTTAGGGCTCGGCGCTGGTGATGGCAAAGAAGTAGGCATCAAGGAAGGTACTGGAGTTGGAGCAGGCGTCGGTTCTAAAGTCGGCACTGGCGTCGGCATTAGACTTGGGACTGGGCTCGGCTGTGGTGTGGGAGTCAACGAAGGCACCGGGGTGGGCAACAGAGAGGGCACTGGGGTAGGGCTAGGAGAAGGCGCCGGTGACGGCAGCGGCGAAGGTACCGAAGTAGGCACTGGAGTGGGCAGCGGTGAAGGTGCCGGGGTGGGGTAATAGCAAAATTCGACGGAAGTTGAACCTTCTGCAGAATACGAGTCGACCGGGCAAGCCTTGCAACTTGTGCCACCGGTGCGTGCCTGGTACTGGCCCTGTGGGCAGATCGTGCACGAGGAGGCACTGGGAAAGGCGCCAAAATAGCCGACGGAACAATTGGTGCAGAACGACGCACTGCTCGCGGAGTAAGTCCCCGCTTGGCAAGCCCCGCAATCGCCCTGGGAGGTAGAGCCAGTCGTGGCGACAAAGGTACCCGCTGGGCAGTCGTCGCATGCAATTGATCCTGTGGTGTCCGCAAACTACCGTATGTCGCAGAGCAGAGCAACAGATTTGCGAGAGTCAACACACGCATACAAGAAATCGTGATTTGCAGTTACCGCCTAAGGCGACAGAGCGAAGCAGGTAAAGCTTAACAATGCTTGCAACACTCAAAAGCTCTTTACCTACTCACTGCTATCTGTCTGAAATGTACAAAACGATAGAAGAAAATACCTGGCCTGTTGGGCAGGCGTCGCAGCTGCTTGCGTCTTGGCTTGCTTGGTAGTAGCCCTCCGAGCAGCTCGTGCAGCTCGACGCGCCGCTGCTCGAATACTTGCCGTTGGGGCAGCTGCTGCAGCTCCCGCTCGCTGTTTCGCTGTACTTCCCGCTGGCGCAGGTGGTGCAGCTCTCGGCCTCGAGCACCGCGTAGGTGCCGCTGCTGCAGTCGGTACAAATAGAAGCCCCGTCGGCGGAGTAGGTCCCGGAGACGCAGCTGCTGAACGCCGAGTTCGCGATGGTGCTCCCGCAGAAGAAACCCGCGGGGCAAATGGAGCAAGCTTCAGCGCCGCTCGCGGAGTACTGGCCGGCCCCACACCCCGTGTACGTGGAAGAGCCTTCGGGGCAGTAGTAACCCGCAGGGCAGGTGGAGAACGACGAGATTTGCGCGGAGCAGTAGGCGCCTGCTGGGCATATTGTCGCATTCCAGGAGCCCCTTGGGCAGTAAGTGCCTGCAGAACAGGCCGTGAATATAGCACTGCGCGCGCCGCAGAAGTAGCCCCCAGGGCAGGTGGTAGGTTCAACGGAACCACTCAAGCAGTACGTGCCACTCGGGCAGGGGGTTGCTTCAGCGGACTCGGCGCCGCAGTAGTAGCCACCTGGGCAGGTGGTTTGGTTGCGGCTGCCTGCAGGGCAGAAGGTGCCGGCCGAACAGACCGAATAGATAGAGAAACCAATCTCGCAGAAGGTTCCCCCGGGGCATTGCGTAGTTTCGGCTGCGCCACGAGGGCAATAGTTGCCCTTTTAAGTATTGGGCAGAAGAAGTCAAGGATTGACGTGAGTCGACGAATAGAAAAGAAACTAAAGAAAAAAAACTAAACAAGATAAAATTTGGAGATGAAGTATACATATTCGATATGGCGCAGGTATGAATAAAAAACTAGTGTGATTCTAAGAATTATCGATGTCAGAGGCACGAACCGCCGGGCAGGTGGAGCAAAGAATGGAGCCCGTGCTCGGCTCGTACTTTCCGCCAGGGCACTCCGCGCAGCTCGACTGGCCTGTAAATTTGTTAAACTTACCGGCCGAGCAACTCGCACAAGCACTGCTCCCTGTTTTAAAAAAATTGAAACAAAATATACCTTAGTAAAAGTCGTGAAAATTGGGGTTTAGGGGGGTGCGGGGTTGCAATCACGCTGTCGATGAGCTCACCGGAGGAGTCAGCGTAGGTACCGACGGAGCAATCAGTACATACAGTGGCGGCCGCGACCGAGTATTTACCCCTATTGCATGTTGTGCACTCGGCGTAGCCACTTTCAGCAGAGTACTGACCAGCGGCACACTTGGTGCACTCGGTGAGCGGGCCAGTTATGTCGTGGTACTGACCGGCAGGACAGTCCGTGCAAGCGCTCTCTGACAGCGAGTAGAACTGCCCACTTGAACACTGCTCCGGAGTAGGTTGAGGCGTTGGCAGGGGCGACGGTGTTGTGCCTCGAGTTATAAGCGGCAGCTTTAACAAAAAGACAGCAACTAGCGCCAATCGCGTCGCTCTTGCTGTCTTCACGACCATGGTAGTCAATTATTCCAACTGAAAGCGAGCACGACTGTAGCTAGAGTCTTCAACTAGGCTGTGGCACAGTGCCTTTAGGAGCCCATCACAAGTCGAGACATCACATCAATTTATAGTATTTCATGCATGAGTCATGCGGCTCGAGTACTAAACTTTTCCTGGGCCACACGACCGTCTCGAGGCCTGCGCCCACGCCGCTTCAGTTCTCAAAGCAAACGGAAGGTGAATCAAGTCAAGTGCTGGAGTGAGGAACACCGGTTGAGCTCTCTGATTGGTTCATACAAAATTCGTATTTATTCTCGTATCACCTGACGTGACGCGTGACGAAGATAATAATACGAGGATACGAGGTACGTATTGCGGTTTGCTTTGCAGCTACGCAGCTTCGAGCACTAGCATCATCAATTACCACATGGTTTGTAGAAGTCCGAGCTCGAGTTGAGACAAATAGCAGTATGCAGTCTCAATCTTTCACAACACTCACTCCATTCCCAAACCTCCTGATGCCTGACGGCTGAAGGACACCTCGAGAGAAAATGATTACAATTGCATTACGCAAAAGGACACTCAGCCCAGTCAGACTTGTTCTGGAGGTTATATTTTTCTGTTGCTACTTGCCACAGTGGTGTTTCTTTGTATTTTGGGGAGTATTAACTAGACTAGACTAGACCTCCCACATACATCAACAATTTTAATCACTTTAATCTTAAACCCTCCGAATGAATTCTCGTCACATAGTAAATCCGAGCGCCAACTGCTAACTATATCTATCCCCAAGAGAACAAATGATGATATGAGGCTGAGGGGCTGGGGCTGAGGTAAGGTATCAGAATTGAAGTCCTTGGGCTATTATAATTCATGTTGATCTGGCCTACTGCCACTCGCCTTCGCCCCTTTCTTTGCCTTCCTCTTTCCTCTTGGTGTTCCACCGAGCACAAGGTCGTGAAGCAGTTCACCGGTGCGTTCCGCGAGCACCGCAGGCGAATACTTTTCAACCATGTCAGCGCGGGCGTTCTTGCCCTTCGCTGCCGCTTCCTCTCGGTGAGTCTGCACGTGGCGCATCAATTCGCGCAGCGCTTCATGGTCTGGATCAGCCCACAGGTGCCCCGCGAACGCGCTGTTTGCGGGCACTGGCACGAGGCCAGGCAAGATTGGCAGCGGGTAACCGTTGTGTGGCTTCAAGTACTCCGTAGGCCCGCTCCAATTGGTTGCTATCACCGGCAAACCCATGGCCATGGCTTCTACATGTGGGCGGCCCCAGCCTTCGCCTCTCGATGGCAACACGAAGCAATGGGCAGCTTTGAAGAGTTGTGGCAGCTGCTGCTGCGCTACCTTCGGGTGGAATACCACTCTTGGCAATTGATTTAGGTTCAGGTTCCACTCGGACGCTAATGCTGTGACTTGGGCAGCGAAATTACTGCTGGAATGATAGGCATTAGTCAGTATCACTAAGACGACGTCGTCGTGAATGGAGTACTCGGTGAAGTACGCACGAAGTAAGACGTCCCAGCCTTTGCGCGGTTCCCTAGCACGCGGAATGTTTCACAAGCGAAAAAAAGCAGAGTAGGTTATGCTTACTTGAATGTTGCAAAAAAAATCAGTGCAGTATCGAATGATCCGAGCTAATTTCGAGGCACCCGCAAGACAAGCATACCCAAGACTTACCATTTGAAGATGGAGAGGAGCACGAAGGTGTCTGGTCCAACCCCTTCAATGGTCAAAGGCGTGTGCTTTACGGGATCGAAGAACTCAACGTCAACTGGCTCGCCCAAGACGCGCAACTTGTCTGGCTCCACGCCGTTGGCTTCGAAGATGTCCTTGGCAAAGTGCGTCGGCACCCAAAGTTGGTCCATTTGGTTGAGCCGCAAGTGCCAGCCATCCGGTAGTCGGTCGGTTTCAAACATGGTCCGGCCTACCGCAAACCCCACACCGGAGGGCGGGCACAAGGCAGTGGGCCAGCGCGGGGTTGGGACTGCCCACGCACCAGGCTCACTGTGGCAGATGGCCACGGCGGAGGCTAGGTTCCTCAAACTGGCGCGAGAGAGCCGCTTGAGCCGCTGCCGGAGAGAAGCTGGGAGGCCGGAGACAAAGTCTTGGTCATACCTTTTGCGAAATAAA
>Ga0307978_1001155_pt1 | contig 20309 bp, 13 predicted proteins | sample OrgLakmetage1056_FD_203151 | JGI IMG/M metagenome (GOLD analysis project Ga0307978, IMG submission 203151) | Saline water microbial communities from Organic Lake, Antarctica - #1056 | ecosystem: Environmental > Aquatic > Non-marine Saline and Alkaline > Saline | place: Antarctica: Organic Lake...
ATTCAAGAGTGAAGTGGCACAATGCAGCAAGCTTACATCGCACCACAGGAGTGTGTTGAATATATATGAACGACTGAGTGAGTCACGAAGCCAAGAACATTGGCATACGTATGCGATATGAAAGTCATATCCATGGATGGTTGAAGTGCATGGAGAGAGAGACTGTAGATCTCTCATGATCTTTTATAAACTGGTTTACGTCGATTGAACCTCACCTTACTAGCTCTTCGCCACTGCTGTTGTCTAAGGACACAGAAGGGAGGACACGTGTATTGTTGATTCAACAGTTGCCCCCACTTTTGGTGTCACACCTCGGTTGTCTCATGCGTAATTGCTGGACGTCAGACAAGGTTCAACTCCTCTCAACAGTTTGGCATCTAATGAGCAACATTTGTAGCTTCAGTAGCCCCAAGAGCGCTGTGAGGGAGCGTTTTTGGTGTTTATAATAATTGTGAGATGTTTTTGGACGGTCGCATCTTCAGTTTTTTTTTTCGAAGTTCAAGTTGAAGGTCAAGCGGACAATACTTCGAAATCCTGGACCTTCCATCAATTCGCTTTCATCAACGGTTTGATATGGTTTGCAACATTTATGCTTTTCCTTGGTGCCAGGCCCGCGCAATCCGACGTGGGACTGCAACGACATCATATACCTGCTACAGTTCCTACGTACAGTACTGCTCTCTACGTCGTTCGATCTGCAGTAAGCTGTACAGTAGACTACGGTCGCTTCTCGGGCCGGAAACGAATAGTCCGTCCGATTGAGGTCGGCTCTGCAGCTAGCTTGTTTTTCGGAAAGGTAAAACAATCCGATCCAACAGCCTCCGGATGGCTTACCCCTACTGTACGGTACTGAATCAATTTGTCAACTATTACAGGTTGAAGATGAAGATGCGAGTTGCCTCTCCACTAATGTAATGGGAGAAGCAGGGTGTTCTTTGAAAGAACGGTGCCTCGCAAATGGATGAGCAATGATCTTGCTCGTCCATAAAACAAAGTCCCAGAGCTAGAAATCGAGCCTCTAGGTTCAGGCATTCTTCGTTGATACAATACGGTCAATACCGACGTCGTCTCTGGGTCGAAGCATTGGTGTGAAAACTCATATATGTGATACCGTGACCTCTGATGTTCAAATGTGCAAGCGATGCCTCTGAACACACAGAGCCACGTATGATGATGATGCAGCCTGTGCGCCATGCTCTGACAAGGAAAGGGAGTGTTAGAGCTTCGAGATTGGCCAGTCACCGCTGTATACGAGAAACCGCCACCAAAACCAAGAAAGACAAGCATCGACCAACTCACACGGCGTGTCTGTAAGCTCCCTATATTTCTCATCAAATTAGTCAATATATAAAGATTAGAGTGCTGTTTTCGTACTCAGTGGTTCAAACAATGATGCAAGCTATGCGCAGACCAGTTTACTAAGGCATCATAGTTCGGTGAGAGTCGCGTTGGGGGCTTTCAATTGAAAGGGTTACATTTTTCAAAGCAATGATGACGATGGCAAATGTGTACGAACATTCAGCTCCTGAATGCAATGATATGTCCAAAACATGGACCCATTGAATCGGCATTTATGGAATGGAAATGGCGGTTAAATGCATGCATGCATACATTTATCCCACAGTTGCCGACTCTAGCGATTACCGGAAGACTGTGAGAGCATGCTAAAAAGAGTCGCGGCAGACATGTTATTGATCACTTGTTGCAAGTCAGAGTCTTGCGATAACGGCTGCTGACCGAACTGTCGGGAGTGTGGCTGCTGGGCACCCAGGACACGGAGTGTATGCGACAAGTGTTGGTTTTGCATGGCTTGTTGAACTGGCAAAGGTGGTGGAGCAACACTGTTTTGTAGACGAGCACTCAACAACTGCGTGTTGCCTCCGAGAAGACCACATTGCAACATCGGAAGTAAGTTGGAGGCGTCGTCATGGTGTCCAGCAGCGATTCCACTCATCAGGTGGGAGATGCTGATGTCCTGTTGCCGCCTGTTTTGGTTCTGCAGCGCCTCGAGAAGCTGCGAGACAGTGTTATTATTGTTGCTGATGCTGCTTGATAAACTACTCACCCTGCGCGGCCGCTGTTCCTCTGTACTGCGACTCGCCCTGAGCTCGCAATTTTGCGTTCTGAAGACATCGTGCTGTATCTTTAAGACTGCGTTGGATGCTGACAAGTCGTCAATACGCCTGGATAGACATGACACTTGTTCTCGTAGTACCGCCACCATGTTCTTATTGCGCTTGCGAGTCCCTGCAGCGTTGCGACGACTGTACTCACGCCTGGCCGCCACCTTGGCCTGTTCCCCTGTCAGGCTAGGATACAGCGCAAGTTGGCCTTCGGTCGTTGCGGGGTCCATGTCAGCAGCAAACTCGTCGTCGTCCTCTTCTAAGAGCTTTTGCTTTTTGTTGGAATGTTGACGAGGCGAAGAGGAGTCCGTATCGCTCGTCTTCTTTTGTTCTGAGCTCTCTTCGGCCAACTCAAAGTTGCTGACGGGACGCGCCGAGTGCGAAGTGCCCTCGTAGGTGCGACAAGGAAAGCCGGTGAATCGCTCGTCCGTCTTTCGCTTGTGGTCGTTGCACGTCTTGGCGGGCGAGAAGCAGATATCGGAGGATCCGTTGCTGGGGATCTTGCTCTTGCGCTTGTCAAACGACGAGTTTGTAATGGAGGAGGCGGTACTTTCTGCTGGAGTATCGACGTGCAAGGGCGGCGCAGAGATTCCCTCCTCTGCGAATGCGTAGGTAGAGGTGGCTATATGGAAGGGTCGCGGTGTCATGGTGAAAGCTGGTAAAAGGGGGCGGCCTTTGATGGTGATACGAATTGTGAGCTGATTTTGAAGTAATTCTTCTACTTTCCTCTATCTCGACCGGAAGCGGAGAAGTAAATCTTGGAGCTTCCATTTTGCAGCCTTTTGGAACGTTGTGCATCATGTCGTTTTGTGTCCTTTGATGAAAGCCCGTGCGTGCAATCCTGCGTAAAAGTTTTCGTCCCTGGAGCTTCTGAGATAAAATACTTCTTTGGAAACAATCGAACATTCTCCTGTGAAGCGACCGTAGTATATTTCAATTTAAGACCTTCTTGGTGGTATCAAGATTGAAAATCCGGGTCCCCTAGATATAATGGCGACAACGTCCACTAGACTACTGTCTCTCTAGGCTAGCTAGCTAGCTAGCTAGCTAGACCGTGTAGTCTAGTCCAATCTCTAGAGTGGCTAGTCTACCAGTAGCGTAGAGTCAAGTCAGCTATCGTCTCTCGAGGCTAGCTAGCTAGACCGTTTAGTCTAGTCCAGTCTCTAGAGTGGCTGGTCTATCAGTAGCGTACTAGAGTCAGCTATCTAATTCTTGACTAGATAAATAATAAGAAATAGTCTGACTTTGCGGAGGCGAAGCGATTTCTTCCGCCTTCCGGCTGTCTAGCAGATGACCCGAAGCCCGAACCTCCTTCGAACTCGATCGTTTTCGTTGAAATTCAGCAAGCGGCTGCCTTTTCTAGACAGATGACAGATGACGTCGATCGTTTTCGAAGATCTTCTTTCACACTTCTTGTACGGTAGACTACTGTACACTAGTCTAAAATCGATCACGATGAATGCTACGTCCTCAGCAGGATCAGGATGACAATTCCCGAGGAAGCTACCATGCACATATGATATAGGGACATTAATTGAGTAAAATTGTAAAACACAACTTGCAAATCAAACGATATTGTTTTATAGTCTACGAGTAGTAGTCTATCTAGTCTAGCTACAGTAATCTGGTAGATTCTTAGTTAAGCACGTCAGGAAGAGAAATTTCGAAGAATTAGACTACTGGTACGATAGAGGAAAGGCCTTGCCGCAAAATGGATGCGCAGAGAGTAGATTGCATAAGTTATAAGTTAAATGGGTTTCATATTTAAAAGGCATTGATGACGATGGTTTAGCTTTTACGAATAGTATTACAGTATCTAGGACCTGAATCTAATGGTATGTCTCAAACAAGGACCCATTGACTCGGTCACTTATGGAATGCTTATGGGGGTGGACTGAATGCATGCATTCTTGCCTCAGTTGTTGACCCTAATTGTTACCGGAAGACTGCGCGAGCATGCTAAAGAGAGTCGCGGCAGACATGTTATTGATCACTTGTTGCAAGTCAGAGTCTTGCGATAACGGCTGCTGACCGAACTGTCGGGAGTGTGGCTGCTGGGCACCCAGGACACGGAGTGTATGCGACAAGTGTTGGTTTTGCATGGCTTGTTGAACGGGCAAAGGTGGTGGAGCAACACTGTTTTGCAGACGAGCACTCGGCAACTGCCTACTGGCGCCTCCGATAAGACCACTTTGCAACATCGCAAGTATGTTGAAAGCGCCGACATGCTGTCCAGCAGTCAGTCCGGTGAGCAGGAGGGAGATACTGGTGTCTTGTTGCCGCTTCTTTTGGTTCTGCAATTCCTCGGGAGGAGCTGTGAGACAGTGCTATTGTTGCTACTTGATAAGCTGTTCACACCACGTGACCGATGTTCCTTCTCCGCATTGTGACTCGCCCTGAGCTCGTAATTTTGCGTTTCCAAGTCCTCGATTTGTGTCGTCAAGAGATCGTTGGACCTCGACAAGTCGCCGCTACGCTTGGTTAGACACGCACATTCTTCTTGGAGTACCGCCACCATGTTCTTGTTACGCGTGCGAACCCGGGCAGCGTTGCGACGATTGTATTCGCGCTTGGCCGCCATCTTCGCGGCTTTCTCCGTCAGGGTGGGATAAAGCGCCAACTGGCCTTCGGTTGTTGCGGGGTCCATGCCAGCAACAAACTCGTCATCTTCTTCTAAGAGCTTTTGTTTTTTGTTGCAATGTTTACGAGGCGAAGAGGAGTCAGTATCGCTCGTCTTTAGCTCCATGCTCGCTTCAGCCGAAGAGATGATGCTGACGGGATGCGCCGAGTGCGAAGAGCTTTTGGATTTTTTTCGAGGAAAGCTGGTAATTTGCTCTTCCATCTTTCGTTTGTGGTCATTGTTTGTCTTGGTGGGCGAGACGGAAATATCGGAAGATTCATCGCTGGAGGTCTTGTTCGAGTTTGTAATGGAGGAGACGCTGCTCTCTGATTTATCGACGTGCATGGGCGGTCTCTCCTGTGCGAAGGCGTAGACAGAGTCGACTGTGAGGAGGAGTCGTGGTGTCATGTTTTGAAAGCGGCGGGTATGAGGGGAGCTTAGGAGTTGTTGACTTTCCTTTCGAAAGTCAAGCGAAAAAGTAAATCTGAGAACCTTTCATGAGTGCTTTTTTCATGTTTTGCTTGCTTTTGCGTCAATTGATACCTGTACCGGTACTGAAAGCCTCATGCGTAATCCGACGTAGAATTTGCGTCGCTGAAGCTTCTCGATTTCGAGAAGACTTCTTTGGAAACATCCAACAGCCTAGACTACGGTAGTCCACTAAGCTACGTCGTAAAGCTTTACGACGTAGCTTAGCTGCTGACCCGAAGTTTACTTTTTCGAACTCGATCGGTTTCGTCTATTATTCAGACGATGTCATCAACTTCGTTCGTTTTCGAAGGAACTGTTCCGTATAACGACCCTGTCAGAGATGAACTCTTGGAGAAGAGAAAAGTTTCCAAAAGCTACATATGACAAAGGTCATTTATTGAGTAGAGTTGCAAGACACAAACTTACATTTACAGTAGACATGAACATGCTAATAATTAACGACAGGAAGAGAAATTCCGAAGAAGTAAAGTCTAGCCGCTGGCCACACTGGCTAGATAAAAAGAAAGGCCTTGCCGTAAAACGAAGAAGAATTGGAAAGAGAGGGATGGCAGCGTTTGGAGCGGATAGTAAAATATTTAAGCTAGCGACTCGTTCATAGTGAGGTAGTTACTAATAATTGACGACAGAATTTTCGAAGAAGTAAAGAAGTCTAGCCACTGGCCACTGGTTAGATAAAAAGAAAGGCCTTGCCGTAAAACGAAGAAGAATGACTTCTTCGAGGTGCTGACGAGGAGAAATCTTTCCAAAATCTATGATAAAGAGTCATTTATTGAGGAACGTTTTACGATACAGAACTAGCTACAGTACATTACTAGTCGTGGGTAAAAAATCACGACAGGAAGAGAAATTCCGAAGAAGCCACTGCTGGTTAGACGAAATGAAAGGCTTCGTCGCAACATTTGCGCAATCCTATCTTTTCCATAAAAACAAACTTGGTCACCCAATCGCTACAGCAAACAAAACCATGTGCTCCCTCACCATATTTCATCTCTCCATATCGCTCTCGGATGTCAGCGCCGAGTCTCCACAACACGACGACAGCAAGGACAGCTGCTGCAACTCATCGATCCACCACCAAGCATCATATGAGGAGAAGGTGTTGCATACTTCTAACCATTCCTACCGGTTAAGCATCATGACGTGACAAGATACCGAAGCCAGCTGGACCAGCACCACAAGCGATCTGCTAAGAAAGAAGAGCCGATGGGAGCATCAGTCTTCCCACCAGGGCAACGAGAACGCACGCCACCCTCCTCGCCGCTTGGGGTACTACGCAAGTGACCAGCAGAAGGAGTGCTGCCGATGGACGCACCAGCCCTCACACACGGATAATGCCAGTGGTCTGACCTTCTAGGTCAGTTGTGGACTGGCATTCTAGACCAAGAAAGAAGGCCTCGCTTGCCGACCGCGTGCCGAACTCTACGAGAACGACCTCCAGTCGACGAGAATTGGTAGTCACTCGATGATACCATTGCTTCAAGGCAGGAAGGTATGTCCATTACCCGTTTTCGATGTGCCTGTATTTCATCCCGGCTCGGTCGGATAACAAAGCCGAATCCGAACCTTCACCGCATACTCGAGTCGTCGAGTCCAATCTCCCCGCGGCTTCATTGCGGGTAACCACTGGATGATTTTTAAACAAGTGCTGCTTGTAAAGTAGCAAGGATGTACGATACATGCGAAGTTTAAACGTCACGATGGACTAAAGACAATACCGCATAACTGACTACCTAGCTTGACAATTTCACTCTACACCTCTAGAGTAGCTTAGTCACAAATGAAAATCGAAATGGTCCTCTCCTTCTTCCTTTAGTTGGTGGAAGAGGTCCATATTATCCTAGGCTGTTATGATGCGCCGATCACATCAAATTGAACTACGAAATGACACTCCAAATCGAAAGCTTCAGTGATCTGGGTCCTATTGAACGATTTTGAGCGTTCTGGTGGGATGTTCCATCATGAGCATGAACACGAGACGCCGGCCAAAATTATACAGCTTAATACCAAGGTGAACCGATACCACATTAGCTAGAGACGGGGGAACGCCCAATACTCATTTGCAATAGCTAACCGGGATGTGCTAAGAAGCTTCTCGCATATCTCAGCCATGCTCTCGTCGTAAGATCTGTTGCAACCGGCATGGAAGGCGTAGCGCGGACGGTCAACACTATAGCAACAAGAACGCCACGACAAGGTACAAGAGCTTCCGAGGAAACCGAGATAAGATGAACAGCATCAAAGACATGGGAGGCGAATCAGAACTTATCCAAGACGATTGTTGCCTCGACTGATGTTTCAAGGCCATGATGTGTTCAAAGCAGCTGTTGCAATAGCCATGAGAGACGTCGCGGAGATGACCTCAAGTTGCAGATCGCCGAACAATAAAACAGACAACAGCCATCCAAGACACGTTGTACGTACCGCAGTTCACCGCCGTTCTGTATATCTTCTTCCTAGGATTGTCTCTTTCTAAGATTATCCGCGTCCGTGGTTCGTTCCTAGAGGCATACTGTTATTAAAGAGTTGCACCTAGCCATCCTTAGGCAGCGAGAATGCATGTATGTTATTTATGCACAAGGGACTTCCAAAAGACTAGATGCTCGTCCTGCGATTTTTTTGTGGGACTCAATACCAACGCTTCATCCGTCTCTTCGAGAGTGTCGAAGATTTCTTCCCCACCTAGCAACTGGCTCAGCGCAAACGCCGCCACTACTGGAAAGTCGGTACCAGAGCGTGCACCCGAGTGGGTGTAGAACGAGTCGATAGCATGGTCCACGGTTGCTCTAATTTCGTTGGAGAATTGCGACACAAAGAGAATGCCCTCGAGCTCATGTTTCAGCTGTAGGCCGTACGTTTCCACCGCTTGCACGGTGAACTCCCACAGATCGTCCTGTTCGTTTTTGGACATGCGAAATCGGCCAAGAGCCACAGGGGGGATCGCGACAGATTGCGTCAAGTGTTCGTCTCGAAATGCTATTTGTACGGTCCATTCCGCCCAAAGCTTGCCGGCCCGATTCACCATGTTGACTAGTTCTGTCTTACCCTTACTCTTGTTCTCTTTGTACGCGGCGTCAACATCCGCGCGAATCGACTCGTCAATATAATCAAGATGTGATCGAACAGTCTTGCGTTGAGCACCGCAAGGCTTTGCTTCTGTGCCACTCCAACGCAGCATGCTTTGAGTCTCTTGGGTCAATCGGTAGCCAGGGTCTGCCGAACGGATACCATAGGCAACCCTGTCCCAAATATCGCAAGAACGGTCGTAAATCGGTGGGCGATCCTCAGAGTGCTTCTCTTGATTATGCGACCTATATATACGCCTCACAGGGAAGGCGATTTGCTCGCCAATCATGGATGGACTACCCACATGCATGACCACGCCCACGCCAAAGGGCTGGACGACGCTCTGTAAAATATTCCGATAGAGATTGTATGGGGCTTCCAGCTCGGCGTTTCTCACCTGTGCGTGTGCGACCAGCCGATACTTGTCCAGCAAAAGCAAGACGCTGGCCTTGGCAGCCTCAACAGGAAGTCGATAGTATTCTGTCGGTGCCAAACCTGGACCATGAATGCGCCAGGCCAAGAACGTATCAACGGCGGGGATGCGCGAGTACTTGCGAAGAAGGGGCCACGAGACAGAGTCACGTAAGCTTCGAAATGCAAAGCGGAAGCACGCCAAAGTGAGGTGGGCCGTACCTGCTATTGGATGGACCACCAATATCCGCACTATCGCAAGAATGCCTTGTAGAGCCCCCGGCACAAGTATATAGTAAGGCGCGCCCACGCCGATTTTGATAATTGGACTCGCACAACTAGGCATTTCGACCGGTCCAACGAATCCTCTCTTGTTACGACGGTTGCTATAGCGTCGGTGTGCAGCGTCTAGTGCCGTGTCGTAGACAGCTAGATTAAACAGAGCCTCCGCAGATGTAATGACTGCCGCCAAGATGGGAGCTGCCGTCAACACAACAGTATTGAGTACAGTTGCAGCCACTGTCCCAGTTGTCATGAAACCGACGATGCACATGCTCCCTATAACACTCTTCGCCGCCAAGGAAAGCTTGAGAAAGGTACGCTGAATGGATTTGCCAATCATACCTTTGTCTGGGGTAGACTCAAAGCTAGCGCGTGCATCCTCGAGCGCTTGGTAATAGCCTCCCAGCCGGCTTGTCAACGTGGATGTCAGCGAACTCTCATCCCGTACTGGAAAGTTCACAGCGTAGTAAGGAGTCGGCGATACAAGAGCCCGAATCGAGAGAGGACCAGCCGTCAAGAAGCGAAATGCGCCGCCCATCATTGCTTTCGTCAACGAGATAAACATCATCCACGAGTAGCGGAGTCTTCCAAAAGGTCTTCCTAGATCCACTGCAACAGTCTTGTATCGTTCGGTCCCATTCCAGTTGTAGGGATTCAACTGGAGTACCTTGAACTCGGCTAGCGGAAATGTCGTACGCTTACAGCGTAGGCGTCTGGCGAGAACGTCGTAGACATTGTCACGAAATTTTATGAGGAGTTTTCGAGCGTTACTCTGCCCGTCCAAATGGGCCGTGTCCAACCGTTTTGCAACTCTCTCAAGTCGCGTGCTCTCGTAAGATTTTGCGATAATTGTTCGACGATTCTTCAACTTTCTCTTTCGCCATGCACCCGACAAGGACATGATTGGACGATTCTTGGCGAGCCGGTCCTCGTATTCTTTGAGAGCTTCTTCCATTTTGTCAGTGTCTTCGCGTTCGACGTCTTGCTCAATCTCCACCGCCACCAGTCGGTCCACCTCAAGCGCAGCCAACTCTTTCAAGTCATGCTTCACTATATTCTTCAAGTGATCAATCCAATCCCGACTCTTGTTACGTTGCCACTCACTTTCTGCTCTACGCTCCTCTGCAAGCGCAGTCTTGGGAGAGGTCTTGGTCTTGGCCTTGGCTAGATTCATTGTAAGTTTTGTCTTGCGCAGGGCACCCATGTGCTCCTCAAAGTCTCGTCTCGTGTGCATAAGCTCGTTGCGCGCTTGTTGCTCCTGGCGACAAACCAGGTCGCTCCGGCGATACTCTTGACCCCATTCTGTATCTTCGTATATGAGGTCCCATAACTCTGCAGTTTGCGCTGGCGCTGTCTTGCTACTTGAAGAGCCCACATACATGCGCCGGGTGTCATACCCCTGCAACCTCAAATGGTGTTGGCAATAACCCAACTCGGCCTCTTGCAAAATGGCTTGAATGTCTTGTTCGGCATAGGTTGGATGCTGAAAGTGCCCACCCACCATTTGACGCAAAGCATCCCACACCAGCCGGAGCGCACGTCCTGGTCCCTGCGGCAGCGCGTTGACCAAACTTGGGCGCCACAGCCACCTGTTGTTTTCGGCCATTGTCAACACTGTCTCATCGTTTCCACCCGCCGTTAGGGCGTCACCACTATATACGACAAAGTGATCGAGGGCCTTGCCAACACCTTGTTTCAAGTCTTGGCGGCATGTTTGACTGCCCGAATAAAAGGCTGGCGCCACCTGCCAGGTGTGATGTTGATCCTCCAGGAGACAACTCGGAACGGTCAATACTCCAGTCTGTCGCAATTCTTGCTCTTGTTGAGTAGTCAAAAGACGCCTGTCTCTGCTACCATTGGGTTGATAGGCGCACTGCTCGACATCCAAATCGCGGGCCTCAATGGCGCGCTTGACAAAGTCACCCATGGAATAGACTCGGTGGAAAGAGCTGCCGCCTTTGTGAATGTATTCGTCGAGGTGCGTGGGAGGAACTGTCAGGTGCTGGTCTTGCTGTAAGAGCCATTCGTGCTGTTGTAGGAGCTTCTGGAGACTGCTGCGAGCTTCTGTCACAGATGGCAGTGTTGTTGCAGCGTCTTTGGGTTGTGTGGCAAGCGAGCCACTATTAGCCGTGAGAGGCTCCCATTGGAGCACTTGCACCGAGTAGGGTGGATAGACAACGAGCACCATGGTTCAGTGTTTATCGTTGCTTTAATGGAATATAATGAGAAGACGGCGGAGTGTCGCACGACTTGGTATCTTCGTTTTGCGAACACTGGCAGTGATAGTGTGATAGTGACAGCGTCGGTCGGATCCACCGTTCGCTCGGCATCACGACTGAAACATCGAAGTTCTTGGAAGCTGGAAGCGAACGCTAGATATACTCGTATCTTACATTCTTCCCGTGCCATTGCGGATGTAAAGACAGTCCGACCAGCGTGAGCTAGGTTATAGAGGGACCCTGCGAAAGGGGGCTTCTCGGGAATAATCAAGGGACATTACGGCGGGCACCGCATGCACCATTGTCGATCGTTAACCGAGAATTAACAATAAGCAAGAAGATCAGCGACAAAGATCGTTTTCCGGGTTTCAAGAAACAATGTGATGTCTGTCTCATTTCTCAAGTGTGAGTCGCATTGCAGCTACTAGTTAGTCTACTAGTAGTCTACTCTGGCTAGCTAGCAGCCATAGTTACTGGACTACGTTAGCTAGTAGTTCTGTAGCTACTCTGCAAATGCTACATTCGTTCTAGAGAGTGCCGGTATTAACGCCGAGCTTGCCCTTGCTCGCTTGCCAACATCATGTCCCCGGTTCCACAATACTAGACTAGACTATTAGTACCAAACTGTCAAACTGTACTAATTCCTTACTGGTACTACCTGTTGTGCAGTAAGGCCTGGTACCGGTAGCCTTGCCTCGCCTACCTGCTTGCAAAGCAAAAACAAGCCCGCGGCGGGGCTTTCGCACGTCATTATTTTGCGTTTACGCTGATGCTTGCAATCCAGGTTGTCCGAGCTAGTACCTTAGTCTAGACTACAGTCGTACTCCTTTCACACGCAAATACTGTAAACAGTGAACGGCAATGTACTTGCCCCCTTGACTCGACAACTCGACTCGGACTACTGTAACATAACAGTAGAACGATAAACGTATAGAAGCGCGCCACAATGCCGCCGGCATTTTTCACGTCTAATCGTGAAGCTGAATGCCACTGCAACCTGAAGAGGGCCTTCGTTAGAGAATGTTAAATTTTGCAATGGTTTGCTTTGGAAGGAAGGGGGTCATTGTATTCTTTCTGCTCTCGTCAGCAATTTGAATGACATCAGTACGATCTTAAGAAAATGATGCCGCTCGCCACCTCAGAAAATGATATCCTTAAGTAATTATTAGCCAATCAGGGTCATTTTTAGCGCCACCTCATTGGGCCGGATGACAAAAGAGGCCACGTCAACAAAATAATGATGAAATCTCCTCGATGAGAGTGACCTTCGCTTTCACAATATTTATTTGCTTGCCATTGCATCCCCTTCAAGTCCAACCAAAAAGACTCTTATCATGGCTCCCCTTGCAGCACAGAACGACAAAAACCGCTCCCGACAGGGACGCATCCCTGCCACTCTTCAGGCCGTATTTCTCGCCTCAAACCGTGGAAGGGACGTGAATAAGCCCCCTCCCCAGAAGGTCGCTTCCAAGGTTTACTTCCGCAACTGGCTCTTCCAGCGTCAAGCTGGCTCTAAGGAGAAGGGAAAGAGCTTGTTCGGAGGAAGCAATCGTAAGGCACAGAAGAAGGAAACAATCACCAAGAACGTGCCCAAGATTGTGGTTCACAAAAAGGTACGTTGTGCAACACCCATGTTTGCTGACTGCTGACACATGAATGTCTCATGCCATTCGCGGAATCGGACATTGTAACTCACACTCACCCCTCTCCGCTCCGCCACCACAGACCGCCATCCCCTCCCTTTCGCCCCAGGTATATTTGGACGCAATGATCCGCTCCCAGGGATACTCTACCAAAAAGTTCCAGACTCTCCAGAGTGCTTATTACAACAAGCCAACTCCTCTGCAGATTGCAAGTTACGATCTTCACCTGATCGATACTGTCAAGGCCTTTGATAACGACAAATTGGCTGCCATGATCAGTGCTGGTCTCTCCCCCAATCCTTGCAATACCTACGGAGAGACTCTTGTGCACATGGTTTGCCGTCGTGGAGACGCCAAGGCTCTCAAAATCTTTCTAGACAATGGTGCCAGTCTACAGATTGCCGATGACTACGGTCGCACCCCGCTGCATGACTGCTGCTGGGCTGCCAACCCAGCTTTTGATGTTGCCGATCAACTCTTGGACACTGACATTCGTTTCTTGTATATGATGGACGCGCGTGGATCCCTGCCTCTTTCCTATGTTCGCAAGGAGCTCTGGGCCGCGTGGATTGAATACCTCGAGGCCAAGAAGGACGTTTACTGGCCCAAGAGAAAGTTGAAGAAAGATGGCGAAGAAGCTGCCCCGCCACTCACTTTACTTGGACCTAACACTCGTCCTCTTGCTGACCCCAGCAACGCCTTGACGCTGCAACTTGCCAAGATGGTTTCTGCTGGCAAGATGCAGCCCGACGAGGCGCAAATGCTCAAGTACGACAAGGCCGACGAATTGACGGTCGAGTCGAGCGAGTACGACAGCGAGGAGGACGATGATGACAGTGAATACGATAGCGACTACGACAGTGAGGACGAGTACAGCTTGGACGATGGTGAAATGGCGGACATACTCAACAGCATGCCCGCGTCGTTGGCTGCGCACTAATGAAACAAAACATTGTATCAAAGACTTGTGCACAACAAGTTGAGTTCATAAACATTAACTCATAACACACACACACGTACAAATCATATTTCACTTCCGTTCCATCACGATGGACATGAACTGTAGTGGACTAAAACTAGACTATACAGTAGTACCGGTAGGCGCGTACCTGTAGCGACGACGAACCTTTCAAGCCCGTAAAGACATTTCTGCTTGCAGAAGAGAGGATGCCTCGATGCCACCGCGGGAAGACATCTTCGTTCGAAGCGAAGAGCAGAATGCCCCACCAGAAAGTCAAAAAGTCGAAAAATCTTATACGGCAAGTACGTGTTATCCGGGTTACTTCTTTGGATCTTTCCATCGACCTCGTTCCATCATATCTGCCTATTTCTCATTCTTCGAGTAGTCAGACGCAGTTCATTAGTCCTAATACAGCACCATGAAGATCGTTTGCGCCCTATTCCTTCTCGCTACTACGGCACACGCCTTTGTGGTCTCGCCCACGACAACCGTGCGCAACAATGCGCTCTTTATGAGCCGTAATTCCGACCATCAGTCTCCACAAGACGACAACGGCGGAATCTTGGATCGACGAGACATGCTCTTCCGATCCGCACTGGGGGCAGCGGCCACGGCCGCCTTTTCGCTGACGGCGACGCCCGGTGCCGCTGTTGCTGCAGTCGCTGTCAAAAAGGTGGTGGTCGCGGGTGCCACGGGACAAACGGGACGTCGCGTGCTCGAGAGACTGGCGGCAGCGCAAGGACTGAGCGTGATTGGCGGAGTTCGCAACGTGGACAAGGCGACCAAGACTCTGGGAGAAAGTTCGACGGTAGTCCGCGGCGCCATGGTGCAGCAAGTAGGAGCAGTTGACACGACGGCCGTCACTTTGAAGCACTTGGATGTGGTTGCTGACAGTGTTGACGAGATTGCCGCGACTTTGGCAGGCGCCGATGCCTTGGTGATTTGCACGGGTTTCATTCCGGGCAATCCTCTCAAAATGAACGAAGCATCCCACGCGGTGGACAATCTCGGCACCTGTCGCTTGGTGGATGCGGCTGTCCAGGCGGGAGTTAAGAAAGTAGTCATGGTGAGCAGTATCTTGACCAACGGCCGCAGCTGGGGTCAAGCCGAGTCACCTGGCTTTGTCGTAACAAACGCCTTTGGTCGCGTGCTGGACGAAAAATTGGTGGCGGAAAACCATTTGCGTGCGGCTGGCGTCGACTACACCATTGTGCGCCCCGGAGGCCTCAAAGCCAAGCCTCCCACTGGCGCTTTGAAGATTTCGGGTGAAGATACCCTAGCGGCGGGAGAGATTTCGAGAGATCTCGTGGCCGATGTATGCGTGGCGTCTCTGACCGACCCTAAGGCTTCCAACAAGGTCCTTGAGATTGTTGAAGACGACGGTTCTCCTGCCAAGGTCTTTAATGGATTGAACATGTAAGTCACGAACAGACTGCATGTAGATTGCATGCAACGTAGGAAGAACAGGGGTATGCATCATTGCTATCTCTCAAGTAACAGAATCACAGTCAGATTGGCCTTATGCTAGCAAAGCTATAATACTAAAGCATAGATCAAAGGAACGTACCAGCGGAACAGTAGATTTAGAAAAACTAGGTGTGTAGGTTACCTATTGCTATTGTCTACTAGCATGTACTGGATTGTTGCTCGCAGGTCGTTTCCGGACGGCAAAAATACCTTAGTCTATACCCGCAATTGCGCGAGCTTCTATTTCACACGCTAGCTCTGCTCTTGGAACTAGAAAATTTAGCAAACAACGCATCGTGCCATTGATGGCCATACACCATCCACGTCATCATCAACATGCCTTTGAAGCGCTCGGCGCTCGGCACTGGAGTATAGCGACGACTTGCTGTGCACCTGGCCCCTGCTGTGGATCCAAGGCATAATTCGCCTTCATAGTAGGCAGCAAAGACTGACTAGCAAGATCTGCATTCCTTTGAACCTTGTTTGGAACGCGACGACTCTTCCCATATGCTCTACACTCATCATCGATGATATTTGGAAGTTTTCGCGTACACGCTCGGGTGAGATTAAACATGTACATACCGTTGCCCTACTCCCAAATGTCAAGCTTTTCAAGCGACACATCCATGGTAGCCGGGGACACTGAGGTACATGCGACAGGAACTAACTTACGAGTCTTCCATACAGTATATCTTTTATCCATCTGCCACGATCGGCGCCAGTGACCTTCTCCTTTCAGTAGCTTTGCGTATTGGCGTATAGCAAGCTAGTCACTAGATTTGCAGAATGAACATGGTTGCACACGAACTGGGCAGCATCAGTATATGTGGTCGATAGCTACGAGTCGGCAGGGATCATCCTCCTCCGGTACCTCATTCGTTAAAAGCTCTGCGTTCCACCGGGACTGACTGACTCGCTTCGTTGCGACGATGCTGTCATGAGCGACTCGAGGATTTCAGTTATCGTCAGGGACCCTTTTTGGATGTAGTCTGACAGCATGTTTGTTGCACTGGCATGGCTTCTGGACACACAAATAATGATCACAACCTGAAAAAAGTGTTCATCCCCTAGGTAACCCGGATGACAATGACCGCCTCTGTGTCATCTGATCGCTGGTCTCCAACATCGTAGCCATCCGATCCTCTGCGATGCTCAATATTAATGCAAGAACGGTACTTCGCCTCTCCTATCACCCTTTATAATACATATCAAGCCGTGATCGTACTTGAGACTTGAGAGCTTTGTCAAAAAGGCCAAACGCGGCGTTCTGGGCTTTTCTGTGGCATCTCGTGCATACTCTCTTCTTTTTGGTCTGAGAATGGCCGGTACTATTAGACCGACAGAAACTTGAACGAACGAAAGCAAACTGGTAGCAATATACAATAAACATATATATAAAATATACTCCCATTAAGATGACCCACAATCGCATACAGTAACAATGTTCAAAATCAAATAATGGATTAGAATGACTACTTACGCAGAAAACAACCCGCCAGCAACCGGAAATCCCGGTCAGAGTTCTATTGCACGATCAACACTTTAGGAGTCAATCGCAAGACGATCGATCAATGATTCAAGATACAGACTGGTAAGAAGCCGTCAAGAGTATAATGTATATCCACCAGTTCTAGCTTAGTCGTGGTTATATTGAAACACAGTAGTTACAAACAAGAGGGAAAGTACGAATTCTTTCAGTTGTTTCCACTGTTTTATTGATCATCGCTCTTGCGACGCTTGCAAGACAAGGCGGGTCCCCGCCCAGCATCCTCGCCATTGCCGTCGAGATTGACCAAATCGTTGACAAGCGCCAATGCTTGCCGAATGGAGCGGTGGCGATGCTGCTGGCTGCTGCCATTGATGTTCTCGAGTGAGCTTGTATCAGTGGTTTGGCCCATGCGTGTCTCGTCGGAGCAAGCTGTATTTTCGGACCACCATGATTCCTCGGGGGCAGCGGCCGGTGCTGGTGGTCCTCCTCGGCGGGGACGATCATTGTTGTTGTTGCTGCTGCGCCGAGTCACGTTGTGTGCATTTGTCAGTAGGGTTACGAGTGTCATCCGTGTCATGTCAGTGGGAGGGGACACGATGAAGTCGTTCTTGGAGTGCGCCATTGTGGATGAATATGGAACAAGAAGAAGAGCCAGTACAACACAAGGAACGATCCGAGATTAATTGTGCGCGTAAGGAATAGGCGATTGTTGTGTTTTCATCAGGACCCTTCTGGGTCATTTCTTTAATTCTTCCGTATTCATTATGTCTCACTAGGAAACATAATGACCAATGACCGTACAGTACTGTAGAAAGAATAGACAGTATATACTGTACGGTATTCAAGGAGAAAATTGTGGGCGTACTCCTAAGGAGGGGCAATCATACGAAATTACGCAAGACCCTTCTGCTTCTGGGTCATTCTTTCATCACTTCTTGCCTAGGTCTCACTGGTTTCCGGAATGACTAATGATTGTGGAGTACTATATAAAGAATGACTTTCAGAAATTGGTACGACTAAATAAATTTCAGACAACCATCTTTGCGCCACTCAACATTTATTGTTTGTAATGACCGATGACTGCCAAAAAGAAGTACAGTCATAATAATATTATGTTCCGGCATTGGACACCCGGCGTACTGTACTTGTAATTTGCCGGGTGTCCCAGTCCCAGTACGTAAGGAGGTACGGCACCGTGCGCAAACACCAGTTCTACTGTTCTGTACATCGCAATGCGTAGACGACTACCGTGTAGTACTGTAGTAGAGCAAAGATGCCGACTTCCATCCGGTCCCGTCGTGCATGCCTAGTATTATCGGAGTTACCGTACCAGTAGATCTGGGACCAATTACACGAATCGCTGATAATCCATTACCAGCACAATTATAAGCTTTGCCTCGGAGACTCGCTTGCGTTTGGCATTGCAACTTGAAACATATTGTAATACTGTACCGGTACGTCCGCTGATAAAGTCACGACGACAAGTCATGGTTTTTGTAGAGCTGCAAGAGTGTCTAGCATTTTTGTGTCGCGCAGATGCACCGAGCTGGAATGTGACATCGCATTCTTTCAAAACCGTCCTAGACGTAAGGATAGGTACAGGCTGGGTACCTGCAAACGAATACGTAGTCGACTCGTTGTGAATCCTTCTCGTTGGCGTAAGAGATCGGGATTTTCTCCTGCCTTCAGAGGTCGAGCTGCTATAAAGATCAAAATCTTTACGCCACGGTTGAACAAATAAAAGTGGATGGAGTTGCCATCGCAGCACTGGTGATTTTTGCCTGAAGAAAACGCCTCACAGGCAGAAGCGCAACTACAGCTGGTCTAGCCTCCTTCGCATCGGCATACTCCATACCGACAGTCTGGATCTCACAGTCGAATTTCTTCAAGATTGGTCGTTCAACCATGCCTTCATCATTTTCTATAAAGCTCCGGAGTGCAAAACCACCAAGTAATTTGACGCCACGCCCACCTCACAGGCTCACTACAAAAAAAGACCTGTCAGGCTCACTACAAAAAAAGATCTGTCCTTGGAGCAACAATATCATTTGCGACATCGACTGCCCGCTAGAAGCTTCTCAGTACGCACACGATCGCATCGGGAGTGCATGAAGTACGAACTCTATGTGCACAGCGGCTAAGTTTTACATTATTCTTAGGATGCTCTCGTGATGGAAGGGATGTCCTTTATTAATACCGGTCTGTACCCATCCCAAAATCTGGAAGATAAGGACAGGAAAACCGGCCAGTCAGCCGTTCCACAAAATTCATTGGTAGATAGCGGTGACGGTGTGCGCAATCATAAACGTTGCGATATAGGTACGCTCATGTCGTTAAATTTGTTCGATTCTCCAGCATGGCGACAACTTCCTTCGCAGTGGGTCGTTCTGCCGGATTTGAGCGATAGCATGCTTTCATCGCGTTGAGCAAAAGTTGGATGGCGGGGTCCTTCGATCTCCAAACGTCGTCGGGGACATACCGAGGCTTGCCTTGATTGCGCCGTTGCATCATAATCTCTCGGTACTTTTTTCGCTTGTAGCGTGGCACAGGATACATGCGGGATATCTCCCACGGCTCCATTCCAACTGCAAAGAGATAGAAAAAATTGGCCAAACCGTAGATATCCACCATTTCAGCAACAACCAACTTGGGTGTCGTCCTATTTTGGTATTCTTCTGGTGGTCGCCACGGTGAACCCTTTTGGTAGCTAACGGAAGGGCATGTTACGCCCGTTTCGTTGTGCCTTTGGAGCAAGATTGCCGAGTTCATGTCGGTCATGACGGCGCGGTTGTCTGCTGTGAATCGAACGTTGTCGGATTTGAAATCGTGGTGAGCGAGACTGAGTGTACTGTCTTTACGATTATTGTTGGTGGTGTTGTCTATGGAGTGCATATCGACAATCCCCTTGGTTATTGCGATTGCCAAGGATAGCTTTTCTAGGGAAGTTTTGTTTTGTAAGTAGCTAGACAGGGACGTGGCTGCGAATTGGTTCACCATGCTAGTTCCACAGTAGGCATACACGTCGACCGTCGTGGTCGACGCAGTCAATCGCTCCATGGCCTGTGATTCAATGCGATTGCGTCGAGACAATATCTCGAGACCCTTGACGTCGTTAAAATGTTTCATTCTATGTCGACAACGATCGGTAAAGAGGCAGAGAGGTGGGTGGTGAGCGATATCAAACTGGTGGTCCAAGCACTGATAGCAGCACACACATACTCGCCAACGCAAAACATACTTCAGTGTCTTCCACAACGTGGTAGTATTGCCTGCAAGATCTTGCCGTTGCCAAGGTTCTCGCCAGGTTCCATCACCTCGTAGCAACTTGCCATTGTCGACAAGACAAACAGAATGCAGTTCGTTGCAGACTGGATGCGACGTTAGTTGCCAGGCAGCTGCTGGTTGGCAGTGGGGATCATGCAACTGCTCGAGAGTTGCTTTGATTTCGTCTGACTCGTCTAACGTTGCATTGTAGACCCACGTCATCTCGGAATAGTTCAACGACCGAGAACGTGAGGATAAAGCCATTGGTCTTACCG
>Ga0307978_1001156_pt1 | contig 20301 bp, 23 predicted proteins | sample OrgLakmetage1056_FD_203151 | JGI IMG/M metagenome (GOLD analysis project Ga0307978, IMG submission 203151) | Saline water microbial communities from Organic Lake, Antarctica - #1056 | ecosystem: Environmental > Aquatic > Non-marine Saline and Alkaline > Saline | place: Antarctica: Organic Lake...
GGGTGATAATGCTGGACCCCATGAAGACGCCACCTACAAAGACTGGTTTACTGGTTACTGTGAGGAGCAAGGGTGGTACTGGGAGCCACAGGCGCCACAGATGCCCCACATGAACAATCTAGATCTTTCCGTGCATGTCCAAGATGCACAGCAATCTTTTGAAGCAGTACTCGAACAAGATGGCGCCAGCTGAGGAGATTTGGAGAACCGCAAACAGTGTTTGGAGTTTGCTAGAGTCTCCAAAGATTGCAAGAGGTTTTGTCTCGGCTTACCGCATTGCCAAGAAGGTGATCCAGATGAATGTTGTCAACACTTTCCTCCAGACGACTGATTTCCATTCAGATGTTCGTAAAGACTTTGCCGAGACTGCCTATGGCATTAAGAAGAAGACTAGAGTAATTGATTAAAGTGAAAATAGATGCTAGCACTCTATATTTACCTTTGCCATCGTCATACTGTATTGTTTTGTGCATCCATTGGTTTGCTTTCGCCGTGTCTTGCAGTGAATTTTGGCTTTTGTACCAGAGGCGACGTCAGCGAGTTCAAAAAACCGGACCGATCTTTTTCGGCCTGAGGGAGTTAGTAGTTACCGTAAATCTTGCATCGTCCGATCATTTTTACCAAAATGCCACCCACCGTCCGCCGTCCGTTTCCCAAACCCCTGAGAGAATTATCCGACAACAGCAATCACAGTAATCAGTAATCCCAGTGCTAGTGTTATCCCTTACACGCTATATACCTTAGCAGCAATTACCATACAATCCAGAGGCAGTGACTACGCGCAACCAGTCCAAACTGGAGTAGCCATGGGAGGGGATATCGAAGATTCCGCAAGGGACGTAAAAAAACGTGATAGGAAGCACGGCAGCAGCAGAAGGAAAGAGCGTTCCTTCCGAGACAGAGAGGATTCGACAGAGCAAGATCGACGCAAGCGCAAGAAAAAGCATCGATCCGATGACGAGGAATCCGACGATGACCGAGAGCGAAGAGATGAGGATAGAAAGCATCGCAGAAAGGCAAAAAAGTCTTCCAGAAAGCACTCTAAAAAGAGACGGAAACGTGATGACAGTTCATCGGCCTCATCTTCGGACAGCGACTCGGATAGCTCCAGCAGCGACCGCCGTGATACAAAGAAGAAATCCAAAAAGGCCATCAATGAGCGCCTGCTAGCTAAGCTTGCTGCTCGAGGCGAAACTTTGGAAGAACGCAAAGAACGTCGGTCCCAAAAACGAGCGGCTCACATTACTGCCAAGTTTGGGTACACGGCTGACGACAATCCCTTCAATGATCCGAATCTACACGAAGCTTTTACTTGGAAGAAGAGAGAGGAAAAGGTCCCAGTAGAAGATAGGACAGGTCCAGCGAAAAAGCAAGACAATACATTCGAAGAGATTGAAAAGGTCCGACGTCGTCGCAAAGATCGCGATCTTCAGTTCGAAGAGATGGAACGTATCCGAGCGGAGGAGAGTCGAATGAAAGAGCTCGAGAATTACGATGACTGGGCCAAGAAAGAAGAAGAGTTCCATCTGCAGCAGCAGAGACAGCGGTCGGCGATTCGCCTCGTAGAAGGACGTGAGAAGCCCGTGGATGTCCTTGCCAAGAATATGCTTCTCTTTGGCCTTACAGAGGAAGAAAAGAAGAATCGTGCTGCTGTGAAATACAAAGAACGATACAATGCACTGGAAGCGCTAGAAAACCTCGAGGCTGAACTTGATGAGCCGCAGAACCTTCTCAAGATGCTTAAACTTGCCGAGCTTGACGAGCTATTGATTGATATCGACGCGTTCCGATCTCTTGAACGAGAGGCTTCGGTTTCCGTCGGTGTGACGTCGGTTGATAATAGCAACAACCCGGTGCTGAGATATTGGGATGCGCTACTTGTAGTCGCGGAAGACGAAGTTAAATTCCTAAGGAGCGGCGGCGCAAAAGGAGCCCATGCCAAGATGGTAGAGGACGTTCAAAAGATCTTTCAAGGACAGTCCGTGGCAGACCTGGAGAAAATGAAGGACGAGATTAGGGTCAAGCTACGTCAGAACGCTGTGATCCAAGGCGGTGAAGCCTTTGACCGGAAATACTGGCTTTCTGTAGTCGATCAACTTGCAGTTCATCTAGCAAAGATTGAACTGTCCGACATTCACTCCAAAATGCTGGTTCGACAGCTCGAAACGTTGGAAAAGAAGAAAGAGCAGCTCGCCGAGCAGCCCGCTGCAGACGAGGAGGCGACCGAACAGGAGTTAGCGGAACCGGCACGCAACCCTAATCTTCCGACCAATGTTTCTCCAGAGTTTGGCGATCTCGAAGAAGAGCTTGGACTTACGAGCGAAGTTGGTACTGCTGCGAGCTACTCTTGGCAAGACAAGTATCGTCCCAGAAAGCCACGCTACTTCAATCGCGTCAAGACCGGGTACGATTGGAACAAGTACAACCAGACGCACTACGATCATGATAACCCTCCGCCGAAGACAGTGCAAGGGTACAAGTTCAACGTCTTCTATCCCGACCTTATCGACCCGACAAAGACGCCACAATTTTTTCTTGAGCCTGCAGACTCGGATGAGTTCTGCATCATTCGCTTTCATGCCGGGCCACCGTACGAGGATATTGCATTCAAAATCATCAATCGCGAATGGAATCGTTCTCGCAAGAGAGGCTTCAGGTGCACTTTTGAACGAGGGGTTCTTTCGTTGTACTTCAACTTTACGACGCATTGGTACAGAAGATAAAAGGAAGTCGATTATATTAACCTTTATGCTATTAATATTTTCTTTGAAGCTTCTTTCGAGCTCTACTAGTACTAAGTCAAGTCGTGTGATGATAGCTTTGCAGTGAGCGCCAGCCTAGACTTGCTTTTTGGAACCCAGGCGCACGTTCTGTGAACGAAGAGAGAGAGACGGTTACTTTACTTGTTTGATCGAATATTATCTGATGCATTGTTTCGCCGGACAAACTTACTGAATCCATTGAGACTGGAACGATTCCCAAGTTTCGTCTGGGGTAACCAGCTCGATGTCTTGTGCGTTAGGAGCATTGTTAAGCTCGACATGATAGTCGACCAACGGCGATAAAACTTTAACTGACTTTGGAACTTGTTCAATGGCTGAAATAAGCAGTTCTCTGGGAACAACTCGTCCAGTGGCGATAGCACGATCCTGTAGAAACAAAAGGTGAGACGGTGTCATTCAATGGACAAAACAGTGTATATATAGCTCAAAAGAACTCACCGCAGCGCGCTGAAACACGGCATCACGAGGGGCCGTCACGTGGATGATGGCAATACGGAGCGCCGGAAACTCCCTCCTCAGGCGTCCAAAGTAGGTCTGATACCAATCGGCGTCACGCAAAGAACCGTCAACCAGCACATTCTTGCCAGCTTGCAGCCCCGCGAGAGATAGGATCTCAGTAATGAATCCAGCTTCCTTTCCAGTCAGTTGCCCTGCAAGTTCGGGGCTTTCATTGCAATACAGCTTTTGCAAAGAAAGTTGAGCACGCAAAAGAAAGTCAGATGGGTGTACAACCTCTTCTTCCAAATATCAGGTTGGGTTTACTTACATAGAATTCGGGGAGAAGGCGTCGTACTTCGTCCGGATCCACATTCACAAATGCCATCAGCGGGAAACGGCCCTTCTCCACCAGCCTATTCTTAGTGTAGCCTTTTCTGCGGTACAGGTTAGGGACGAGCACGAGTAAGGGTGAGCAGGCGGTAGGTGGCAAGGCAACTTTCATTCAATCACTGGATCATCGTCAGCGCCGACTTACCCAGCGCCCATGGCTCCGGCTGTAAACACGATCCAGGGTTCAGTGGGAGTAGTGCAAATTTCACCATCCTTGTCTTGTAGGACGGCCGAAGTTAAGAACTCCTTAATAATGGCGTCTTGAAGCATCTGTCGCTCAAACGTGTAGTTGCTGTGATACTCGTAATCCAAAGTCTCGCGGATATGAGCGAACGGACCATAAAACTTCATTTTGTCCATGCGGTGATTCTCTTCACTACTAATGAAGAGGGAAGTCCTGCGATGGTTTCCTGGTCTACGTAGAGCCGACAAGTTAGCTTCCTTCTGTTCCGTCGGCGAAAGCTGTCGGGTAATTGTGGCGGTATCGACGGAGCAGGCCTGTCCAAAGGTAGATCGAAAGTTTGCCCAGTCGTCCCCTACCAGTTCCTGGCTGTCCTCGTTCTCGATCTGAAAAAAGCAGTCCACTTCGGGCTTCATTAATTCAATCGACTCTGGAATCGTATCCAAGGCCGATTCAATCTCTCTCTCATTGACAATGCGCCCCGATACCTCGGAATTTTCCAGTGCTCGCGCAAGTATCGTTTCCTTTGCAGCCGTCACATGAATCATGCCAATTTTCAAGTGTTCAAACGTTTCGCGAAGCTCACGTACGTACAGGACGTACCAGGAACTCTTGCTCAAGGTACCATCAAAGATAACGTTGTTTCCGGCTTGCAAGGCCGCCAGCGCCAACGTTTCGGCTATGTAGCCACACTCCTTTTGTGTGAGAAAGTTCACTAGCGCGGGTGAGTTCTCCACATACGGAGTGTACTCGGGTAGCATGCGTCGAATTTCGTCTGTTGTAAAAGGAGATCCGAGGGGATAACGAATTACGCATTAGAGAATGAAGCACTTGGAGTCATCCCAATCACAACACAAGCGCACGTGGGCTAATAGGTATCTTACCTGGATCGACAAAGATGAACGAGAGTAGACTCAGTCGCTCGTCCTTAACGAGACGGTCAATGGTGAAACGCTTCCCAGCCCCCTGCGCTCCGACGGTAAAAATAAGCCAAGGGTCTCCAGGATGGCAAGCGTCCGCGAATTCTCTATTCTCCAAAAAGTCCTCGATAATGGAATCATGCAACCACTGACGCGTCTTGGTATAATTAGCATGGTACGTATAGTCTAGCTTTCTCCGAACGTGTCCGTAAGCTCCAAAGAACCCTTCATCCTCGTAATCAGCTTGATGGTGGTCCTCCGTGGAGCGGATAGCAGAAAAGCGTCTCGACAGCGACCTCCTCGCGCTGACCTTCCTCGGAGCACCTTCCGAATCGTGCCCTGTCGTGTTGCTCCGATGGACTACCTCTGAACTATCAGGTTCCGCCGCCCAGGCTACGGAAGCAAACTCGTGCGCACTCATCGGCTCGACCTCTTCGTACTATACTACTGTAGCTATGGCAGACGCGACAGGACAACGGCCAAGCAAGGAAGCGGATGGTCGGCCTCGTCGTCGTGTCTAAATTCTGTTTTGATTGTTATAGCTTCAACACTTCAACTTCTGCCCCCAGTTTCCATTGCCTTTCGGGGAATTAGAAATCTTCAGACCTCCTACAGGGCAAGGGCATCCTGCCTATGTAGAGTCAGGACGGCGCTACCTAGGATGTCCTGTAGACAAAATGTTGTTTTCTACAGAGAACCTAGGTTGCTCTGTAAACAAAAAATGGGTGTCGAAAATCGGCTGTCCTAGGTAGTACCTAGGTAAATCCTATGTAGTACCTAGGTAAATCCTATAACTTTTAGGAAGGCCAAATAAACCCAGATCCGAGGCAGGGTCACGCGGTCGGTAGTCGTAGCTATTGGTCATTTCTCTTGATCGTGGCTTCATAGGTCATAGCCGATTGTCGAACAACTCGCAATTTTCGCTCCCTCCTCGCTGTAATCAAGCAAACGCTCAATACCGTAATGGTCAAGGCATCCCTCATGTTGAAACTCGATGGCAATCTCCTTAGTTATGATACCACCGAGTTTGTTGACTTGGGGAAGGAATGGAGAAATAGCAATCCTACAAGGGCGGAATATCCGCGAAACTATCACGGCGATGAATCGGAAGACGATGCTGATAATGAGGACGGTGGTGTTGGTAATAATGGCAACAATGGCGATAACAGCAACGGTAGCAGCAGCTAGTAGCAACTTTTAATAGTGACTACCAAGTAAGAAAGACGATAATAGCAATTTAAGAATTTCTCTACTACCGATGATACGCCCTCTTTAGTCTATTATCTAGCAGGAAATACCCCGGCTACCTAGGTAGCTACCTAGGTAGCTACCTAGGTAGCCGGCTACATAGGTATTACCTAGACTCCTGTGGAGAACAGGATCCGCAAATTTGGCTGTCCTAGGTCGTCCCGTAAGCGGATAGGCATATTTCTGAGCGTTCCTAGGTTGCCCTGTGAAGGAAGTGGCCTCTGGAATCTGGAGTCTAGGTGCCCTAGGAAGGTGCCCTGTCGTAGGAGGTCTGAAAGATTTGTTGGTTTCGATTAAAATCGAAAATGCAAACCGCTGTACCTTTACCGTACCGTACGTCGCACGCTGCACAAGGCACGCTGGTGGTGCTGGTGATGCTGGTCCGTGGCTGGTCATGCGTTTGCGGCTATAGCATTTTAGTGTTTACATTTTATTAGATAGAACAAAGCAGCTGTTGCGATGCTGATGTCTGATTGAACGAGAGATGTCTATTATGACATGGTTTATTCAACAAGGAGTGTTCCATGAAGTTCTCCTGATGATGCACTTTCATCACAAAAATGTATGGGAGAACTCGCAAGTTAAAATCTCGGCCAGTCGACAGTCGAAACATACGCAAGACGGTTGGTGTCAGGTGTCAGGTGTCGGATGTCAAGTCTAAGGTTCTCTCCACAAAGGAGTGGATACAAAGTGATGCTCGTCACCCTTCCATCCACCATAACAACCAAGCATAAGACTGAGAATAAATGCCGCTCACCGCTCTGAATAGACCAAGGTCTCGCAAGACCCTGCGACAGCTCATGTCACAGTCGACGATCTACCAACGCAACGAGGCTCGTCGTATCAAGACAATAGACTTGAAGGACGATCCCCGACCGGCTATGATCAGGGTATTGTCGGGCTTACCTGGCTTTCGCATCTTTATGAGTCCCGATCAGCCTTATAGAGCAAACACGGTTGCTGCCCTACCAGTTGTTGTTGCTGCTGCTGTCTCCACCGCCGTTGCTTTTCATGACAACGTATACACATCGTATTCGACAGCGAATGACACCGCTATCGAGGCTTCGGCATTCCATAGGGTGGCGGTTGTAGCTGCATCTGCGGGCGTCGGTGGAGCCTTGTCGGTATTCTTTGTCGGAGCCAATCCGGCTTCACCCTTTGCTGTGGGTGCTGTTGCTAGTAGTATCGTACGACAAGGTCGAGTAGTTCCAGTATACGCTGCCGCCTTTGGTCCGGTAGCCTCGCCTTTCCAAGTACCTTCGTTGGGCTGGAATTTTTTGGGCTTTCGGATTGCCACGCGCGCCTTGTCGACTTCCTTTCTCTTTGGTTCAAAGATTCTGGTAGAACAGAGCCTCGGCGCAAGAGGTGACGGAGCTTCCATGGCGACGGTCGTATCTTCGGGTGTCGCTGGTGGTGTCCTCGGCCTGTCCAAGTTCTTGACTGGATCGCGAATCATTTGGGCAAGTGAGATCGTGGGTGCCACCATGTATTTCACTTCCTACGAGACGATCAAGTCTCTGCTAAGCCGACAAGAGGGCAACAAGACTTTGGAACCGAGCAAGTTTGCGATTGCCACTGCTGGTGCTATTGCCGGTGTTCTTTACGAGAGTGTGCGAATGTATGGCGCGACAGCTGTCCGATCACGACTTTCCTCCGTTCCTCAGAGTCAGAGTCTCTTGTCCACGACTGTCCTCCGAGCAGCTCCGGCTCACGCCCTGCTATTCGTCGGCTACGAGGCTACTCTTGGACTTCTTGCTCCTCAACATAGATAAACTCCTGAGCACATCCAACCCTAAATTCCTAATAGATAACAGCATCAAGCTAGCCCGCCCTTTAGCTTTTGCGTCTAATGTACCTGGCACCATACGTACCTGGTATCGTAGGAGTAGTAGCGCCGACACGACTGCGACGCATCTCGTACTGGTAAACGTGGACTGTGTACGTGTACGGTACGTCGTAAGGATCGGAGTTTCTGAATTCAATTTGAATGTCGGTCGGCGCTAAAGTCATTTCGTTTCACCAGTGACCATCAATGACCATAACCAGTAAAGATGATCACCAAAAGGTTCACAATTTCCTGTCGCAAGCGATACCTCGAGATCCCAGCGAACGAACTCGTGTCACCATACCACGGCAGTCGACTCCTGAGTAGCGGCCAGAAACGAATATCCTCAACGTCGCCTCTCCCTTCGACCAACAACAACAGGCCATGGAAACGACGAGGACCACAGCATCATCTGGACCACAGGAGCCAGAGGAGGAGCTAGAGAAGGAGGCGGAATCGCACTTCTTTTGGGAGTTCCTTGAATTCGCAAAGAATCGATGCTGGAAGAAGAAGATCCTATCAGCAGTGATTGCGTTGACTTCTCTTTACATTTTGGTTGATCTGATATTCCTTGGCAATGTCCAACGATTCATCAACAACTTTCTCGGCTGGATGACGAATCACCCGGCACTCGCTGTCTTTGCCTTTATCCTCTTCCTTATTCTCGCTTCACTTTTGTTTATTCCGCCGGTCGTTCTCATCTTTGGTGCAGGTTTTGCCTTTGCAGATCTCTGCGGTTTCTGGACGGGGTCTCTGGTCGCCATCCTTCTCTGCTTTTTCGGTTTATGTATCGGATCCACTCTGTCCTTTCTACGAAGTAGATACATGATGCAGGACTTGGTTAAGCTCTTTGCAGAACGATATCCCATTGTCAAGGCAGCCAATACCGCCATGAAGACTCAAGGTTTCAAAATCATGTTTCTCATGCGCCTTTGCCCGATTATCCCGTTCAATGGATTGAATCATATCGGTGGTATCACAAGCATCTCCCTTAAGGATTTTACCGGGGCATTCATTGGCTTTCTCCCGACTATCATATTTTGGGTCTTTATTGGCTCGTCCGCGGATAACCTCGCTGAGCAAAAGGCGGACAACTCGGGTGAGATAGCCTTGGAAATTAGCATGCTGGTCTTTGGTATTGTCTTTGGGGTTGTTGCTCTTGTAATTATCTTCATCTACGCAGACAAGGAACTGCAAAGGAGCATCGATATGGACCACGCCGAAAGCTGGTTTCGCTTCAAAAAGCCGTCGACCGGCGATGCTACGCAAGATACGACTGTCACGGACAGGGATGGCATACCGAGCGTCATCGGAGGATTCAGCCACGATGACGAAATCATTGTGCTGGACGTAGGCCCCAATCCGCACTACGTAGCGGGAGCACACTACGATGACCCCGAGGATCCCGAAGTGATTTTTCTTGGTACTCGGAAACAATACCCAAGCTTTGTCCTTGCGGCTATTGGCCTCAATCAACGTGGTCGTGCAGTAGCACCGAAGCCAGACGAGCCAGTACGCCACGACGAGAATTGGCTGTGGCTCTTTGCTTAGATTGCGCTTTGCGCGCAGGCGGTTAACTGTTTGCCACTACAGTACCTCTCGATCGCACCAATAATGACTGGATTTTGAAGGAAGAAATAGATGACAATCCTACTACTACCATAGTCTACTACAGTAGTCTACTGTTGTTGTTGTTGTTTTAAGTAGTAATAAGTTCGGGTATTTTCTCCAAGGCCGCACCGAAGGACTCGTCAATACTGTCGTAGTCGTAGCGCTTTATCATCCGGGGAAGTAGGCGTACCGTTTGGAGACGGGCGCTTTCGCGCCGGATCCGAGATGTCCACACGTCGGACTAGCCCTCCACTGTGATCTCCCCGGCCTCGTCTCTCCACACCCTTATACCACGCGCTTGAACTAACGGCAGTACTGCTATGTCGTCTACAAAGTTTCCTCGGCCAAGTTGTGTCCTTGAGAGCTCGTACACTGTATCAGGTACCTGGTATCTCTAGTCGTACCGTACGCTAGCTACGTGGAGAGAGAGAAGAGAGAACACGACTGTAGTCGAAGGAGTCCGTTGCTGACGTCGGTTGCATACCGTATACCGGTACTAGTCTAGTAGTTTTCGACGCCGCCATCACTCTCGCCCAGCGACAACGACCATGGGGAGGCTCCGTTGCGTGCTGTTTAAGATCGGTACGGCTATCCTGCTATACGCAATATCAGTGACTGCGCTTACTGTTCTTCGCAGACCAAATATTGGAGCAATACAGAAGATAGGTCGTCTTTATACAAGGAATGCCGACGCATCTCTGGAGCAACAAGCCAAAAAGGCCAAGAAAGCGTATCCCCAGCAGACTCCTCACTCGGGTCGTCACTTTCTACCATCGCATCCTGCTTATCGGCAATCTAGATGGAAAACTTTATTTTCGAGGCAACGACGCCGAGGTCGGTTCATGGAGGGGTGGTACTATCGACTTACTTTGAAGGACACAAGCTTTGCCTTTATCGTCTCTATTGAAGATCCTGGTCGACCATCGGAACATAGCCTGGCTTGTATACAAGTTGTGAAAGACGATGAGTATCTCGTACAGGCTGATCACGATGACACCAGATTTTGGGCTTGGGAGAAGCAGCAAGGATTGGGTTGTAGTTTTTCGTTCCAGCCGCATGTGGACGATGCAACATCGAAAATGGCGACTGACTTAAGTACAACAGAGTGGTATGATCAGGTTGAAAGCGGGTTCCAAATTCTACCTTCTTATTTTCTGGGAAGAGTAAAAGGTCACGATGGATCCAAAGGTGGTGTGCTGGACGGCCAAGGTATACCGGGCTGTTGCGACTTTGACTTTGCAGTGATGCCCCTCTGTGGTTGGGGCGATGCCAATAGTACGGATCAAACGAGTACCGGAGGGTGGCTCGCCTCGTTTGCGGTATTTGAACCTCATTGGCAGGTGACAATGGCTGATGCTAGAGCGACTGGGCGTGTAGTTTGGAAGAATCGAACGTACGAGTTTGAGGACGCACCATTCTACGCTGAAAAGAACTGGGGCAAAGCCTTGCCATCGAAGTGGTACTGGACGCAGTGTAACTCGTTTGATGGCTACACGCAATTATCGATCACGGCTGGTGGTGGCATTCGTCAGATTCCCCTGGGACAGAAAGAAGCTCTCGGTATGATATGCGTGCATTACAATGGAACTTTCTATGAAGCCGTACCGTGGACTGGGACGATGGACTGGAAAGTATCGACGTGGGGCTCTTGGATGCTGACGGGCAGCTCCACCACGTCAGATCGCCCCTTCGAAGTTGAAGTGTCTTATTCATGCGATCCCGCTACTAATCCTGGCCTCGTCTTTCGTGCCCCGACTCCCGATGAAGGAATGGTCTACTTTTGTAGAGATACCTTTGAAGCCGCAACAACTCTGTCGCTGTGGGAGCTAAAGTGGGATGAAGCCACAAAGGAATACAAACGAAAGGCAGGTCCACCACTAATCGACCAAGCTACAAGCTCCCAAGGTGGAGCGGAGGTCGGTGGGGGTCCTTGGTGGGACGACTGGGAGAAAGAATCGCGCGTGAAGCAGCCAATCAAAGCTCTCTTGCGATTCCCTTTCAAACTACAAAACATAAAGAAACGCCTTCGTAGAATAAAAAGCTAGCAAATCCCAATTGCGCAGTCGCACACCTTTTCGTTATCCGAATACATGTATCTAGTTACGCCGACCCTTATTGCAGAGCTTAATCGCTCTTGATTCGAGAGTAAATGTATCGAACAAAGACCAAACTGAACTGGAACCCAGCGCTTCCCAGCATCAAGAAGAATGCGAATGATACAATCAACATGTAGCCAAAGTAAAAGGATCCTTGCAGCAAACCCTTCATTCCACTTCGATGGAAATAAAAGTAGAAAGAGTAAACGTAAATGAAGAGACCCGTCATACCTCCATTGATATACGTTGCCCACCACCATCGGTGATCCTCTCGGGCAAGCTGAAAGTAAAGCAGAGCCACAGTAATAAATGACGTCACAATCACCAAGAGAATAAAGGCCAGGAACAAGATTCCGAACAGTGTGTAGATTTGGTGGCCCCACATGGAGGCAAAGATGTAATGCAGTTCAATGTAAATGGCAGAGAACGGTAAGAATCCAGCAATCAAAACCTGGAAAGTTCGGCCTCTGTACCACGGGACTTCAGTGGGGATCTCACGGGCTACCTTGGTCGTTCTCGTCGGGGCGTTAAAGTCGGCATCGGCAAAGTTCTTGGCCATGATTCCACCGAACACGGTCAAAGGGAACGAGATAAAGACAAAGAGCGCCAAGCAAGTCAAAATGGCAGTGACCGGAAGGGCGCTTGTCGAACCATGCGCCAAGGCAACCGAGTTCACCCACGCAAACACGGCAACCACAGGAGCGGGAAAGAGGCCTGCAGTCAGCAGGATGCAGTTGACCCAGTTCTTTCCGTTCATCTTTTGGAAAAGTCTCACCGAAGTATAGCCTCCGACAAAAGAGGTCAGGCAATAAAGAACCACAACTCCAGCAAGAATCGATCCACGCCTGGTAGTCGAAATGAGACCCATCAGTGCCAACAGCAAGTGACAGAACGACAAAATAATGAGCTGGTTACCGACACCGACTGCAGCGCAAAACAAAGTGGCGTTCTGGGGAAAGCGAAAGACATCGCCATGAATCAACTTCCAACCCGACTACAAGCAAATCAAGAAACAAAAAGGAGGTTAGAATGGGTTCCGTTCGGCGTCAAGCGACTGGAAAATCCTGCCGATGTTTCGACTTTGACGTACCTCTTCTTCCTCCAACGCCTCATCGTCCAGTTCCATGTACTTGGAAAAGTCATTCTTCAAGACACGAAGCAAGATAATGGTCAAAAAGGCCGTCAAGAGGAGAACCAAGACGAACGAGTTGATAATGGACAACCAGTGAATCTCAAACGAAGCGGGAACGAAACGCGAATCCGCGTAGCGAGTCAAACGATTCTTCCAGGTCAAGTTGGGTTCCTCATACCACTCCACCGAGTAAGAGAACTGGACCATCTGCGGAGTATCCACGTCGGTGATATCGACCTTGCGATCCATCTGTGGTGCGTAGTGAAATAGTGTACATGGTGCGTGAGGGACCCGAGCCATGAATGCTTGCAACACACGCACAAGCCGCCGCATCGATCTTGTTTCGATCAATCATTAGTACTTACATCGGTCGTCACCTTGGCCGCAACAATTTGGTCTCCATTGTAACCGAGGTAAAAGTGCAAGTGCGGAAACAAGAACGTCTTGCTGCCCTTGACTTCGCCGATCAAAAAGTCTTCGTTCGTCGCATCACCAATATACCCCCACATTGGAAGATCTTCCACAAACATTTCAAAAAAGTAATTGTTGTGAATGGCCTCCTTGAACTTGAGCATTTGCTCCTTGTCAAGAGTCGCCTTGCACAAGAGACGCCAATCGACACTATCCTGAAAGGAAATCTCGTAAGGCGACGTTTCGCGACGGTCACCTACAATGGATTCACCGAGGCGCTGACCGTGGCGCTGAGCGCCCTTGAGCTTTTTGCGGACGGCCGTGGCCGTCTCCACGTTGATATTTTCTTCGGCTGCGGCTTCTTGCTCTTCTTCTTCCGACGAGTGCTCATGGCAGAACGGAAGCGAGTAGTAACGGTACGTTTCAGTGGGGTTATTGAACGGTCTGTGCGTGTTTTGTGTGTTTGTTTTGTGTGTGTATGTGTGAGCAATGAGAGAGAGAGAGAGCAAACGGTGAGTCGGCCAATGGTGCAAAAGATATTCGTCGTCTGTGTCGCTCTCTTCTGTGCTCTGTGCGTACAAAGTGTACTACGTAGCTTTGACGTACCCAACCTTGTTCACGACAATGTGCACGGGATCGTGCTGGGTGTAACGCTGGCCAGCTTTGACGCGCTTGATCTTGCCGTTGACCCCTGTCAAGAGGAGTAGCCAAAGTAAAGTCTTCATCATGATGAGAATGAACTTGTTATGGGTCGCCGCTGCTGTTGCACGCAATGACTGAGACTCTTATGGCCATTGTGGAAACGTGGTCTTTTTCCGGCCGTTGAAAAGGCCACCTTACGTTTTTGGCGGGAACTTGTTCTAGCGTCAATCGAAGACGATGGATCGGATGCGGATAACCGATAGCGGCTAGCTGTCGGCTGTGCTCCAAAAGTCAATGTCCAGGAACGGCAAGACTTTAGCTCAAGTTAGACTCAGCTATCGTAGTCTAGTCATCATTGCTATCGTAGAAGTACAGCTATGATCGCAGGTAATAGTAATAATACAACGATATACTTTGTAAAATCGAATCGAGAGTACCGTACCGCCATGCATGTCAACTATTTCGTGTGACCCTGGGCTTCTTGGCGCTGCAAGGATTGCACGTACGCAAAGCTGCATTGGAATCCAGCGCTTCCCAGCATGAGAAAGAACGCAAAGGACACAACCGCCATGTAACCAAAGTAAAATGAAAGCTGCAACAGGCCAGTCATATCACTGTAATGACGGAAAAGGCTGAAAGAAATGCCGTAAATCACAAGACCAGTCATGCCTCCGTTGCAAAAGGTTTCCGACCACAGAGGGTGCGCTCGCCGCTCGAGCTGGAATAAGAGCAAGTACAACGTCAAGAGGCATGTCAAAGCCACCAGTAAAACAAACATCATGGTGAGAATTCCAAACATGTTGTAGACTTGGTGGCCCCACATACAGCTAAAGATGGAGTGCAACTCTGTGGACAGAGAGAAGAACGGCAAACAAGCAGCCAAAAATATTTGGGAGAATCGACCCCGTTTCCATGACACGTTCGCCGGGATCTCCCGAGACGTTTGCATTCTTGTTGTTGATCTCGCAGTGGTATCCTTGGCAAGGTATCCGCCAAGCATTGTTAGGGGAAAGGACACGAGGCTGTAAAGTGCCAGACATGCGAAAAGCGTGCGGGTAGGGAGCGCCATAGAAGAGCCATACGCCAAGGCAACCGTATTGGTCCACGTAAATACGATAGCCACAGGCGTGGGGAATAGGCCTGCAGTTATCAAAGCGCAACTCATCCAATCTTTCTTGCCAGTGAGCTGTCGGAAGAGTCTCACGGCAGCGTAGCCACCCACCAAAGACAAAGGGCAGTAAAGAAGCACAACTCCGGCAAGAATGGACCCCCGTTTGGTAGCCGAGATGGCACCTACCAGTCCCAGCGCTAGCTGAGATAGTGTCAGTAGTAGAAGTTGGTTTCCAGTCCCGACAGCCGCGCAAAATAGAGTGATATTTTCAGGAAAGGAAAAGACAGAGGTGTGCGCCATCGCTGTCCAGTCAAACTGTGAAGGAGAGCGCGGTTAGATACAAACAAGCTGTTACAAGATTGTATCCTCTGGATGCTTGGAGCGTACCTCTCGCTGCTCCTCGGTATCTTCGGTGGCAAGCTGAATGGGAGGCGTTCCATTATCCCACCACTTGTTGGCAAGCTTAAGATACCTCGCTTCTTCCTCTGTGTCTTGCACTTTGGTGTAACTAGAATGAATCTTCTTTAGGCAGCGATGAAATCGGATGGTGAATAATAACGATACGACAAGAACGAACAAGAGAGTTCTGAGAACCGACTGGTAGTGATGATCAAAGCCCGATGGAAGGAATCGCGCATCGGCGTATGGATATTCTGAAGTCAAGAATCGATCTTTCCAGGTCAGCCCGTGGTCTTCGATCCACTCCACGGAGTAAGAGAATTCGATCGTCTTGGGATGTTCACCTTGGGTGATATCTACCCTGCTATCATACTGTGGGAAAGTAGTGGGGGGGGGGGTGAGTTGACACACAATACAATAGGCATGGGAATGATAAGAGACATGCACGTACATCGGTGGTGGTCCAGGCGCGAACAATCTGGTCTCCGTTGTATGCGAAGACAAAACGAAGGTGTGTGAATAGATACGTCACTAGTCCTTTGGCTTCATTGCTTTCAAACGTGTGGCCTGCAGGGTCCCCAACGTATCCCCACATGGCAAGGTCTTCCACAAACATTTCGAAAACGGATTTGTGTTGAATCGCTTCTCTAAACACTTCTGCATCCTTCTTGGACAGCACTGTCTTGCACAAAAGACGCCTTTCAATGTTGTCCAGGAAGTGAATCCTGTAAGGAGAGGTCTCGCGACGTTCACCAATGAGCGATTCGCCTAGCGTCTGTTGGTACTCCAGTGCACCCACTAACTTTTCCTGTCTCCGGATGCTCCTATCATCACGTAGACCCTTGTTGATACCCTCTTGGGCTCCAACTTGCAACTTCTCTTCGTCCAATACGTGCCCTTGACAAAATGGAAGCGAATAGTAGCGGTATGTTTCGATAGGATTGTGGTAAGGACTTAGGAAAGAAACAAAGAACACGACAGTTGTGAGATACCAACAGATAGTAAGACGACGGAAATCCATCAGGTAGGCTTTGCAAAGAAAGACGTACTTGATCTTGTTCACATCGATTTGGACTAGATCATGTTGCTTGTAGTGTCGCCCCCCTGGAACCTCCCGCTTGACGTTTGCGGTGCCCACGGTGGCATCGCTGGTGGCCGACAGAAGTGCTAACAGAAACACAAGTCGGGCTGCTCCTGCTCTTCTTGCTCCCCAGTTGAATTCTGTCATATTGCTTTAACAGCAGGAGGTGCTCCGTTCTATGACCGAACTGCTGACGAATAAGTTCAGGCACTCCGCCAAGGACCTCGCGACAAAATTTCTCGCTACTAGGTACCTTACCGCTCTGGGTACCAAATAATAATACCAAAAGAGCGAACCAAATTTGAATCTTCGAATCTTCATGGTCCTCACGGATTGATATTTTGAGTCAGTAGTAAAAGTACGTCAGGTTCACTCCCTGACACACAACAGTTGATATACCATCGGGTATCCTTTACAAACAGGATCGGTTACAAGTTATGACTACAGGGATACGGACACGCTGTCCGTACGTCTCCCGACTGTAATCCGCTGTCCGGTCTGGACGTGATCGGCCATGCACCACTTTTGTCAGTCCACGCAAATCAATGTGGATCCCGACAACAACAACCAAAAAAACAAAAAAAACGATCAACAACCAAAACATCCAAGCATTCGCATTGGTTTGCCACAACAGTTTCCTTCGATACATATTCTGCCCACGCGGCAAGGGAACCCTCTAGGCCCTTCAAAAACTCAACCAAGATAAGGGGTATCGGGAACAACCAAAGTCCAACTCAATAATCTGTAAGATCATAGATGACTTTTCCACACAAATAATCACGCTTTTGGCCACCTGGCAAGTCTTTCGTGGCCACATCGGCCGGGTTTTCATGTAGAAAAATGCCCAGTCAAGCTCTCGCCCATAGCAACTGATTTGCGTACCGCATGGTAGCAAATTGAGCTCGACTTCTTACGCAGCATCAACTCCGGTCTCTGCGTATTGTGTATAAGTGACATGTTATTACCGTAGATGAATGATGGCCCAGACAAAGGCACACCCATCATCTGTAATTTGTATTGAAGTCCCCTGAGGGTCTCCATACCGTTCTTCATCGCAACAAACTCAGCCCTGAAAACACTCGTCTCGACAGTGGGCTGGCGCTTTGAGAACCAAACAACTGGTGCCATGTTGAGGAAGATAAAGAATCCCGTGCGCGAGTGACGAGTCACTTCTTCTCCAGCGTGGTCAGAATCAACGCACAAACGCAAGTCAACTTCCTTTCCTCTGACCTCAGGCGAATTCGGCGGATTGCCTCCTTCATGTTTCCGTAAAACGTCTTCCAATCGCATTCCTTAAATGAACCCATGTCAATTTCGGGGTACGTCGGGTTAAAACACATTCTCGCGTTATGCCTGTTACGCAAGTAGCTGTAAATGTGGTACACAGCCTCAAGATGACCCTCTCGAGGCAAAGCCAGATGCGACGCCAGCATCGAGACATTCACAAGAATATCTATGCGTCCAATTTCGCACAGCCACCGCAGAATTCCGAACTGCGACTGGTAATAGGTCGCTTGCTCAGCGTCCAACTCAGGACTCCGTCCATTTCTGGCTTGTATCCACCTTTGAATGGGTTTGCCGCACTCTTTGGCATCATATGCTCCTGTCCCCGGGACTTGAGCTGATCAACGACGTTCGCAACTGCCGCGAGCGCATACTTGCTGGAACTCATCGCCCAGGCTTCAACTCCATTTTTAAGGGTCGTTTTGCGCAACTTCGCGCCAAGATAGTAGCCAGGGTCCCCGATCGAACCCTCCTTCATCTTAAAGAACTTGTCAATTTCCCTGAGGGCCGTCAGAGCATCGTGATGAGCCATAAGCACATCATCCACGTACAAGAGGGCGTACGCATAGTACTTATGCCCGTCCTCCGGCCTTGTTCGGCGTTGTACCGAACATCCCTGTCGGCCATGCACGACGTCCAGCCGAGATGTTGCATACAACCAGCCAAATGGTTCCGGAACAACGCACCGGCGGATTTCAAACCGTACAATGATCGCACGATTATCGTCAGCTTTCCCGCGTCCGATCCGAACTCTGGTCCCAACTTGGTCCAGATCTGCTCCGTAACTGGAGCGGTCAAGTATGCGTTCTCGATGTCGGCCGTCTTGACCTCAAGGTTGTTCAAGAACGCAGCAAGCGTCAACGCAATTCGGACCAACTCACGGGATACGACGCTCGCATAGGTGTTGGTCGTTGGCGTGTCAGTCATGTGACCACCTGCAACAAGTCTTGCCTTGCGGCGAAAGTCTTCCATCTTAACGTCAAAAATGAGATGGCAGTTGATCTCCTGGAAACACGGCGGGACAGCTTCGCCGTCATCCGAAACCTTGAATGCGATCCTCGCATTCTTTATCTCCTTTTGCACGGCATCTTGCCAGAGCGTGTTGCCGTTCTCTTTGTCGAACACAACAGCCTCATCCCAGTCCCGAGGGACCTTGATACCAAACTTATGGTTTCGCTTGTGGTACCGGCGGTTGACTGCCGCAATAATGCGGTTCCGCTTGGCCAAAACGGACAACACCCACCACGCGAAAGCAGGCTCCTTGTTCAACCCTCGAGCGACAGCGTACTCGGCGACCTCGATTGGGTACGACTCTTGCAAGTCAGCTAGGCGCTCCCACGTAGTGGAGCCGTCTTTCCACTCATCACACAGCTGCCACCCCTTGGTCGTGATTCGCCTGTGACGATTCGATCCACGCTGCACGAATCCGTCCGCGATTTCAACCGCGTGCCCATCCTTCTTGTGGTCCACAAGGGCGGACATCAGCAGGAATTGGTTCCCTTCCATGTCACACTGCGCAAACATGTTCTCGGCAATGACATTCGCTGAGTACTCGGTGACCTCACCATCGGGAAACTCGACTTCTCGGTAAATTCCTCGCGCTCCTTGACTCGCACTGGGTCAGCAATCTTGTCCGGCGTGAGCGAGCGTACTGTGGACCGGAAAACAATTTCTCCGTTCCGCTTGATGACCTTCCGCGTCATCGCTGGCCCAATGTCCAACGTCGGGCCCAAGTCGCGCCCGAGAACCATTTTGGAATCTAGGAACGAGATACTCGTGTCACGGAACATCACCCATTCGTACCACTTGAAATCTGCGATTGACGAGATGTCGGCAGTCTCTCCACTGACCATCGTTTCGGGTATCTGTCCCGCGAGTCCATAGCTGCTGTGAGCAATGTTGGACCGCACAAATCCCTGCCTCTGTAGGCAGTGGTCCCACAATACCTTTGGGGACTGCTCTCGAACCATGTCACGACCATGACCTTTCTTGAGCTCACGGATTGCTCCTTCGGCAGCATTCATCCATGGCGAATGTGGCTCAGTCTGCTTGACAAGAGTGCCAACTTCACGGTTCTTTCTGCGAAAGTCCCCGTGGACCTGCTCCCTGGCGCCATCCATTACCATAATGTTTGGTACGCCATCACGCTTGTGGAGCAACGAAAGCACCTCATGCGCTTGTGACTTCGTACGCATTGGGAAAGCACGAGTCCATCCTTCGGCAGTACAAAACACCTGTGTGTACTTGTTCTTGCTACGCAACTCGGTCTTCGCAATCAACGTGTTGGTAAAACACTCGATTGGTAGTCGCCTGTATTGCAGCTGTCGATCCTGAGTCCGGAACCGATGGGACAAAGACGGGTGCGCCAACCTACGGATCCCTCGTTGAGTCGTTACCTTCAACGTCTTTTCCGCCACGTGCAATCCGATTCCCCAGTTTCACGCCAACTGTGCTGCATTGATGCCCTGGCGACGGTCACTGGTCTTCACGCCAGACACACGGACATTGGCCACCATTGCCGTGAGAAAGGTGCGGTCACTGAACGCATTCGACACCTCACACAACATGGTCTCTGCTGAATCAAGGGGCTCCTCGAAACACATTTTCCTCGCGTCAGTCCTTGAAATTTGACACAAAACGCGAATTCGCGAAACACTGTCCCCGTCAGTTTCATGGGCTACGCCAGACAAATCAGTCATTGCTTCCTCCTGCTTAGCAAAAGTAGGGTCAGAAGGGTCATACTCAGGCG
>Ga0307978_1001166_pt1 | contig 20214 bp, 19 predicted proteins | sample OrgLakmetage1056_FD_203151 | JGI IMG/M metagenome (GOLD analysis project Ga0307978, IMG submission 203151) | Saline water microbial communities from Organic Lake, Antarctica - #1056 | ecosystem: Environmental > Aquatic > Non-marine Saline and Alkaline > Saline | place: Antarctica: Organic Lake...
AACCGACCTGGCTTCGTTTGACGCGCTGCGCGTTGCTGTGACGTGGGACGGGACGCTGCTTGAAGCGGTGCGCCGAGTCACCGGGGAGCACGGCGACCAGTCGTTCAGCTGGGCTGACCCTGGCCCCTTGCTCATGGACGCGCTTGCCCCCCGATTTGGACGGGACATTTACGACCCTACGTTTTGCATCACCAAGGCTGAACTCATAGAGCTGCGGCAAGCCGCCCGACGCCTGATTTACGCCGGGATGTTCCGGCAGCCGGCGCGAGCCATCGTGACTACAGCCGAGTACGATGACTCGCAGAAGCACGCCGAAGAGAACCACAACGGGCTCGTGTGGCGGAAGCACGTGCGGCGGCGGCGACAACACCCCCCCGGTGGTGCTGCTGCGGCTGCAGGAGGGTGGAACGGAAAGGGAAAGGCGAGACTGTCGGCCAAGCACGACTCTGGCGGCGACTCTGACGGCGACGACGACAACGGTGGCCCAGCCCCGGTTGCCCGCCGCCGACACCCCATACCCTCTGAAAAATGGAAGGGAACGGCTTGGCTCGGAAAGGGGAAAGCCAAAGCCCAAGCCCAAGCCCAAGCCCAAGCCAACGCGGCGGAGGCGGAGGCGGGGCCACCACCACCACCATTCTCGATGGTGCCCGACGACGACGACGACGACGATTCTTCTTCTTCGTCCGACGACGCCGACCACGATGAGTCAAAGCTGTTTGACGCCGAGGTGGACATGATCACAACCCGACGCGACCGCGTTGTTGAAGCTGCCCGAGCGTACTTTGAGCTGGTGCTGCACCACAGCCGCGATCCTTGCGACCCCGACGTGCTGCTGCGTGCGCTGCGGCAAAGCACTGGCCTTGGCGGGCTGTCTGAAACCGAGCTGCAGCTCGCGCTAGTGCCCGAAACGGTTGGTTTTGACGCCTGGCTTGTTGGAACTGCGATCGGCGCCGGAATGATGGGGTTTTCCCTGCTGCTTGGCGACGACCCCCAGCAGCAGCAGCGACAGCGGCGGGACTTGCCGAAGCGAAAGGACAAGCTTGCCGACTGGCTGAACGAGCAGTGCGCAGCCCGGCTTCCCCCGTTCACGCTTGCCGAGTTTCACGTTGACACTGGCCTGCCGATCCCGACGATCGTTGCGCCGCCGCTGTTCACCTACACGCACGGGCCCGCTCGGCTCGTTGGGTCTACCTCCGCTGCTGTTGTTGGCTGCTTTGCTCGGGGCTTGCTGCGATCGATCCGAGTGGAGCTGTACCACCGAAACCGATCGGCTGCAACGCTGCACGTGCACAAGGTAGCGCTGCTCTACGAGGACCCTTACCTGACCCATTTGCCGATGACGATGCGAAAGCGAGTGGCACGCGCAACGTCCAGCCTCGCTCGCGCGTGCGGGCTCGAGTGCACCGTGGTGAACCCCAACGAAGGCGACGAGACTGCGTTTGAGTTTGCGCTTGCCGAGTGGCGGAGCCCCGACGTTGCCGGGAAAGCGCACTGGGAGCACCTGGTGCGAAGCGCCGCCAAGGCCAAGCGGCAACACAGCCCTGCCGCTGCAGCTGCACGCACCCGACAGCGAACCTCTGACGCCTAAATTCGACTAGATTAGACTCGCGTGTGTGTGTGTGTGTGTGTGTGTTTCGGTATTGTTTTGTTTTTTAATCGGCGAATACAACAATGACCAGAAGCTACTCGAGGGGCGGGATGAGAACGACCAGGGCCTTGCCTGGCCTGTTGCACGCCTGGCACTGCGTCAAGGTGCCCTCCCTAACAATGTACGCGGGCATGCACGACTCGCAAAGCCTAAACTTGCTGAGGGTGAGCGCCGACGCGATTTCGACCTGGGCCAAGACTGACGACATGCACTTGTGTGGTCCTGGGCAGGTGCAGTCTGGGTCTGGAAAGTCGATGGGCCCTTTGGCCTTGACCGACTGGTGGTCGCACATGAGCCCGAAGGTCCTGGTGGTCCTGGTGTTGACGTCCGACCTGCACGTGGTGCACTTGACCATCATGGCCTCCTTTGCCGCTGCGAGCTGAACGCCCTCCTCTGACGTTGGAACAGGGACGTCGGCATCCTCCTTTTCCTCGAGCTGCTTCTTGGTTTGTTGGAGCTCGTAGGTGAGGACGGCGTGGGCCCGGCTCATGGCGCAGTAATCCGCCCGAACCTTCTTGCCCGCCTTGACGACGTCGGCCTTTTCGGCGACAAAGGAGATGACTTTGTTGGCGTACTCACGGACGACGCCATCGTACCTGTCTTCGAGCCGCCTGTACTGGTCGTCGGCCCGAGCCAGTGCCACCTTGGCCTTGTGGCGGGCCTTGTCGGTTTCCCGCTGGGCCTTGCCGAGCTCGTGGGTAGCAGCGACGGCGGCCTCGTCCCTGGCCTTGACCGTGTCGAGCAGCTCCTGATGGTCGGTGGTGTACTGCTGCCTGAGCCGCTTGAGCTCCTTGCGATGCTGCTGCCACTTTTTGGACCAGGCCCGCTTTTGGGCTTCGACCATGGCCTCGGCCTCTGCAGCCCTCTCCCCCAGCGTCATGCTGGCCTTTGATCGTTTGGCGGTTGGCTCCATGTTTGTGGTTGATTGCGAATGAAATGCAATGAACGTGGGCGACGACACTTTTGTGGTGTTTATGTTGATTGCGACAAAACTCGCGTGCGACAAAAAACACGTCTGTTTTGTGGCACATTTTTTTTTGAAGTGCGACAAAAAGCACGTCATTTTTGTCGCACACTCATCTTTTTCCATTTTGCTTGCACCCATCCCTCCTTCTTGCTGCCACGATGTCTACTTGTTGCGCTGCCACCCCCGCTGCTGTGAGCCACGTGACGTGGCTGAGCAGCGATACGGACTCTGACGACGCTTTGTCTGCCACCGCCATCCCACCAGCCTTGCCGGACGTGCCGCCGCCGATGCGCGTGGAGCACTCTTACGACGATGACGGCGCGATTTTTTGCACGCGCGTTTACAACAACCCCCCCACCCCCGCTGTGAACCAAGTGACGTGGCTGAGCAGCGACACGGACTCTGAAGACGAGCCGAAGCCCGTGCTGCGGAAGCGGAAACGCACCAAGGCGTCAGCTGCGGGCTACAGCCGGAGCAAGGAGTACGACAGCTACCGGCAGGCCAACATTCGGAGCGTCTTTGGCGACGCCGTGGCGAGCAATTTGAGCAGCAGCAGCAGCAGCAGCAGCGACGAGGATGACGAACACGACGCGCCTATCCCTGTCAGCGAAGAGATATTCGCGGCGATGCAGCACGCTCCCAACGACAAAGCCTTTTACGCCCTTGTGCTTGCCGCCTCTCTTGCCTAACCCCGATTGCAATCGAACGAGTTGAAAACGTTTTTTTTATTGCTTCATCACCAATTAACCAAAACAATGTGCCAACAAACAACGCCTTACTACTATTTACAAGCAAGCTATTTACAAGCAAGTCGTCTAGTCGTAGCCGTAAAGGGTGACCCCCCTGCGCTTCGCTGCTCCGAGAACGTTGCCGACCGTGACCGTCTTGCGCCTGCCGTGCTGGGCGAAGGAGACGGCGTTCTTCACAATGTCGTAGAGCTCTGCCACCACGACGGCCCTTGACTCTGCGTACACACACTTTGCCATGCGCCTCACGCCTGCCCTCCTTGCGAAGCGCCTGACGGCCGAGTTGGTGACCTTGGCCTTGCTCTTCTTTGCGTTTTGGTGCCGCTTCGACATTGGCCTAGCCTTGGAGCGCACCACTGCTGCCGCTGGCTCCTTTGTTTTTGTTGGCTCGTCGTCGTTGACCACCACCACCGCCGGCGGCTGCGGCTCGGCGACAACGACGCTTGGCACCACCATGCTGCTGTCCTCTGGTGCGGCGGCGGCGTCTGACGAGTCGCTGTCGCTGGAGCTGCTGCTGCTGTCTGCTGCTGGTGGTGGGTGGTTTTCCATGGCGCTGAGCAGATGTGTTGTGTGGTATACGTTGAAACGGAAGCAGCATATAATGAGCAGCGACAAAACGACGCTTAAAACGCTGACTAAACGCCAAATTTGCACTCGTAGCACTCTGTGAACGCAGGGTCGATGTCTGCGCCGCACCCGCACACCCCGCCGCTCTGCTTTTTCTTCTTCTTCTTCTTGGCCTTTGGCGTTGCCTTGCGGCGCCTGGCTGCCATGCTGCACGCGAAGCAAGTGGACCACTTCTTGTGCTGGCCTGGCGACATGGCGGACTTGCACGTGTCGCACGGGGTGGCGCATGCGGCGCAGACGTGCTCGATGCCCGTCTCGCACTCGTCTGACTTTGGGACCTTGCACTGGAGCGCCCTAAATTTGCTGACAAACGCCTTGCACCCCACGCACTGGCGCTGCAACGCCCGCTCGCACGCGCAAACCTGCGGGAACCGAGGGCGCTCCCAGCACACCTGGCACCTCGGCGAGCACTCGGAATGGTACACCTGCGCCTCTGTCAGAACGTCGACGCCCGTTGCCACGACCTCTCTCGTCTCGTAGTCCGAGTACACCTCCAGCAGCCCCGAGCACTTCCTGCACGGCGCAAACCGTTCTGGCTGGTCCATCTGCGCGATTTGCTCGAGGACGTTGGCCAGCTTGCTGCGGCGCGTTGCCTCCCTCCACCCGAACGCGCACTTTCGCACGGCCTGCTGCCTTGCCACCTCTTGAGCCCTGCACTTTCTTTTGCGTGCCGACCGCACGCACTTGGCGCACCTCACCCTGGCGACGTCGGTGCACGTGGTGGCGCTGCCCGCTTTGCCAAAGCTGACGGCAACGATTTGGACCGGCTGCTCGAGCGCGTCCCTTGCAATGGCTTTGGCCCGCCTCTTTGCGGCGGCCGTTTGCGGCTGCTGGTGCACAACAACCAAGTTGGCCACGACGCGATCGCCGCTGGCCACGACCACGTCAACGGTGACCTTTGACGCCAGCGACCCCACCGGGACGTCCGTGTGGGTGGTGTGGTGCGGCCCCCCCTTCAGCCTGGTGGTGGCCTTGCGGCAGACGTAGCACTTTGCCACCACCCGAAACGTTGGGGACTTAACGGCCGATGCCAACGACGTCATCGTTACCCGTGCGCGTTGTGTGTGTGTGTGTGTGTGTGTGTGTGAAGGCCCCAAACAAACACGAAAGTTCGTTTTGTTTTTGTTCTTGTTTTTGTTTGTTTGTTTTGTCGCAAATTTGTCGCAAATAGGCACACACACACACACACACACTGTAATGCTGCTGGTCGCCGCCGTTGTTTTGCTTGCCGGGTCCACCGCGGCGGCGCCTGAGCCCGACGAGAAGCAGTGCGTGCAGGCCGCCCAATCGTTGCTTGTCGCCGGTGCGAACCCGAACTTGCCCGGGCTGACGGTGTGCGGCGGCCTTTTCACCCAGTCACCGCTCCACGCTGCCGTCTCGAACAATTTGGTGCCGATGGCCGAGCTGCTCCTTGAGGCCGGGGCCGTGCCTGACGAAGGCACCCGGCTGCTTTGGGGTTTGCACCGGCAGTCGCCGCTGGCACGTGCCGTGGCGAACGAACGCATGGTGGCCCTGCTGCTCAAGCATGGGGCCAACCCGAACATTTACGTTGGCGGGTCTCACGTGTTGATTGCCGCGATTCGAATTGGAAACGTCAACGTTGTGAAGCACCTGCTTAAACGCGGGGTGAACCCGAACCAGCGCGAGTACTCGCTGGCGGCCATGGGCTCGTTCAGCGCCATCGGCGTTGCGGCCGACCTTGGCCACACGCGGATCGTCGACCTGCTGCTCGCCCACGGCGCCGACCCGGCCGACGGCCTGACCTTCATCTTCGGGCTTGCGACGCTGCCGCCGAGCGTGCTGGCTCAGCACGCTGGCCACTGCGAGCTGGCGTCGCACCTGCGCGTGGCCTTGCTGCGCCAGCCCTGAACTAAAACGCCTACTTTACTTTGCATCGGCAACCAACCATTAAAAAACAAAAAAACAAATCGTACGTGCTAGGTATAAGCTTTTTGGTTATGGCCTGTTTGCTGTTAAAGCATGGCACCAACGAAGAGGATGGCTGCGCCCCTGGTGCTGTGGGTGTTTTGGTTTGGCCCCCTTGGCCCCGTTCGCCGTGCGAGCATAGATAAGCTCACCAAGCACGCGGGCGTCAACGTCACGCTGCTCACCGACTCCAACTACACGAGAGTGGGCACGCTGCACCCGTTGGCGCTGTCGCCCGCGCTGTCCAAGGTGCACCTGTCCGACTACCTTCGGGCGTACGTGATGCACCACTACGGCGGTGCCTACCAAGACGTCAAGCCCACCCGCATAAACTGGCGCGACCAGCTGAGCACCCTCAACCACGACCCCGACAGCTGGTTCGTTGGCGCCGAGGAAACCCCTTACTTCCAGCGCAACCCGGCGTGGGACCGAGCGTTTGGGGAGGCTGGCCTGCTGCTGCCGTACTCGGCGGTGCGGTCCAGTGCGGCCCATTGCGTCACGTCCAACGGCTACTACGCTGTCAAACCATACACGCCGCTGACGCGAGAATGGCTTGCACTCGCCACGCTGAAGATGACCGTGCACTCCAAGATGGTTCGGCTGCACCCGGCGCCGCGGCCACGGTGCTGCACCACGTACCGCGAGAACGGTTACCCCATCTACTGGACCGAGCTGCACGGTGACTTGCTGCACCCGCTGCAAGTCAAGCACTGCCGGCACGTGACACGGTTCGACCGAGCCGCCGTCGCGCACGTTGGACAGTACCGAGACGCGGAAGAAGAAGGGTGACGCCGGCAATACATACTTACGATTTGCACGTCGTGTGGCAGTTGGACAACGCCCGTTTAGCTCAGTTGGCAGATAGCATTCGACTTTTAATCGAAGGGTCACGGGTTCGAGTCCCGTACCGGGTTCCATTTTTTGTATTTTAGCTGATGCCTGGCTGCACTGTTGGAGCACGACGCGGTGGCAGGTGCAAACTGTGCCAAAACCCTGCAGACGTTGAAATGGTGCACCCATCAGAGAAGAAGAAGAAGACGAACCTCCGAGCGTTTATTGTGGACACGATGAAGGAACAATACCCGGACATGACGTTCACCGACGACGCCATACAGCTTTTGTTGCTTGCAGCCGCAGCCGCGCAGCACCAGCAGCAGCCAAAGGGCCAAAGGGCTTAGCTTAGAAGAGCCGCAAGATTTGCCCTCCCCCTGAATCGCCGCCGCCCAGGTCGTCGTCGTCTTCGTCTGGCACTGGCGTTACACTCCTTGCTCGACGACCTTCTTCATTAAAGAAAAAGTCGTCATCGTCAATATCGTCAAAACTGGCGCCAACACCAGACGGGACTAGCGGGGGCGGTGGTGGCCCCAGTTCGTCGTCGTCGTCGTCGTTTGCAAAGTCTTGGCCGGCCGACATGATGTCGAGGCCGTCAATCACATCCACGTCCAGGGCGTAGTCCTCGTCGTCGTCGTACACGGTGGACGCGTACGACTCTGCGACCGACGGCGGCGGCGAGGATCCCTCTGAACCGAAAAACTCTTCGAGCGCCTCACTCAGCTGGCTGTCCAACGCCGCCTCCGCCGCCGCCGCAGCCGCCGGCTCCGGCTGCTGCTGCGGCAAGCCCAAGCCCAAGCCCAAGCCCAAGCCCAAGCCCAAGTCGTCGGCAGCGGCGGTGGCGAGAATGGACGGGGGCACCAGCTGCTCTCGCTCTAGCTCTCGCTCTAGCTCTCGCTCTAGCTCTCGCTCTCGCTCTCGCGCTCGCTCTCGCTCTCGCCCTCGCTGCCTTGCCAGCCGCGCCTGTCTCCTGCTAGCCAAGGGTGGCGTTGGGGGTGTCATGAACTTGGCGTCGTCGCCGTCGTCCGAGTAGTCAGAGTTGACTTCTTCCGACGAGACGCCGCCACCGCCGTACAACGACAGCCTGGCGGCGGGGGCTTTACCTTGGTAACGACGCGACATTGGATGATTTGCACTGAGACGACACTGCTGGCACACACGGACAGGGTTTATATTGGACGAAGAAGAAGAAAGCACTAGACGGCAGTGCCACGAGTGTGGCGCGGCGCCTCGCCCTGTTCGTTGTCATTGACGACCTGCTGCTTGATGCCCTCTACGTACGGCTTGCACTTGCGGAGCCAGCGGACGCAGTATTGGGTGTAGAAGATGATCCAGAACGTGGCCCAGAAAGCGTCGATGTAGTACGGCATCGGGTTGTACACTTTCGACTGCTTGCACTTGTCCTTGTACCGCACCGCGTACTCGTAGAGCGGCCTGATGGTGCCGAAGCCGCCGAGCCACCCAAACGCGTGCGACGCTGCGATGGTGCCGCCGTCTTTGCCGCACGCCGGGTTCAGACGAAACTCGCAGCCGTTGCAGCTGTTTTGCTTAAAAGCGGTTGAGGTCCAGCAGGGCCCTGGCCGCTCGTAGATCTCGAGCATGCACTCTGCGTAGTCGTGCTTCATTTGGAATCCCGTGTAGGTTTGAACGAAGATGAACCAGAGAAAAAGCCAGACGCACATGATAAACGTGACTTGGTCGTCGTCGTACCAACGGGGCTTGAACTTGAACTTGTAGTAGTAGATCATCTGAGCCCACCACACGATGGACACGGCGAACGATGCCCCTGCGGCTACGAGCTCCGGCTGCGTAAAGAGGGTGGTGCCGTAAACGAGCGGCCACCAGAGCATGAGCCCGCAAAAGGGGAAGGTGGCGCTGGCCCAGACGGCCGTGAGCTCTGCTGAGGAGCTTTTGTTGCGGTCGGTGATGGCGATGGCCACTGCCACCATGGTGATGGTGCACGCGACCATGAGAACGTCCAAGGCCACGACGCACGCCACCGAGCTTGTCGACTTGAGCTTGCCGTAGGCGATCCGGTGGAGAAACATGTTTTTTTTTGTGAAGCACACCACGCTCTTTTTGTCGACGCCCTTCGGTTTCGGTTTGTTTTATGCTTTGTTTGTTTGTTCCTTTTTTTTGTTTATTCGCACGGGGGGTGAGGTTTTGGTTTGTTTGGGGCGCCCCGAAAGGAATGGCATGACATAACCACCAGCCATGGCCGAGCCCGAACAGCCCACCGTGATCAGCGCGTACACATCATCCGGATGGGGCCAGATGCCGCCGAGGACGGACTACATTCCAAAGGTGACGATCGACGAGCTGAGACAATCGCTCGCGCGGGAGGACGACGGCCGCGACAAGACGCTGGAGAAGCTTATGTGGTTCAGCACGCCCAGCTCGTTTTGCACGTGCCCACACCTGGCCCGGCAATCCTACATCAAGTACTCGTTTGCCATCCTGACCCAAGAGGTCCTTGACTGGATTGTGGGGTACTGCGGCCGGAACTCGATCGATACCGTGGTGGAGATCGGGTCGGGCACCGGGCTGCTGGTGGCGTTGCTGATGCACCCGCAGACACAGGACGCCATGCGGGCAGAGTACGGGTTCGCCACGGACTTTGTGGCCACCGACCCCTTTCTGACCCACGGGCGGACCGAGGAAACGACCCTGGCGCCCGTGGACAAGCTGACCGCGATGGAGGCCGTTGAGAAGCACAAGCCAATCGAGGCGTTGATGAGCGTGTGGCCAAACTACAACGGTTCGTTTGCCACCGACGCGCTCAAGGCGGTGACCAACACCTGCAAGCACTTTATGCTGATCGGAGAGGACAAGGGCGGGTGCACCGGGGACAGCCACCTCTACGACTTGCTGGATGAAGATTGGCAGACCGACGAGGCCAACGATTTGTTTCCGGCGGCGCGGTGGGAGGGCTTGCACGATTACGGCCGGTGGTACACGAAGGACCAAGACGTCGTCTCCGCGGCGGAAATAGCAGCGCTGACGCTCTGACTCTTTTGTTACTTCACATTACACACTCAAAAAATTGTATAATGGGGCTCAGTAATGTTCAATGCGCGCGTACACCAGCCGGCCGTCCGAAAGGTCTCCGAGCAACGCGGCCATGCCCTTAAAGTCGTCGTCGTCTTCTAACTGCTGCAGCTGTAGCATCGGATCGTGCAGTGCCAGCGGCCTCGATTTGCACATGCCAGCGAGCATCAGGGGCTCTACCGAGTGCGTGTAGTTTTCGTACCGAAACGAGTGCGGCATGTCCTTCCTGACGCTGACGTGCTTGGTCAGCGGGCGACGGCCCATCCCGATGGATGCCTCGACGTAACCCGTCCGCCTGTCCACCTTCCACGAGAGCGCCAGGCTGTTGGCCGGCACGAGAACCGTGTTTGCCGGCTTGGCGATTGGCGCCTCAAAGTACACCCGGTGGTCCGTGTCGTGAACGGGCTCCAGCTCGTGGATGGACCAGGGCAGGCACCACGTCCCTAAACCGTCCATGCCGCCTTTCACTCGGCTGGTGCGCAGGCTACGAGCGCAGTGGACGGCGGCTCTCAGTCGAGAATGCATGTTTTTTAATTAAATGTGAAGCCACCCACCAACCCACCCAAAAAGGATCGTTTGTTTATTGTTTATTTAGCCGTTGTCACGGAAAACAAGCGTGTATAAAGGGACCACCAACCGAATTGCAACAGCAGCAGCATGGCATCGTATGTGTCGCACGAAACCGACCACACGTACTGTTTGGCTGATCAGCTGCGTGCGCTGTTTGCCGACGCGGTGTTACGCTCCGATCTCCAATCCGGCCTGTCGTCGAGCAGCACGCTTAGCGATGTTGGGCGGCGAAAACGAGCCAAGCACAAGCTCGCGATGGCACGACTAGCCAGCGGGAAGGTGCGGGTGGTTGTTGATGCGGCAGCGCTAGTTGAGGCAGACAGCCTGCTGCGTGCGTCCGAGCCAGATGGCGACGAAGACGAGGCAAAAGGTAAAACGACCCTGCTCGACCAAGTTGGGTACGAATGCGCCTCGGCGTGGTACACCAAGCTTGGGGATGCTTACGATGACATGTGTCACCACTATGGTGACACGAGCCACATGGCACTGCTTTCTCGCATCGGGATGGACTGCGTTTCCGGAGGCGACAGCGGGCGACGCTTTTTCCGGAGCCTGGAAGCAAATTACGGTGCGTTCGTTGACGACGCGCAGTACGAGCTGCACACAAGCGTTGGGAACTCCCTGGTGCCCCGTAATGCACCCCGTGCCAGCTCGAGCACCTATTACGTGTCTGGGCGCGAGTTTCACGGCGGCGGCAACGACCAAAACGTGGTTCTTCGGTTCAATCGCAGCTTCGACTGGCTTGACGACGACGACGTTGCCGCTTACACGGAAGCCGACGCGTCGCTCGCGCGGCGGAGGGATGACGCTGGGCGAATATTTCTTCGCTTGGTGTGCCACATGCTGCACGAGCACCGTGGAAGGGGATCGCTTAGCCCGTGCAGTGTGCAGACTCTGCGAGCCCCGCACAACGTAAAGGGGCTTCGCGGGGCTCGCCCCGAGCTGAGCTTTGGGGCGCGAGTGCGCGTGTCCGGCCTGTTGAGCGAAGCTGGCCAAGCATTGAACGGAATGAGCGGCGTTGTCACGAGCCAGGAGCCCAACGAAAGCGGCCGATGGCAGGTGTCGCTGAACCAACAATTTTCCAGCGCCGTGGGGGACGCCAAGTGCAACGTTAAGGTGGTCAAGGGCGCCAACCTGATTGTGACTGGGATGTCGTTCCTTGGCGTCATCCCAGGCTGCGCCGGGCGGGCGTTTTCCGAGCTGGCCCCTGTGATGGTCTACGGGCTCGAAGCGGTGGTCAAGATGCTCGGGAACCACGCCCCTGCGCTTGCCGACGCCTGTTACCCGGGCCACGCGATGTTTTGGAGCGTGCACCCGAACGATGCAGACGAAGTGGTCGTAGCGCTGCACGATCCGAACGTGACGTCGTTGCAGGTGTGCGAGGCCACGCTACGGCGCGAGAGCAACCCGTTTGGCGGCTGGTGTGCGTCATGGGCGACCTTTGAAGCGGAGTGCATGCTGTGCGGCGCTGAGTCGATTGCTCTTCACGCCGCGTTGAAGGAGGACGCAATAACGGTGATTCGAGGTGGCGGCGTGCCGCCGGGCCGGCCCATGAGCACAGCAATGGAGGAGTTTGGCACGGGAGACCCCCACGTCGTGTTGACGCAACTAGTGCGTCGGTTGTTCTTGCGGCGGCTGGACATGTACACGCGCTGCTGGGGTGTGTACGGCGAGCACGAAAGAATGCACACGGCATCCATTGTTGCCATGTTTCGCGCCCGCGGCGACGACGAACGCGCGAAATCGTTTCAGAAACGAGAAGCCGAGAAGCAACCTGAAATAGAAAAGATGGTGCAGGTGATGGCGCGAGTGCAAGACGTGTTGCGGAGGCGGCCAGCAACTTTAAAATAAAAGTTGGTTTACTCGCAATTATATAGGGAACGGCCCCACCACCTGCTGCAAACCATGGCTACCGCACGCGAACCCGGGTTTCGGGATCACGCGCTCGAGTCCCTCCTGTACAGCGATAGCATTCGTCGAAGCGTGATCGGACACCTGAGCCCCGAAGACCAGATAGCCCTGTCTTCGACCTGCCACGCGTTGTACGGCTCGCACGACTCGTTCACGCAAGAAGACCGGCGAGAAGCGCTGTCGTCGTACCACGCCAAACGGTACGTGCTCACCTCGAAGCCCCACGACGAAGCTTATCGGCCGCCGGTTCTGCTGCTCAACGGCAAAGTGTACGATGCCTGCGAAACACGGGATCCGAAGCGGACAACGGTGGTGCTTGGGGCCGGCGGGGAAGCCTGGCTGAAGCACCTTGACGAACGGCGACTGTTCCCTGAAGACGACTCGCCGCATTTGGTCAAGACGGTTTGCTGGAATGCCACAACGCTCGAGATCAACGCCGACGTCGAAACAGCGTGGATGCAACTCCAGATAGAGGATCAGGGAAATCATCGCGACGGCCATCTCTTTTTAACCACGTTGAGTCGGTACTTTCGCAACGTAAAACGCCTCGTTTACGTGAACAGCAAGGACACACCCGCGGCTTGGCTTGACTATTGGTGGGCTGAACAGCAGGACCTGCAGAACGGCGGTTCTGGGTACCACTGGCCCGGCCCCACGCACATCACGTACCCAAGTGTCGAGTACATCAGGAAAACAAGGCCTTCTGTCAAGCGCATGTTTAAGAACGACTACCGCTTCCGTGGGGCCAAAACCATCGAGCTGTCGCGAATAACCATGGAAGCTGGTCAACTGGCCGAGGACGCCTTTAGGAAAGCCATGCACGAGCTGTTTGACAGGCTGCCTGGCGAAGCCATCAAACTGGAGCGGGTGGTGCTGCCCAAGCCGGTGTTTGACGCCGTTTGCGACGCGCACAAGGACGAAGACGACGAGCTCGACGGGTTTGTCTACCACGTGTCTCCAAAGTACGACGTCAGGGTCGTGTCGTCGCGCCCGTACTCAGCAAAAAAAAAGTAGCAAGGCGGCCGTTTGCGAGCGTATAAATATAAGGCGCCCACACGCACGCTCGCGACTGCTCCGACCAGCCCAATAAAACCAAACAAAAATGTCTGAAGCCGAAAAGCGCCCGTACCCGGCCATTGCGATCGCCCGTCAATACTTTAGCCCGCCCGATGATGGCCAGTACCCGACGTGGCTCGTGTCGTACGACCCAAAGCTCGGGGGAAAGACGATCACCGTGGTTGCCGACGAGTCTGCCGGCGACCCCCCCGCCGCCGTGTTCAAGGTGGACGGCCACATAGTCGTGATCCCCGGGGTGCACGGGTGGCAGGACGCCATTCGGTCGAAACTGAAAAGTGGCGAAATCGCGTTTGACCAGATGTCCGAGGTGGTCATCGTGCTCATCGACTGGAACGCGGTCGACAAGGCCGACGTGTTTTTGGACCTGGCGGCAACGTTCTCTGGGGTTCGCACCGAAGAGGAAGCGGCGATTGACGCTGCCGCCGAGCCGCCGAACAAGTTAAAGGTGTCGGCTTACGGCGTGGACCCGGACGACCGGTCGGTTTACACGGGGGCCATCATCGGCGAGATTCCGCCGGGCCTCAACACCGCCGACGTGCACTCTGCCGCCATCATCGGCCCCGACCTGGCTGCCTACTCGACGTTGGGCGAGTTTTACCAAGAAGCCACTTGTGGCGCGGCGGACGACGACCGGCACCCGGCTTTGGCCGCCGTCAAAGCCATTGTGGAGCTGGTGTCGGCGTCGCAGTGGGACGAGACCACGTTCACGGTGGACCCGGACCCGTACGTGGCAGACGCGCCCTTGTACGTCGAGTTTAGCTGCGATGCAGAGAAGGGCCCGATCCCGCTGTGGCTTGTGAAGGTGCACGGTTACGGCACGTTTGGAAAGTGCCTTGCCGACAACCCGTGGGGCGGAGAGGGCCTGCCACCGACTATCACGATCGAGAACGCGCTCGTGTTGCCCGTGGTGGACGATGATGGGGCCGTCACGGGGAACAGTGCGCTGGTCGATTTGGCGACATGGGCCGTCGAGTGCACACTAGAGCCCACAGCAGTTGTTGAAGGGGGGGAGGATGTTGGTGTTGCCGAAGCCGCATAAACACACCGCCCCCCCCCTCTACAACAGCCACCACCATGAGCGACACGAAGGACGAGACGGCGCCCATGAAAGTGCGGCCGACGCTCAAGCGCAAGATGTGCGTGGCGATCGAAGACGAACCCGTGGTGCCCGCCCCCGCCGCCGCCGCCGCCAAGCCTGCGGACCCACCCCCGGGTTAAACCATTGTTTCTGCTCTCTTTCGTCAAAACAAATAAACACACACACTCAACTCGCTTTTGTTTGATTTGAATTTATTCGCACAACGAACAATGGCGTACCTGCTCCGCCGGGTGCTGCAGCAGCTAGCAGACCACGACCCTAGCCTGGCTGCGCACGTCGTGATGCTGTGGCAGACGAGCCTCACGAAAGCCGAGGTCACGACCGACACGGTGGCGCGGCTGGCTTGCACGTTTAAGCAGCAGGGCATACGGATAGACACCAACCCTGACGATTTTCACTCGCTGCTTTTGAGCGGTTACCCCGGCGCGTTTAGAGGGTGGCTAGCAACCAGCGCCGCCTTCGGGTTCGGCTTCCTTGGCGCACGCGTCGACGCCTACTTTGCCCACCGAGTCTCCCATTCCGTTTTGTACGAAACTAGGGAGTCAACAAAGTGGTGCACTTGCGGCGAATGCATCGCGTGCGTGGCCCCCGGATACCAACCGCCCGCCCCGTGCATGGCGATCACGCCGCTGCCGTCGTCGGGCGGGGTGCAGTTTGGGTGCAGCAAGGTGCATTGTGGGCACGGCTGCGGAACGGTGCGCCTGTTTGTACGCGAGGCCGCGCCGGACGCTCCGGTCGTCGTGGCGCACAAAGACACGGCCGACGGCACGACCGACGAGTATCGCCAGCCCAACCTGTTTTTTAGCGCAACGTGGGCAGAAACGATCCCGGTGCCTGGGAACAGCTACGCATCGCACGTGAATCAGTCCGCTGACCGGTGGGCAGAGATTAATAGAATGTGCTCGCACCAGCTGCTGCTCACGATGATGCTGAAGATGCAGGCGTGCTCGGAGCAACGCAGCCAGGACGACCGATTATCTTTATTGTCTAGAAGGGTAACGTTTTTGGGCAAATATCACGAATAAAAGCCGCTCATTTTTTCGCCGCGGCGATTGGCTGGCGAAAGGCCGCTGGGAACTTCGATTTCTCCATCTTGGTCATCATCCAGTCCACTTTGCCCATCCGCATGACAGAGTGCTCCCACGCCTTCGCAAGCTCTATCGGTTCTATCTCGCCTCCCCTGTTCATTTCGCGGCACTCGGCAAAGGTGATCAGCATGAGCTTTGCTGCACCGAACTGGTAGATTTGCCGAACAGAGTTGGGGCCAACCTCCAGTTGCATGCAGTTGCCCAGCGACTCCCAACATATTGAAGCGGCTCTCGTGTTGCCGAAAGCCGCAATGTTCCTGTGCCGTTCTTCGGACAAGTCGCAGTCGTCTTGTCCGCTGAAGTCCAAGGTGCGGTTGTAGACGTCCAGCGATTCAAATCCGCGGCCCCGGTCGTCGGCGGGTCTGAACAGCATCATCGACAGGCGCACAAGGTCGGCCCCGCGCCCGACGGCGTTTGTCCAGCACGCCAGCAGCATGTCGACGCGCATGCAAGACAGGTAGTACTTTGATGCCCGCGTCACGAGCTCGGTTCGCCTGTCCACGTGAAACGTTGGAATTCTCTCGTTCAAAAAGATGTAATATTTCTCGTTCCACTTCTTGAAGATGTCAAAGTTGCTCTTGACTTCGCTCGCGGTTGGCGGCATGATCATCGGGGGCTGCACCAACACCTGACGACGCTTTGGCGGTGGCGGCCCATCGCCATCCTTGCAGTGATCGGTGAGCTTGTGTTTTTGCCCGCTCATGTCTGGCTGGCCTGTGTTTGTTTGTTTGCTTAAGACCGGTTTGTGCACGCCCTCCTTTATACTACCGAACCACCGGGCATGGAGGAGGTGTACCTGATCCGAAGGCTGCTGATGAGGCTGGCGGACTTTGATCCCAACCTGGCTGCCCACGTCGTGATGCTGTGGCAGACCGCGCTGACCAAAGCCCTGGTGGCCGGGTCGCTGGTGGCTCGGATGGCCGCCACCTTTCACGACGGTGGCATCCGATTAACAACGAACACGGCCGATTTCCACACGCTGCTCTTCAGCAGGGTAAACCGCGACTCCTTATTTAGGGTGGGCCAGTCCACCTGGTTCGACCCTGAAAAGCACAGCGTGAAAAACCTCCACGCTGTGTTCGGGCTGCAGGGGATCCGCTTGGACGTCTACTGGGCCGAACCGTTACCCTCGGAGCAAAATGTGTGCTTGACGGGGATCAAAAGCCAGCATTGCAACTGCAAGGCATGCTACAAGTGCGTGATCCCGGAGTACGGCCCCATCGTGCCGTGCATGCGGATCACGCCGCGCACGTTGTCGGGGCCGCAGGGGCAAGTGCACTTTGGGTGCGACATGGTGCACTGCGGCCCGGCTTGCGGCTCGCTGCGGCTGTTTGTACGGCCCTACTCGCCTGAGCCGCCCGCCGCCATCTTCCACGGCGGCGATATGGAGGAGTTCAGGCTGCTCGTCGAAGCCCTTGGCGAAGGTGGAGCCCAGCCTACCACTAGAGAAGTCGCTGATGCTCGAATCACCACAATGATGTCGATGTGCTCGCCCGACTTCCAACTTGCTTTGATCCGCCACAACCTTCGGCGACCGTGCAAGTTCGGCGTTTATTTGGACTCGCTAGCGGTCATGTACAAAGCAATTTAATGTTACAATAAAACAATCATCATCGCTTATTTATTCGCCCTTGACGTGCCCAGACAGCAGCTCGGCCAGGTGCTTTGATTGCAGCTTGGCTGCCTCGGCCCTGCACTGGTTCAGAATGGAGCCGCTGGTTAGAATAATGCTTCCAAAGAGCGGGTGGGACTCGATTTCCTGCTTGAGCTCGGGGTGCCACGCCTGGGCCTCGGCAAAGTGCATGCAAACGTCCTTGATCCTGGTCGGGCTGTCGGTGTCGCCAGCGCGCAGGGCGTTCTCGAGCGCCTCCCTGCCTCGCTCTTCGCCCAGCTTGGCCACGCACTTGTCGAGGCACACGGGGGACATGTCTCGCGCCATGGCTGCAAACGACACTGTCTCCTGCATTTTCGACTGGCCCCTGGCACGGCTCAACGCCGACACGGCCGCCCGTGCCGCCGACACGTGATAGTCCGAGCGCGAGTCCCGGACGATCTGATGGCCGGTGCCCCCGGCCATGCCAGCGACCCCCTTGCAGTCCGGAATCGTGTTGCGCTGCTGCGCCGCATCAATCACAGCTTGCCACGGCTCGGCCCCGTCTTGGCTGGGGTCGCTCGACAAGGCCGCCGCAAAGAGCTTGGTCATGTTTACCGTTGCCCTGAGCGACTTGATTGACGCCACGTCGCCGTGGGCCACGCCAACGCCCAGCTTGCCGTCGCTGTTGTCCTGAACAAACGCCACCGGGTAGGGCACAGCGCTGCCTGCTGGGTGCCGCAGCTCAGTGTAGGTGGCTACCCTGCTTTGTATCTCCTTTCGCTCCCCTTCTGTCTTAAAGAGGCTACACATGGTGGTTGCACGGCGGCTCATGCGGCCCCTTGCTTATACGTGAACGAGCTGACCAGCCAATATAAAATAGACGTTGTTATATTGAATTGGAACGAACGAATGAAAAAAAAAAACTAGACCTCAACTGCGTCGGGCTCGTTGCCTGCTTCCTCCTCCTCCTCCTCCTCTTCGTCGGTGCCCTCGAGCATGGCCTTGAAGCGGGCCTCGGCCTCTGCTTTGAGCTTCGACAGCACCTCCAACTCGGCAGCGCGCTTGGTAGCTGCAAGCTCGACCACCTTGGCCCGAGCCTTGGCGAGCTCGTCTTCGATGGCCTGGTTTGCCTCCTCGTCTTGTTGGACCTTGGCGTTGACGCGGTTTAGCTCTTTGCGCGTTTCCTCGAGCTCCCTCTCCTTCTCTTGGAGCGCCCTGGTGGCGACGTCCATGACGCGTTCGTTGTCTGCCGCGTTGATTTTGACCGTTGCCCGGCGGTCTTTCTCCATGCCGTCGATCCGTCCCAAGTTTATGGCGTGAGCAGCATCCAGCAGCTTGAGCCGTTTTCGTGACGCTTTCACGGGTTCGAGATCAACTGTCGCCGGCTCCCCGACGTCGTCGGCCTTCCCCTTCTTGCCCCTTCCGTTGCGGCTGCGCTTGGTGGTGCGGGACATGTTCCTTAACAGCAGGCAGGCCTCCGTGTCTTCGGCAACGGTGCACTGCTCAACGATGGCTGCAGCCGAAACGATGTCGTTCAGCTGAAATGGGAAAATGACTCGCGGCAGCGGGTGTGTAATGTGGTCTGGGCGCACTTGTCCCCACAACGGTCGCAGGGGCAGCTCGGGGGAGGTGGCGGGGGACCCAACGCCAAAATCGGGGAAGGTGCCAACGGGGGGTGCCTTTGGGGGAGGGCTGAGCTCGTCGTCTTCTAGCAGCAACTCTGGGAGCTGTTTGCCAGTGTCGGCTAACCACTCGTCGTCCATTAGGGCCTCAACTGTTACAAAATTTGCTGCGGCGACAAAAAACACGAGCCTTTCGTTTAAAGTGCGACAAAAAGCGCATCATCCAATTTTACTTGTTGAAAAAAGGCGACAAAAGTGACGTCCTGACGTAAACGCCACAAAAAGAGCGACTTGCGTGTTTTGTGGCCAAACGTGTGGGCTACTCGTCCATGACGTAGGCCGCCACTCCGGCGGGGATGCGCACCCGGCAGTACCCCATGTGCCGCTCGCACACGAACCCCTCGCGGATGAGGGCTTCTACCACATGCTCCGCGTCGGCCTCCGTGAGCGAGGTGGCCGCGGCGATTTCGCGAAGGTACGTGGCCCGTTTTTCGCTGTGGATGCAGTCGTAAACAATGGCAAAGACGCCGCCAAACACAGATTTCACAATGTCTGACATTGCCACGGGTGGGTGCTATCGGGACTGGGTGTTGGCGTATATGTAACAAACGGTTGCCGTCGCGCACACACACACGCAATGCTCCTGAGGCTGCCTTTCCTGTTTGCCGTGGTGGGTGCAGCGGTCATCCGCCCGCCATACTACAACCCCTGGCGCACGACGACAACGACGACATCGTCGGCAACGTCCACTACAACATCCCCGGCTGAGCCATCGGGCTCTGGAGACGCCATGAAGGCCACGCCTCCCACGTTGCCCCCCGCGCCCGCGCCCCAACCCAAGCCACCGCCGCGCCCCACGTCAGGCACCGCGTACGCATTTACAGCCGACGGCGGCCACAATAGTGGCGGCGGTGGCGCTGCAGCAGGCTTCTTCATGTTCCCATTTATTATGCTCGTGTTCTTAGCCGCCGCCTCTTCTGGGCAGCGCCATTGATTCGTAATGAATAAAGACGTCACTCCTGCCAAACTGCGTAGCTCGCTTCTTGCTGCTTGCGGAAGGCCCAAAGGGTAAATGCGCACACGAGAAGGACTATTGTTACAGACGCGGCCACGACGACTATCGCTTGGCTAGCATGTTCGGCCCTGTCTACCCACGCCGCCATGGTTGTACGACGTTGTTGGTTGTGACACCCACCACCACCACCTCACATGTCGAAGGGCGCGTTGTGGCGAGCGTTGGCCCTCAGCATCTTTGCAAACAGGTTGTCGCCCTTCTTGAACGACACGGTGGGCTGCCCGGCCGGCAAGAACTCTTCCTCTGGGTCGGCCCGCGCCCACCGCTCGGCATCATCTTGCTGCTGTTGCTCCGCCTCCTCTGGGGACACGTTGTGGCCGCCCACTACCGGGCCCATCACGAGGCTGCTGATGGTGGACTCGCCCCGCCGCGGGTTGGCAATGGT
>Ga0307978_1001168_pt1 | contig 20196 bp, 20 predicted proteins | sample OrgLakmetage1056_FD_203151 | JGI IMG/M metagenome (GOLD analysis project Ga0307978, IMG submission 203151) | Saline water microbial communities from Organic Lake, Antarctica - #1056 | ecosystem: Environmental > Aquatic > Non-marine Saline and Alkaline > Saline | place: Antarctica: Organic Lake...
TTTAGTGACTTACATTTGTATAAACAATAACACAAAAACTAATTTTAAAACTTATAGTCATGAAAAAGATAATCGGAATTTTCACAATGGTATGCTTATTTTTCTTTGCAGGATGTTCACCAGAAACCTTTAGCGACGATCAGTACGAAGGACAAACTCCAGAAGAAATTTTTGGTAATGGAGGAGAAAATAGAGCACATAAAGCTACAAATGATCGTACAGATCCAGATGATTTATAGATTTTAATTTTAGTATTTTAGGCGAGATTTAGAATTGCTCAATGAAACAATGGATTTTTTTTCTTGTCGTATTTACTTTAATTTTTTGTTGTAAATCTCCATCGGAATCTACAATTAAGATTAATCCTCAATTAAGGGATTCAATTTTAACTTATCTTAAAAAATTTGATAACTCAACCGGTAAAGAAAAAATCATAAAAAAAGCATTTCAATTTGTTCAACAAATTGAAAATGATAGTTTGCAAATTAAATATTTATATGCGATTGATTATCGCGCTTTAAATTCTGATTCTAAATTATTTTTAGATGTAAATGGATTAGGAATAGAGAAAGCAAAAAAATATAAAGACACAACTTTTATAGCTGACTTTCATTGGAGTTTAGGCGACTATCAACTTAGAAATAACAAAACCGATAAAGCCTACTTTTCTTATAATGAAGCACAATTTTTATACAATTTAATAGGCGACTATGAAAATTATGCTCAGATGCTTTACAATCAGGCGTTAATTCAAGGTCAGGCCAAAGATTTCACTGGTGCAGAAGTTAACTTAATTAGAGTAGCTGAGATTTCTCAACAAACTCAAAATTATGAGCTGCTTTATAAAGCATACAATGTTTTAGGAATCACTAATTATAATCTTAAAAATTTTGATGTTGCTATTAAGTACTACAATAATGCTCTGCAAGCTCTAGGTAAAGTCGAGGACTCAGATTTATATAGAGCTGCGACTTTTAACAATCTTGGTAATGTTTATGAAAAGCTGAAAGATTATGATTTAGCCATCAAAAATTACCGTAAAATATTTTCCACCAAAAATCTATACGATAAAGATCCTTACCTCTACGCGATGGCACTGGATAATTTAGCCTATAATCGATTAGAAACAGGAGAGCTACAAAATGTCCTGCCGGACATGCAGGAAGCCCTAGCTATTCGTGAGAAAATTCAACATTTAGCAGGGATCTCCATAAGTCAGCTTCATATTGCAGACTACTATAAATCTATTGGAAACACCACTCAGGCTATAAAGTTTGCAGAAGACGCCAATACTACTGCTAAAAATAACAATAACAACAGGGATATTCTTAAATCCTGGCAATTGCTCGCCGACCTTCAGCCAGAGGACAGTTATGCTTACACCACTTCTTACATCGATTTGAGCGATAGCCTTCAAACCGAGGAGCGAAAAGTTCGAAATAAATTTGAGCGGATACGCTTCGAGACCGAAGAGGTCATGCAGCGTGCAGAAATGTTGGAAGAGGAGCGTACTATTATCTTCCTTATTTCTTCTCTTATCATTATTATAGGTAGTTCAATCTTCGTGTTTTATATTCAGCGCTCCAAGAACAGATCTTTGGAATTGCAACGCGATCAAAAAATTGCCGACGAAAAAATATACGAATTATTGCTTTTGCAAAGTGCCAGAAAAGATGAAGGGAAACGTGAAGAGCGAGATCGCATTGCAAGAGAACTTCATGATAATATTCTTACCGAGCTCTACGCTAACCGTATGAACCTGATGTTTTACAAGTATAAAAAGGGTATAAAGGGAGATGAGAAATTCGGAAAACTCACGGATAATCTTATGGATGTAGAAAAGCAAATTAGAAATTTATCTCACGAACTCTCCAACACCTACTTTGATGAACATAAAGAGTTTGGTGATCTCATTCAGGATCTCTTACATAAACTACAGCTTGAGCGAACACATCAATTAGCGGTTGACGATTCCGTTAACTGGTCTCAAATTGCTTCAAATATTAAAATGCACTCTTATCGAATTCTTCAAGAAACAATTATGAATATTCAAAAACACGCAGAAGCGAGTTTTGTATTTATTAAATTCAGTTTAAATGAAGAAGCCAACGAAATTGAATTTATAGTTGAGGACGATGGTAAAGGATTTAAGGATAATAAGAAACCCGGAATAGGGCTTAAAAATATAAAATCTCGGGTTGAAGATATCAATGGTAAAATATGTATTGATTCCAAGCAAGGTTCCGGGACCAAAATCAGTATTTTTATACCCATTAAATAAAAGGTATGGCCAATTATAACGTATTACTTGTTGATGATCACCCCATGATCATTGCTGGCTTTGTGCAAGCACTGGATATCATAAAGGAAAACAACGAGAAATTTGATTTCAGTAGAGATTCTGCTGTAGATTGTACTACAGCTGCTGAGCTTATTTCTGACAAAAAAAAGAAATTTGACTTAATCTGTCTGGATTTGTCACTTCCCGGGAGTAAAGATGGGAAGTATAATTCTGGAGAAGATCTGGCTAAACTAGCCAAAAAACATCAGCCTAAAGCAAAATTACTGATTTGCACTATGCTGGAGAATAATTACAAGGTACTAAATGTTATGCGGAGGATAGATCCAGATGGTTTTCTGGTAAAATCTGATACCAATCCGGATATATTGATTTCTGCAATCGAGAATTTACTCAAAGGAAAAACCTATCAAAGTTCTACTGTTCACCAGATGCTCAAAAAAACGATTGAATTCTCTCACAATATAGATGAAGAGGATTTAAAAATACTTTTCTATTTATCAAAAGGTATTTTAACTAAAAACTTACCTGAACATTTGGGACTTTCTCTTAGTGCTGTCGAAAAGCGAAAAAAACAGATGAAGCAATTCTTTGATATACCAAACAGAAACGACAAGATTCTTCTTGAAAAAGCAAGAGAAAAGGGGTTTCTATAAACATCCCCTTTTCTCTTGACTTTAAATAATAATGTTCTTATTACTCACTCAGTAGCTTTGAAATTTCATCCAGCTTAGGCGTTAATACCACTTCTATTCTTCTGTTTCTTGCTCTGTTTTCTTCAGTTGTGTTTGGTACCAATGGTGCATATTCGCCTTTACCTGCAGCGGTGAGGTTTTGGGGATCAATGTTGCCATTTTTTAGCAATAATTTTAAAACTTCTGTGGCTCTTTTGGTTGACAAATCCCAGTTGTCATTCAGCGGGCCATTTCCACCGTAGGGAACGTCGTCTGTATGACCTTCTATCAACACAGCGATATCTGGATTTTCTGCCAAAACTTTACCGAGCTCTTTCACCGCTTTTTGTCCTTCGTTTCCCACATTCCAGCTTCCGGAAGCAAACAAAAGCTTGTTTTCCATAGAGACATAAACTTTACCGTCTCTCATTTCCACACTTAGACCTTGACCTTCAAAATTTGTAAGAGCGCGGGAAAGATTGTCTTTGAGGGTTTGCATTTTTTGCTCTTTTTCAGCAATTAAGCTTTCTAATTCCTGGACTCGTTGAGATCTAGCTTGCAGATCTTTTTGCAGCTCTTCCAGTCGGTTTTGTTCTTTGGCAAGAGTGGCTTCTTTTTCTTCCAGCTGACGAAGCAATTCCCTGTTTTGCTTGGAATTTTCCGCAAGCGCTTTAGAACTATTTTTTTCTAAAGCATCATAAGATTCTTCGAGTTTGTCCAGAGTGCTTTTGTTTCTCTGGTAGTCTGCAAGAAGATCATCACGTTGGGTTTTTAGAACTTCAATCCTGTCTTTTGAGTAAGCTAATTCATCTTCAACAGCAGTTTTTTCTGAATTGCACTCATCAAGCTTTTGACTGAGTTGTTCGTTTGTTTTTTTTAATGAATTAAGATCCTCTTCAAGCTCGAGGAATTTTTTTTGACTCACACAGCCTACCAAGTTGAGGCTTAAGAATCCAATAAGTACATATCGCATTAGTTTCATAGGAAGGATTTTAAAGTAAACGTTATTAATTTAAATCAAGTTCTAAAAGTACTGGGCAATGGTCGCTGTGTTTTGCTTCTGGCAAAATAACTGATCTTGAAATCTTATTTTCAATTTTTTCAGCCACCAAAAGGTAATCCAGGCGCCATCCTTTATTGTTTTGTCGGGCATTTGCTCTGTAACTCCACCACGAGTATTGAACAACATCTTCGTTTAATTTCCGAAATGAATCTATAAAGCCAGATTCATCTAAAAAATTAGATAACCATTCACGTTCTGCAGGAAGAAATCCAGAAACTGTTTTCAATCTTACCGGGTCATGGATATCTATGGCTTCATGACAAATATTATAATCACCACATATCACTAAATCTGGAAAATTTCTTTTGAGGTCTTCAATATAGATTTTGAAATCATCCATGTAAGTAAATTTGTAACTCAAGCGATCATCATTAGTTCCAGAGGGGAGGTATAAACTCATAACAGAGACATCTTCAAAGTCAGCTCTTATATTTCTGCCTTCTCTGTCCATATAGTCTATGCCTGTTCCATATTCAACGTGTTTTGGCTCTGATTTACAAATAATGCCAACACTGCTGTAGCCTTTTTTTTCTGCAGAATACCAGTAGCAATATTTATAGCCAATTTCTTCAAAAATGGAGTCATCTATCTGCTCTGGTTGTGCTTTTGTTTCTTGAAAACAGACCACATTTGCATCAGCGGCTTTAAGCCAGTCAATCAGTCCCTTCTTAAGTGCAGCGCGAATACCATTAACATTATATGAGATAATTTTCATGTTTTGTTTTAATTCAAAAATAAGTATAAGTCTTCAACTTAATTTATATCGACGAGTTTTTTATATTGAAAAAAAAGTTCACTTTTAATTTATTAATTATCAGAGTTTTGAAGAAGCAGGGTGTTAATTATTTACAAATATATCCTACTTTATTTTTTAAACATGGATTAGTGTTTTACATTTGTTTCAGGATGAAGTTTTTTCATAATAGATTGGTTAGTTAAGAAAAGCCTTGAGCACTCGCTCAAGGCTTTTCTGTTTTAAAGCAGTTTATAATTTTTAAAGAAGTAGAATCTTAAACTCTTTTACACAAAAAAGCCTGTTCAAAAATTTTGAAACAGGCTGTAATAATTTTTAATTTCTCTTAAACCTTAAAAGACTAGTCAAATTTAATTAGATATGTATTTTTCTTTCCTTTATTGATTAAAACATACTTCCCATTGATTAAATCAGATTCTTTTAAAGAGTAATCCAGACCTACTTTTGATTTATTTACAGAAATCGAATTTTCCTTTAAGGCTCTTCTGGCTTCACCATTGGAATTCAGGAATTCAGTTTCGGCAGATAAGGCTGCAATCATATCAAGTCCATCTTTCAAAAGATCTTTATTTAATTCTTTAAGAGGAACTCCTTCAAAAACATCCAAAAAAGTAGCTTCATCGAGTTTAGCAAGATCTTCCTCGGTACTTTTTCCAAATAAAACCTTAGAGGCTTCTTTTGCTTTTTCTAAAGCATCTTTGGAATGTACAGCTTCTGTAATTTCGTCGGCGAGTTTGCTTTGAAGTGTTCTTAGGTGTGGTTGCTCTCTATGAGATTTTACAAGGCTTTCAATTTCATCTTTAGAAAGGAATGTGAAAATCTTAATAAACTTCTCAGCATCCTCGTCACTTGTATTTATCCAGTATTGATAAAACTTGTAAGGTGATGTTTTCTCTGGGTCAAGCCATATATTACCTGTAGCGGTTTTACCGAATTTGGTGCCATCAGCTTTTGTGATGAGCGGACAGGTCAAAGCAAAACCTTTGCCTTGATCGATACGCCTGATTAATTCGGTTCCCGTGGTGATGTTTCCCCATTGGTCACTGCCACCCATTTGTAAAGAACAATCCTGAGTTCTGTATAAATGAAGGAAATCATAACCCTGCACCAATTGATAGGTGAATTCTGTAAAACTCATGCCTTCTTTAGATTCTGAAGACAAGCGTTTCTTTACAGAATCTTTTGACATCATGTAGTTGACGGTGATGTGTTTTCCCACATCTCTGATGAAATCCAAAAAAGAAAAATCTTTCATCCAGTCGTAATTATTGACCAGTATGGCTGAATTTTTTTCTGAGGTTTTAAAATCTAAAAATTTGGATAATTGCTTTTTTAAAGCCTCTTGATTATGTCTTAATGTTTTCTCATCCAAAAGATTACGCTCTTGAGATTTTCCAGAAGGATCCCCGATCATTCCTGTGGCACCACCTACCAAAGCTACAGGTTTGTGACCTGCTAATTGAAAGTGCCTTAACATCATCACACCGACCAAGTGGCCTATATGAAGAGAATCTGCAGTAGGATCTATTCCTACATAAGCTGCTCTGCTAGTTTCGTTGAGATGTTCTTGAGTACCTGGCATAACATCATGAACCATCCCTCTCCAGGTCACTTCTTCTATAAAATCCTTTTCCATTTTTAATATTGATTTGCCGCAAAGATATTATAATGAAAAAATTATCAACTTTCGAAATTCGTATATTTACCAAATGAATTTACTTACCGGTGCAACAGGACTTGTCGGAGCTCATTTATTGGCTCAGCTCATTTTAAATAAAGAGAAAACCAGAGCTTTATTCAGAACTGAAAATAAAAAAAATCAGGCAATCTCGGTCATTCTTAAGTATGACATAACGCCCCAGCAAATTGAAGATACAGTAGAGTGGTTTCAGTGCGATATTTTAGACATCCCAAAGTTGGAAAGTGCTTTCGAGTTTGTCTCTCATGTTTATCACTGTGCAGGATTTATAAGCAACAGTCCTTCGGATTACAAGATGATGCGTAAAGTAAATATAGAAGGCACAGCCAATGTTGTAAATCTTTCCATTGATTTTCCTATTCAAAAATTTTGTCATGTTAGTTCTATTGCAGCATTAGGAAAACCAAATGTGGGGGATGAGGTAACAGAAGAAACTACGATCGCGGAAGATCAAAAAAAGCCTTCAGCTTATGAAATCAGTAAATATGGAGCTGAAATGGAAGTCTGGAGAGCTTCTCAGGAAGGCTTGAGTGTGGTCATTGTCAATCCTGGGATCATCCTTGGAGACGGTTTTTATGATTCTGGTAGCGGAACTTTATTGGCGAAATTAAAAAATGGATTAAAGATTTATCCTCCTAAAATTACAGGATTTGTAGGCGTGTATGATGTAAGTAAAATCATGGTTCAGCTTATGAACAGTCCAGTGGTAAATCAACGCTATATTTTAGTTTCTGAAAATTTATCATTTAAAGAAGTAGGGGAGAGTTTTGCACGTTTATACAATAAATCCACTCCCAAAACCCGCCTAAAACCTTGGATGCTTTACATCGCCTGGTTTTTTGAAGTCCTAAGATCTTTTTTTACATCCTATAAAAGACAACTTACATTGGAGGTAATTCCTAGTCTTTTTAAAGACTCTTTTTATTCTTCAGATAAAATAAAAAAAGAGCTTCAATATACATTTGAAACTCTTGAAGTTTATACTAATAAAATATACAAACGTTCTTAATTTGTTTTTTCGTTTTTTTTCAGTTTTTTAGTTCTAGGATCAGATTCTAGAGATTTAATAGAGTCTAACTTTTTGAGTTCTACTTTCCTCAAACTATCCGAAACTTTAGAAATAGAATCGTAAGCCTTTTCTAATTTTTCAATACTGTCCTTGACTTTCTCATAGATCTCTGTGTTTTCATCAAATTGCATGTTGTAATACAAGATATTCTGCTTGATATCGGTCGTGTCAATTTTGTATTTTTTTGATAAAAACTCAAGCATTTCCACATCGAGTTCTTCAAGTTTTTTTTCGTTGGTACTCACGGCAGCATCCAGCAAAACCATATCATACACCAGATCTATCATTTTTGATTTATCCAGAAAGTTGTCAGGTTTTTCGATCTTATCGATATTTTGACAACCAATGGATAGTAGAACTAAACCGATTAAAAAAATGAAGTTTGCTCTTTTCATCCTATCTGTTGAATTTTATACGTTCTCCGAATAACCCTTCATTGAATTTAAAATTTTCAAACACTAGATGTCCATTTACAAAAGTGTGAGTGACTCTGGACTTAAAACTAGTTCCGTCGAATGGAGACCAGCCACATTTGTAGAAAATATTTCTTGAATTTACAGTCCAGGGCGATTGGGTATCAATCAGCACAACGTCTGCTTTGTAGCCTTCTCTGATGTATCCTCTTTTATCAACATCAAATAAAATAGCAGGATTGTGACACATTTTTTCGACAATTTTTTCAAGCGAAAGTTTTCCTTTGTGATAAAATTCCAGCATAGCGGGTAACCCATGTTGAACTAATGGACCTCCACTAGGAGCTTTAGTGTAGACATTATTTTTTTCCTCCTTGGTATGAGGAGCATGGTCTGTAGCTACAACATCCAGAAGATTTTTATTCAAAGCTTTAAGCAACTCAGTTCTATCTTTTTCAGTCTTTACTGCAGGATTCCACTTAATGAAGGTGCCTTTCTTTTCATAATCCGATTCGTTAAACCATAAATGATGAATACATACTTCTGCAGTGATTTTTTTCTTTGCTAGCGGTAATTTATTTGAAAATAGCTTGAGCTCTTTGGCTGTTGAAAGGTGAAAAACATGTAATCGAGCTCCTGTCTTTTTCGCAAGAGCAACTGCATTGGAAGAAGATAAGTAGCAAGCTTCTTCACTTCTTATTTTTGGGTGCAAATGAATGGGGATATCATCCCCGTATTTTTCTACCTGTTCTTTTAGATTCCTTTGAATTGTAGCCTCATCCTCACAATGGGTGGCAATAATTAAAGGAGAATGTTTGAAAATCTCTTCCAAAACTTTCTGATCATCAACCAGCATATTTCCTGTAGATGAACCCAGGAACAACTTTAGCGCAGCTGTAGTTTTAGGATTGATTTTTTTAATTTCCTCCAAATTATCGTTGGTTCCGCCAATCATAAATGAATAGTTAGCGAAGGAATTATCCTTTGCCATGGCAAATTTTTCTTCAAGCTTTTCTATCGTTGTTGTTTGAGGATTGGTATTGGGCATCTCAAAATAGGATGTAATTCCTCCAGCAACTGCGGCACGTGAACCTGTGAGTATAGTTTCTTTGTGTGTGAGTCCTGGTTCTCTGAAGTGAACCTGATCGTCTATAACTCCCGGAATGAGATGTTTTCCCCCAGCATCAATAATTTCGATATCGCTGGATTTTGCACTGATAGAGCTAGAGACTTCAACTATCCAACCATCTTTTAAATGTACATCGCCTTCAAAAATTTTATTTTCATTGACGATTTTCGCGTTTTTGATTAGATATTCTTTCATAATTTAAATTTTACCAAAAAGACTTTTCAACTTTAAAGTGACGACTCCAAAAACGGCTTCTTTTATTATTCCGCTACTCATTTTGGATTTTCCTTTCGTCCGATCTGTAAATATAACCGGTATTTCCTTTAGTCGGAATCCCTTTTTAAAAGCTTTAAATTTCATTTCAATTTGAAACGCATAGCCTACAAATTTTATTTTGTTGAGATCAATGCTTTCTAAAACTTGTCGTTTGTAGCATATAAATCCAGCAGTAGTATCTTCAACAGGCATTCTAGTGATTGCTTTTACATATTTAGAGGCTAGCCAAGATAACAATACCCGTTTCATGGGCCAGTTGATCACGTTTACTCCAGTGATATAGCGGGAGCCGATAGTAACATCATAATCGTTCTTCAAGCAGGAATTATATAGCCTTATCAGATCATTTGGGTTGTGTGAAAAGTCAGCATCCATCTCAAATATATAATCGTAGGTTCTTTCCAAAGCCCATTTGAAACCGTGAAGATATGCCTTGCCCAAACCACTTTTTGCAGCTCTTATCTCTAAGTGTAACTTGTCTACAAATTCCTCCTGAAGCTTTTGAACCAACTCCCAAGTTCTGTCTGGAGAAGAATCATCAACTACAAGAATTTCAAACTCTACGGGTTGAGAGAAAATATTTCTTATGAGTTTTTCAATATTTTCAATTTCATTGAAAGTTGGGATGATGACTAATTTTTGAGGCATCAAATCTAGTTGAAGGTTGATCGACAAATATATATTTTACCATCTAAAAGTCGCCTATAAATGTTCAGTTTAATTTACATTTGCTTCAAAATTCGCAATTGTTTTTAGCATTAAGACCTATTCAAGAGCATAACTGGGTTGTAAGTATCACAGTCATGATACTTGTATTACTTATTGTTGTAAAATGGAATAAAGACAATTATTTCTTTTTCTTTTTAAACTCTCTATTTACTTCTGTTTTTTATTCCAAAAAATTTGCTGAAAAAAGAAGGATTGAAATTTCCGAGGTTTTACTTTTTATTGCAAGTCTTCTCAGTATCTCGTTCTTCATTTTTATAATTATTCACGGAGATAATTTTGAAATCCTTACTTATCTTCAGATTCTGTTTCTTACAACGATTATACTCTTGAGTAAATACCTTATTGAAAAAATTATTGGGGATTTATTTCAGGTAGATCAGCTGATAGGGAAATATGTATTCTACAAGCAAGGTGTTCTTAGTTGGCTTGGTTTGTTTTTTTTATTTCCAATAGCTTTAATATTTTATTTTAATACCATTGATAATCAAATCTTATTTCAGGTAATAATTGGGGTTCTGGTTTTGACCTACGTTATCAAACTTTTCGCATTCGTTGCATTATATCAAAAGCACATTTTGTCCTATTGGTTTTATTTTATTTTGTACATTTGCACTTTTGAAATTGCACCCTATCTGATTCTTTTTAAAGTTGTTAAAATCAATTAGTGAAGGCTTGTGCAGTAAAAACTAAGCTATATGAAAGTGAAAAATATCCTTATTTCACAACCGAAACCTAATGTAGACCATTCTCCTTATTCTGAACTTGAGGAAAAGCATAAAATTAAAATTGATTTTATTCCTTTTATTCACGTAGAGCCTGTTGATTCTAAACAAGTAAGGCAGCAAAAAGTTGACATTACAAAATTTACAGCCATTATCCTTACGAGTAGAAATGCTGTAGACCATTTTTTCAGAATAGCTGAGGAGATGAGGTATAAAATCCCTGATAGTCTTAAGTATTTCTGCCTAAGTGAAGCTGTAGCTTACTATTTACAAAAATATGTTGTTTATAGAAAGCGAAAGATTTACGTTGGTAAAAGGACATTTCAAGAGCTTGAAGTGAGTATTAAAAAGCATAAAGATGAAAAGTTTTTACTTCCTTCATCAGATATGCTTAAGCCGATTGTCCCACAGCAGTTAGATAAGTTGGGTGTAGATTGGACTCGAGGTATTTTTTATAAAACTGTAGTTAGTGATTTATCTCACTTAAGAGAAGTTTCTTACGATGTTGTAGTCTTTTTCAGCCCTAGTGGAATAAAGTCACTTTACGAAAATTTCCCAGATTTTGAGCAAAAAGATACAAGGATTGCAGCCTTTGGAAATTCAACGATAAAAGCAGCTGAAGAAAAAGGCTTGAAGGTACAGATTCAGGCTCCGACTCCGGAAACTCCATCTATGACAATGGCAATAGAAAATTATATAAAAGAGAATTAATTAGTTTTCTCTCAAACACAAAAAAGCCGAAACTTAAGTCTCGGCTTTTTTGTGTTTATAATTATTATGGCACCTATGCTTTAGGCGCACCTTCTATAATTTCTGAACCTGCATAATCTTCAAATTTTTTGAAATTATCTTTAAACGATTTGGCAAGATTCTTTGCTTTAGCGTCATATGCTTCCTTATCACTCCAGGTATCTCTCGGATTTAAAACCTCAGAAGGGACATTAGGACAGGATTGTGGGACTGCGATATTAAAAATTTCATGAGATTTAAAATCAACATCTTTTAATTCGCCATTCAAAGCTGCAGTAATCATAGCTCTGGTATATTTCAATTTCATTCTGCTTCCAGTTCCATAAGGTCCACCGGTCCATCCAGTATTAATTAACCATACATTTACTCCTGCATCTTTCATCTTCTTACTCAGCATTTCACCGTATCTGGTTGGATGTAATGGCATAAATGGAGCTCCAAAGCATGCTGAGAAGCTAGGGATTGGTTCAGTCACTCCTGCCTCGGTTCCAGCGACTTTGGCAGTATATCCGCTTATGAAATGGAATGCAGCTTGTCCTGGAGTTAGTTTGCTTATTGGAGGCAATACACCAAAGGCATCTGCGGTAAGGAAAAATATATTTTTTGGATTTTTACCAACAGATCCTGGTTGAATATTATCTATATGATAGATGGGATAACTCACACGGGTATTTTGGGTAATGCTGCTATCTTTGAAATCTACCTCGCCACCTTTTATAACTACATTTTCCAGAATCGCCCCTGGTTTTATAGCATCGAAGATTTCGGGTTCTCCTTCTCTAGTGAGGTTAATCACTTTTGCGTAACAACCTCCTTCAAAATTAAATACCGTATTTTCATTAGTCCATCCATGTTCGTCATCCCCTATAAGTCTTCGATTCGGATCTGCGGAAAGTGTAGTTTTTCCGGTTCCCGAAAGACCAAAAAAGATGGCAGTATCTCCATCTTTCCCAACATTGGCAGAACAGTGCATCGGTAAGGTGTTTTTCATTACCGGTAGTATAAAATTGAGGGCAGAGAAAATACCTTTTTTAATTTCTCCAGTATAACCAGTCCCGCCTATTAAGGCAATTTTTCTTGTAAAATTTAATATGGCAAAATTGTGGGCACGTGTTCCATCAACTTCTGGGTCTGCCATAAAGCCTGGAGCGTTAATGACGGTCCATTCTGGTGAAAAATCTTCTAACTCTTCTTCTGTTGGACGTAAAAACATATTATGTACAAACATGTTACTCCATGGAAGTTCGTTGATGTGTCTTATGCTGAGCTTATAATTATCGTCTGCGCAAGCGAAAACATCCCTTACGAAAAGTTCTTTTTTACTAAGGTAATTTACAACCTTGTTATAAAGCTTATCAAACTTATCTGACTCGAAAGGCAAATTAATTTCACTCCACCAAATCTCATCCTTGGTGATGTCATCTTTTACAATAAATCGATCTTTGGGTGAACGTCCTGTAAATTCTCCAGTATTAACTGCCAATGCACCAGAATTGACCTCAACGCCTTGACCTTTCTCTACAGTGATGTCATGTAATTCTTCAGAGGAAAGCTGATAGTGAATGTTTTTTGAGAGGATGCCATACTTTTCTAACTCAATCGTTTTCGTAATTCCTTTTAGATCACTCATATTTTTGTTGTGTTGATGTTATGGCATACAAATCTAGTGAGTTTAAATCTAACTAAAGAAATTTATTCTTATAAATTATTACGTTTTTTTATAACGTTGATAAATAACAGTGCCCAGCTCAAGATGAGTAAAGTTCCGCCAATTGGAGTTATCCATCCTATCATTTTGAAGTCAAAATTTGTAAGTTCATTAGTGGCCAGACCGTATGTAGAGCCAGAGAAGAAAATAACGCCTAAAAGTACTAACCAGAATAAAGTCTTATTCAACTTGTTTGTAGTGAAATTTTGAGCGGAAAGAAATAGTAAAAATAGCGCATGATAGATTTGATATTTAACACCAGTTTCAAAAGTGTCGATTGAATCTTCAGAAATTAAGTTTTCTAAACCATGAGCTGCAAAAGCCCCTAAAATGATTCCAATAAAACCCAAAATGCTTCCCAATATAATTAACTTCTTTTTCTCCTCCATTTCTATGTGCTTATTATTATGTAATTTCAAATTTCAACCAAAATTAATCATTAAAATTCATAATCGATCATGAGATCAATCTTAATCATAGGCGCAGGAAAATCCACTTCTTCACTCGTAAGATTTTTACTTAGCGAGTCCCAAAGTCAAAATTTTAAACTCATTATAGCAGATAAAAATAAGAAAGCAGCTCAAAGTTTAGCTGCAGATCATGAGCGGGCCTCAGCTTTAGCATTAGATATCTTTCAAGCTTCAGAGCGTGAGAAAGCTATCCAAAATGCAGATATTATTATATCAATGTTGCCAGCAAGGTTCCATATTGAAGTTGCGAAAGATTGTGTGAGATTTAATAAAAACATGGTAACGGCTTCTTATGTGTCAAAAGAAATGGAAGCTCTAGACCAAGAGGTTAAACAGAAGGGTTTAACTTTTATGAATGAAATAGGAGTAGACCCCGGTGTGGATCACATGAGCGCCATGCATGTCATAGATAGAATCCGCTCAAAAGGTGGGAAAATGTTGCTTTTTGAATCTTTTACGGGTGGCCTTGTAGCACCAGAAAGTGATGATAACCTTTGGAATTATAAGTTCACTTGGAATCCTCGGAATGTTGTTGTTGCCGGACAGGGAGGTGCTGCTGAATTTATTCAGGAAGGACAATATAAGTACATCCCTTATCAGCGACTTTTTCGAAGAACTGAATTCCTCCAAATTCCTAAATATGGACGTTTTGAAGGTTTAGCCAACAGAAATTCTTTAGCCTACAGGAGTATTTATGGTTTAGAAGACATTCCTACTTTATATAGAGGGACTTTACGTCGGGTTGGTTTCAGTAAGGCCTGGAATGTTTTTGTCCAGTTAGGAATGACAGATGACACCTATTCCATGCAAAACACGGAAGAAATGAGTTACAGGTCGTTTGTCAATTCTTTTTTACCGTATTCACCAACAGATTCTGTTGAATTAAAATTAAGATTGAGTTTGAAGATTGATCAGGACGATTTGATTTGGGATAAACTCGTTGAACTCGATATTTTCAATCCAGACAAAAAGATCTGTATCAATGATGCTACTCCAGCTCAAGCTTTGCAAAAGATTTTGGAAGAAAAATGGACTTTAAAACCTGAGGATAAAGACATGATCGTTATGTATCATAAATTTGGTTTCGAACTTGAAGGAAAACAAAAGCAAATAGATTCTACCATGGTAAGTGTTGGCGAAGATCAGACCTACACAGCTATGGCAAAAACTGTTGGATTACCTGTAGGAATTGCAACCTTAAAAATTTTAAACGGTGAAATCACTAAGCCCGGTGTTTTGAGACCAATTCATCCTGAAATTTATAATCCAATTTTAAAAGCTTTAGAAGATTACGATATCAGGTTTGAAGAATCTGAAAGAGAATATAAAGGCTATAACCCGGATCAGCTTCTGTAATTAAGGCATTTCAAAAGCATTTCCCATCACCACCATATCAGCACCAGCTTGGTGGGCAGTTTGTTTTTGGAGGTTGTTTCTTATGCCACCACCAACAATAAGTGGAATAGAAATATTTTTTTTGACTTCTGAAATTATTTCTGCTGAAACAGGAAATTTTGCACCACTGCCAGCTTCAAGATAAATAAGCTGTTTGCCAGAAAATTGTCCAGCTAAAGCTGTATGAATAACTTCCGAAATTCGATCTTGAGATATGGCTCTGGTTTGACTTATCTTTAAAACTGAAGTGGATACACCACCGTCTACAAGGATATACCCTGTTGGAATGATTTCCAAAGAAGAATGTTGAAGCTTGGAAATGCTTTTGACTTGCTGGTTGATGAGATACTCAGGATTACGGCCCGAAAGGAGGCTCAAAAATAAGATAGCATCCGCTTTGTTTGTGATTTGATTTATATCTCCAGGAAATAGAATTATGGGGAGTTCAGAAAATTGTTTAAGGCGTTTAACTACTAGCTCGGTTTGTCCATTTTCAACTTGACTTCCACCAACAAAAAGATAGTTTGTAGAGGCAGGAATCCGATTCAGAAAAGTTTCGGATTTTGATAAATCAAATTTATCCGGATCAATCAATATGCTCAATAGCTTTTCTTTGTTAGAAATAGCTTGCTTAATTGCATCAAAAATAAAGTTTGATTTTCCCTCAATCATTAGCTAAAGCATAAACACAGGTAAACCCTTCAAACTCAAGAAAATTTAAAGTGTAGAACGTGATCTTTTTATCGTGAGTCACTCTTGCAGTTGTTTTTTGCTCTGATATATCAAAGTCTTCAACAAAAATATCATGTAGAAAAAGAAGCCCTCTTTTTCCATAAAGTTTGTAGAGAGATTCTTTAGCTCCCCAAACGATGGTAAGCTTTCTTATTAAATCTTCCCCATCACCCAAAGCTTTGTATTCTTCAATTGGAGTGAATTTGGAGGCGATAAGCTTTATTTTTTCACGCTGTTTTTCAATATCTATCCCTACTTTTTTATCAGAAACAATAACTCCGGTAAATTCAAAGGAGTGAGTAATAGAAATATGCTTGCCATCTTTAAGATGAGGTTTGCCTTTTTCGTCATATTCAAGATCAAAATCAGAATAACCAAATTCATTTAATAAATGCCGAATACTCATAAAGCCTTTCTTATGAATTTCGGACTTCATTTCTTCATAACGATTTCTGCAGTAATCTGTTAGCTCTATGCCATTTTCCAGAAACTCCAGAGTTTCCTCTATCTTCCAAATAAGAGCATAAGTGGCTTTATCTATTGTTATTCTTTTGTAAATCGGCATAGAGATATGATTGGTTTCCTTAGTTTTGTGTTCAAAAATATAATAAAATTAAATTATGAGTACGGAAACATTACCTTATACTCCTTATAAAGTCAAAGATATTACTCTGGCCGAATGGGGAAGACGTGAAATAGAACTGGCAGAGTCAGAAATGCCAGGATTGATGGCATTGAGAGAGGAATTCGGGAAAGAAAAGCCATTGAAGGGTGCTCGTATTGCAGGATGTCTGCACATGACCATACAAACTGCAGTTTTGATTGAAACTTTAGTCGAACTAGGAGCTCAGGTAACGTGGAGTTCTTGTAATATATTTTCTACACAAGACCATGCAGCGGCAGCTATCGCAGAAGCTGGTGTTGCTGTATATGCCTGGAAAGGGATGACAGAGGAGGAGTTTAACTGGTGTATAGAACAAACTTTATTTTTTGGTGAAGAGAGAAATCCATTGAACATGATCCTTGATGATGGAGGAGATTTAACCAATATGGTTTTTGATCAATACCCAGAACTAGCTGAAGGAATTAGAGGACTTTCTGAAGAAACCACTACCGGAGTTCACCGTTTATACGAACGTATGAAAAATGGAACTTTGGTAATGCCAGCTATTAACGTTAATGATTCTGTTACTAAATCTAAATTTGATAACAAATACGGCTGTAGAGAAAGTGCAGTAGATGCTATAAGAAGAGCTACCGACTTGATGCTTGCCGGAAAACGTGTTGTTGTTTGTGGATACGGAGATGTAGGTAAAGGTACAGCAGCATCTTTCAAAGGAGCAGGTTCTATTGTTACGATTACTGAAATTGATCCTATTTGTGCTCTACAAGCTGCTATGGACGGATTTGAAGTGAAAAAACTTGAAACTGTAGCTCCAACAGCAGACATTGTAATTACGACAACTGGCAATAAAGACATCATAAGAGGAGAGCATTTTGAAGCTTTTAAAGACAAAACCTTAGTGTGTAATATCGGTCATTTTGACAATGAAATCGACGTGGCTTGGTTGAAGAAAAACCATGGTGACACTCGTGTTGAAATCAAACCTCAGGTCGATAAATATACCATCAATGGGAAAGATATTATTCTTCTTGCTGAAGGGAGATTGGTTAACCTTGGCTGTGCCACGGGTCACCCAAGTTTTGTGATGAGTAATTCTTTTACCAACCAAACTTTGGCTCAGATGGAATTATGGCAAAATACCGACAAGTATAAAAATGAAGTTTATATGTTGCCTAAACATCTTGATGAAAAAGTAGCAAAACTTCACTTAGAACGTCTTGGTGTTGAGTTGACAGAGCTTAAATCAGACCAAGCAGACTACATCGGTGTCGAACAACAAGGACCATTCAAACCAGAATACTACAGATACTAATTGTTTCTCTAGGTAGTGAATTTATAAAACCAAGCTTTTGAAGCTTGGTTTTTGTTTTTTAGATCATAAAACAAATTAATTTTGTGGTAATATCAGCTTATGAAAATATTCTTTTTTCTTTTTATTTCCCCGCTGTTCCTTTGTTCTCAAAATAGTTTTGAAACAGGAAAAAATGCATTTGAAGCTGGTGAACACCTAAAGGCGGTTTCTGTTTTAAAAGCTGTTCTTAAAGACAAACCTTCAGATAAAATGGTTAGAGATTATCTGGGTCAAGCCTATGCTTCTTTGGAACGCTGGGAAGAAAGCGCTGAGGTCAATGAATCATTAGTCGAAGATTTTCCTAAAAATGCAGAGTATCATTTTAGATACGGAGGTGCGCTAGGATTGGTAGCCAAAAATTCCAATCCCTTTAAAGCTGTTAGCCTGATCGGTGATGTGAAATTTCACTTGAAAAAAGCAATTGAACTTGATCTAAAGCATGTCAATTCTCGTTGGGCTTTATTGCAAATGTATCTTGAACTCCCCGGTATTATTGGTGGAAGCGAAAGTACGTCCAGGAAGTATGCATCAGAATTGAAATCCATAAGTCCTGTTGACGGTGCTCTGGCTTTTGGTTATATAGAAAGAGAATTGAAAAACTACGATAAAGCTGAAGTTCATTACAGACAAGCTGTAGAACTTGGTCAATCTGAAATGACATATAAAGAATTGGCCGAACTTTATAAACGTTCTGACAATAAATCAGCTTTCTTCCAGACTTTAGAACTAGGAATTAAAAAATTAAATTCTATTGAAATGGCTTCAGTTTATGTCGATAGAGCCCTAACGCTGAATCAAAATGAACGAAAAGCTTTAAAAATTCTAAATACATTGGATCTAGTAGGATTAAATTCCGAAGAAAAAGAAAAACTCAATCGACTAAAATCTCAACTGGATTACTGAAATTTTACGAAGGTTTGAAGTTGAGATATTTTCAACTAGGATTGAAACCTTTATCTTTGGATCAAATTTAAACATTCATGCATTTACATTTTATAGCGATAGGAGGGAGTGCTATGCACAATTTGGCCTTGGCACTTCACGAAAAAGGCGACCACATCACAGGTAGCGATGATGAAATCTTTGAGCCTTCAAAATCCAGACTAGATCAAAAAAATTTATTGCCTGAGGAATTTGGCTGGTTTCCTGATAAAATCACTTCTGAACTAGATGCTATAATACTGGGCATGCATGCTAAGGCTGATAATCCGGAACTGCTTAAAGCTAAAGAACTCGGACTTAAAATTTATTCTTACCCTGAATATCTGTACGAACATTCTAAACAAAAAACACGCGTTGTTATAGGGGGGTCTCACGGAAAAACGACTATTACTGCTATGATTTTGCATGTGATGCATTATCATGATAAAGAAGTCGACTTTATGGTAGGTGCACAGTTGGAAGGCTTTGATACGATGGTGCACTTAACAGACGAGAATGATTTTATTTTACTGGAAGGTGACGAATACCTGAGTTCTGCATTGGACCGCAGACCAAAATTTCACTTGTACGAACCCAATATTGCTTTGTTAAGTGGTATTGCCTGGGACCACATTAACGTATTTCCTACGTTCGAAAATTATGTAGAGCAGTTTGAGATTTTTCTCGATACGATGACCAATGGAAGCACTTTGGTTTACAATGAAGAAGATGATATTTTAACTCAGTTGGCCCTTAATTCCAATAAACCAACCCGAAAACACGCTTATTCTACTCCAGAACACAGTATTGAAGATGGTGAAACTTATCTTGAAACCGCAGAAGGTCCAATGCCTGTAGAAGTTTTTGGTAAGCATAATTTGCAAAATATCGCTGGTGCCAAGTGGATCTGCCAGCATATGGGCGTGGATGAGGACGACTTTTATGAAGCCATTACAAGTTTTAAAGGAGCTTCCAAGCGTATGGAGAAGATAGCAACATCTGAAAAGGCAATCGTTTTTAAAGATTATGCGCATTCCCCATCCAAAGTTTTGGCGACTACCAAAGCGGTGAAGGCTCAATTTTCTTCTAAAGTTGTTTTAGCCTGCCTGGAGCTTCACACTTATAGTAGCTTAAATTCAGAATTTCTGAAAGAATATAAGCAAGCTTTGGATGCTGCTGATGAAGCAGTTGTATTTTATTCACCAAAAGCTTTGGAAATCAAAAAATTAGAAGCTATAACTGAAGAACAGATATTTGAAGCTTTTGGTCGAAAAGATCTTAAGGTTTTTACAGATCCTACCGCATTTCAGGATTTTTTGAAATCTAAAAGTTATTTAGATCACGTTTTGCTATTGATGAGTTCAGGGAATTATGGAGGCTTGGACTTTAATGAAGTTAAAAATTGGATTCAGTAATT
>Ga0307978_1001172_pt1 | contig 20124 bp, 16 predicted proteins | sample OrgLakmetage1056_FD_203151 | JGI IMG/M metagenome (GOLD analysis project Ga0307978, IMG submission 203151) | Saline water microbial communities from Organic Lake, Antarctica - #1056 | ecosystem: Environmental > Aquatic > Non-marine Saline and Alkaline > Saline | place: Antarctica: Organic Lake...
CTGCATCCACTGTTGAGTCTCGCGGTTTTGAGCGGCCGTTGCGGTTGCTTGTTCCCAGAGGGAGTCGAGGCGATTGTAAACGCCCCGGGGTAATCGGTTGTAGGCCTGCTGTTTTAGCAGGGTTAGGGCTAAAGCCGCATCGCTGTTGTTGATCAACGTTTCCGGTAGCAGGCCTTTAAGGCTTGTTAAGTGCCAGTAACTTGCTCGCCCGTTATCGCCTTGGTTGTCTTCACAATAAATGGCTTGCGGGAACGTATCGAGAAGGCTGGCCAGATCCCGCTCTACGCTGCGTTTGCTGGTGGCATAACCGCGTTCACCGAGGATTTTGTGGATTTCTTTGGTGGACTTCGCCTGGCCTGGGCGAGGGAGAATTTTAAGTATTTCAATTTGCCGTTGAAGCTGAGTCGCCATGGGTACGGTGCATTCCCTGTCGTTATTCGCCTTGAGGCGTCATGTCGATTAACTGCTTGGCCAAGGTTTTCATGCGACGCTTGCCCACCAACACGTTTAGCCAGTCTTCGGGAATTCCGTCGATACCATAATGGCACCCAGCAAGCTGGCCTGTTACAGCGGCGACGGTATCGCAATCGTCACCAAGGTTGGCGGCGGTCAGCAATGCGGATTCCAACGAGCTGGTTGATGCGAAGCACCAAAGGGCGGCTTCAAGGGTGTCGACCACATAGCTTTTGGCTTTGATCAGCGTGTCCGGTTTATTGAGGTATTCGCCCTGGGCTAATGCCAGAATCTTTTTGCTTTGCCAGGTTTGGTCAGCCGCTGCCGATAGCGCGTCGGATTTGTCCTCGCCAAGGAGTAAATGGTGGAGGATCAGGGCGAGCAATTCACTGGCTTCCAAGCACTCTTGGGCACCATGCGTGGTGCGCGTGGATTCCCGCGCCCAAAGGCGTACACGTGCCGTGTTCGGGTGCGCGGCGAGCACCACAGGAAGAAGGCGCATCAAACCGCCGTTTCCTGCCGCCAGGGGGTGAGTGGAACCCGAGAAGGCCTCACCGGTGTCTTTGAATTTCTTCAATGCTGCACTCAGGGTGTTGCCTGGGGTAAGTGCCAGCTCACACGGCCAACCTTCTTTGCGATCGTAAAACCCCTCGTAACGGCGCATTTGATCGGCGGGATCAAAGCCGTTGGTCTTAACCAAGCTTTCTCCCAGGCACAACGCCAGTCCCGTATCGTCGGACCATTGGCCGACCGGAAGGTAACGGCGGGTGCTGTGCATATCTGTGATTTCAGCGCTTCCACGGGGACTGAATTCAACGCCGTTGGCCAGAGCATCTCCACAAGCCAGTGCTAAAAGTCCACCGATTGCGCGATCGTTCAAAGTCATGGGTTTTCCGGTTGTTTGGGTGATGTCGCTGTGCAGTTCATTATTATAGCCGGTTGCGACAATATGTGACGCATAGAGTGGTTAGGCTGCTTCCATCATCAAGGAGACGGCAAATGAAAGACAATACCGAATTTGCGAAAAGTATACTGCTGGGTTTGGCTTGTGGCGACGCGCTGGGAACCACCGTCGAGTTTCGACGCCGGGATACCTTCCCGCTGCATACCGAAATGACCGGCGGTGGTGCATTCAATGTAAAGCCTGGCGAGTGGACGGATGACACCGCTATGGCTTTGTGCCTGGCACAGAGCCTAATTGAGTGCCAGGGGTTTGACTCGAAAGACCAGCTTGAACGCTATCTTCGTTGGATGAAAGAAGGGTATTTGTCGTGCCAGGGCTACTGTATTGATATTGGCGGTACCACTTGCAACGCCTTAAAACGTTTTGAGCAAACTCGTGTGAGCTATGCCGGCACGGATAACCCGTTCGAAAGCGGTAACGGTGGAATTATGCGCCTGGCGCCCGCTATTTTTGCGAGTGCGGACCGCGCTAAGGCGTTGGAGCATGTGATTAATAGCAGCCGCACAACACATGCCAGTGCAGATTGCCTGGATGTGGCGGAGTTGCTGGGTGCCATTCTTTGGGAGCTGCGCGAGGGTAAAGCGTTGAAAGCGGTGCTTGAAGATCTGCCTGACACGTTCGAGCGAGGTATGAAAATTGGCCGAATCAAGCGTGGTTTTTTTCGCACGCTTGGGCGCGAGCAGGTCTCATCAAGTGGCTACGTGATCGATACCCTGGAGGCCGCACTCTGGTCCTGTTACCACTCGGAGGACTTTGAAAACGCACTCATTACAGCGGTGAATCTGGGAGACGATGCCGACACGGTGGGGGCGGTGACGGGACAGATCGCGGGTGCGGCATGGGGCGAAGCCAGCATACCCTCGCGGTGGCTAAACAGCTTGGTATGGCGGAGCCAAATTGAGGACATAGCGAATGGATTGGGGCGGCTGGCAAGTTGCACATCGGACGAAGAACATGCGGCTTAGATTCGTCTGGTGTTTCTGGTGCTGCCTGTTGGCCTCTATGGGCCCCGGTGGGTGATAGAGTGGGGCGACGGGCAAGTCTGGCATGTTAATGTCGGGGTTTTAAATTAATCAGAAATAAGAAGGGAATCTGTATTTCATGCCATTACAAAATCGCGTGTGCCCAGATGGAGTAATAAAAAACAGTCGCTCGCGAGGTACCTTCATGGGTAACCGCGGTGTGCTTCACAATGCCAACAAGGAACTCAAGCGGCAGTTCAAAGCCAAGGCGTGGATTACCTGTCTTCTCGAATTTAAGGGAAGGCAGCGAGAGTTAATGTCGCCCAACGCATACACCGAGCTGTTCTTTCTTGATGAAGCAACCGCGTTCGCGGCTGGACATCGACCCTGCGCAGAGTGCAGGCGAGCTCGTTACAATGAATTTCGCGATGCCTGAAGTGACGCCAACAGCTGGGAGGGTGACACCGTTGTTCGGGCTCCTCAAATAGATGAGGTTCTTCACGTTCAGCGGGTAGGCGGTGATCAGAAAGTCCTTTGGCGCCATTCCCTGGCGGATCTGCCCCATGAAACGATGTTCAGGGTTGGCGACGACAGCTATGCGGTGTGTGATCAGAAAGTGGTGAAGTGGGGCTTTGAGGGTTATTCAGCCACAGAAAGAGAAGATTTGCCGGAAACTGTCGATGTTTTGACTCCGCGTTCCGTGGTGAATGTTTTTAGCAGTGGCTTCAGGCCGGTGTTTCATCCAAGCGCGACTGCGTGAGTGCGAGTTCGGAACCGAAGGAGATAGCATGGATTATAAGCAGCTAAAGCATCGTCATAGAGCTGAGCGGGAAAACTACCACACGAACCTCAGCCTGCGTGTGCACCGCTCGTTGAGTTGGCTTCAGCGCGCCGAGCAGGCCGAAGACCCAGACGGCTAATTTATCTTTCTCTGGATTGCCTTCAACGCGGCTTATGCTACGGAGATCGACGACCAATACCGCACCTCCGAACAATCGTCGTTCCGAAGTTTTCTCGAAAAGTTGTCGAGCTTGGACAGCAATCGTCAGCTTGAACAATTGACCTGGACAGAGTTCCCCAAAAGCATTCGGGTATTATTGAGCAATCGTTATGTCTTCCAGAATTTTTGGGATTTCCACAACGGTAAGATTACCCGGGAAGACTGGGAAGGCCAGTTCGAGAGAGCGAAGGTGGCAGCTCAGACTGCCTTGGGCAAGCAAGATACCCCGACCGTATTAGGCATTACCCTGAACCGGATTTATACCCTTCGCAACCAGTTGATCCATGGGGGTGCTACCTGGAACAGTTCCGTAAACCGGGATCAGTTACGAGACTGCGTGGCGCTTATGGGAAAACTGGTGCCGGCTATTCTCACGATTATGATGGATAACGCCCAAACCCTTTGGGGTGATGCTTGTTATCCGGTGGTGAAGTAGGGGATGGTGATTGGTTTCTCCGGCCAGAAAGCAGAAACCTTTTGGCTAGGAGGCTGCGCGATAGGAGCGCTCCGATGGGAAATCGAGGCGTTCTAGCTCAAAACCAATGACACTAAACCTGCGACACCTGCAGAGACTGCGCCGTCAGTGACAAGCTTTTGCTTTTCCTCCTGGCTCAACTGATCTTCTTTTAGCAAAACACGAATATTTCGTGCAAGTACAACCATCCCGGCAACCGCCATGCTGGACACGACGCCTGTATCGTAAGAGCTACCCAGATTTTCAACTACACCGTCAACATCCTTGGTTAACTCTTCGTTGGTAAAACCTGTCGATTCAATATTTGCGGATGTACTCGCCACTTCCTCAGTCGCAAACACATCCGTCGATTCGTATTTTTTGTTGTGTTCACGAATTAGCGATAGATAATTCGTCGCCTTGAGCTGGACGTCATTGACCTCCCCGGTAATGACGTTTGTAATTATGACATCTGCGCCAGGATGATTGGTCGCTTCAAACAGTTCGACGACATACTCATCACCATCGCTATTTTCATCTGCTGCAAAGCGAATCTCATGGTAGATGCCTTTCACATTATTGCTCAGGCCCTGAAGCTGCGACGGCTCAAGGCCTTGGACGTAGGCCGCCAAATCCTCGGGCGAGGCATCTGTTAAACGTGAATTTGAACGTCTGAATGCTTCCAACACAAGCTCTTCGTTATGTGTGAAAGTTCCAGTGTCATCAGCTAATAAACGAACAAGAACGGCACTGACAATGCCAGTCGAAACATTTGGCTGACGTGTGGACCAATCTCTCAAATACACAGACATTAGTTGAATTTTTTCAATCGCAGACTGCAGACGCGCCCGCGCAGCATAGGGCCAGTCTTGTATCTTTGACTGAACATCCACTAATTCACCACAAAGAGGCGTTAACGCTTCACCATAAAGATGCTTTGCTGAAACAGGGTCTATCTTATGTCCAAGTTCATTCTTCTCGCGAAACGCAACAGCCAGTGCCAAGCAAGCATCCAAGACCCGCCTTTCCTGCTCTTCTAATTCGTCGCGCTTCCGTTTTTCTCCAAAAACGAATTTTTTGGCAACCCAGGCAGCACCCAAAGCTACACCTATACCCCCTGTAATTGCTGCAACACCGACGACAACCGAGCCGATGGCAACTGAGCCGCCGAGCCAGGCTAAAGAGGCACTTGTAAATGCAGCGCCAGAAAGCGAACCGATGGCGGTCCCCGTGCCCGCAGTGCCGATTAAAGATGCGATCGAAAATATTCCGGCAGTCGCACTCGCGGCACCGAGCTTCGAGATCACGATTTTACTGATCTTTGAGGATGTTCCACTTTGATGTCTCAACATCGCATCTGAGGAACTCTCACAAGCTTTAGCCGCTCTTCGATACCAGTTCGTCTCATTGGTTGGCTCATTAACAGATGTGTACTGTTCACCCATCCATTCAGCGGCGCCGACAGCGACTTTTTTCCCACTCTGTTCGATTTGTGTCGTTGCCTTGGTCGCTTGATCAAAGGCATCGCTATTTGAGATTTCCTTTGCGGCGGCTCTCACTTTGCTGACCATTTCACCACTGAATTCTCGCGATTTTATGGCGGCATCGCTCTCGGCAGCACTCTGAACTAAGGCGCGAGCTTTTCGCATCGCGTCAGAGGTCGCGGCTACCGCCTTTTTTCCGAATTGGTTCCATCCCATTGTGCTGTCCCAGCTTTTCGAATCTATCGATCATGAAAGTCTAGCTCAGTATTCTTTTTGCTTGCTATCGATATGAGCGATGCCCTTGAAGGGGGCATCCGGTGGTTCGCCTTCAGAGCGGGAATTCGTATCTGGTGTTTTAACGGTAACGCCCAACTCAATGCCGGATATTATCCAGTGTTGCCGGTGAAGGGTTTGCGTTGCAATTCTCCCGCACTTTGGAGTGGCGACACTCAATGTCGCAACTCTGGGGTAAAGTTGTGGCAGTAAAGAGTGCACTGAAGTTGGTGACGTCTTTAAACAGTGCGAATGGATGTGTAAATCCCGGTTTCACAGCAGCTGAGCGGTTCCCACTTTTTGAGGAGTAATCTGTTCCATGGAAAGTCTTATAGACCTGCACCTGAAGCCTGAATTACTGGATCGGCTCGGTTTACCCAATATTGCTTATCCTGTCTCGGCGGAGCATCTCACCCAGGCAGCAGCGGATAATGGTGAGCTATCTTTCGAGCTAATGCTTTATGGACTGCAGCTGAAAAGCAGCGAAGCTGGCCATAACTGGCAGACGCTGGAACCAGCGCAGAGCCGGCTCATGGCACTTCTCGACACCTCTGATGAGCGTGAATCGACCACAGCTGCAGGCGATACCTGGTGGCTGGAAGTAGGGCCCGTGAATCTGAACGATGAACTGATTGCTATCCAGCGGGCTGAGCGTGTGCTGGCAGCTATTGTTCCGAGAAGCGATGGCAGGTTGCGGGTGGCGGTCTATCAGCCTTTGGATGCAGGCTCTATTCGATTACTGATTAGTCTGGCGCGAAAACCTCATCCGGAGCATGGGGTTGCCATGCGGAAGAATAACTGGGAATACACTCTGGATGCCTCTGCTGGCAATGGGCAGTTTTACGCGGCGGATGCAGGTCGCCCTTATTTGTCTTACTGGCAATATGGCCTGGGCATTTTCAGCGATGGTGGGGAAAGTCCCGAATTTCGGCCACAGGCTAACTCTCAACCCCGCAATGTCGGATCTGTTGTGCAGGAAATCGGCCTTTTTTACAGCCTGGCGCCTGATTATGAACCCGAGGCGGAAACACTCCTGAATGGTGAAACAATGGAAGACAATTCTCAGCTTTGGAATTCAGCCACTGAACAAACGAGCGTTACCAGAGAGCGCTTTCTTGGGTGTCTGTTGGGCGGCGCAGTTGGCGACGCTTTGGGTGGTGCCGTAGAATTTATGTCTCGTTCCCAGATCCTCCAGCGATTCGGAGCAAACGGCCTCACAGACTATGCCGATGCCTACGGAGGCAAAGGCAAGATCACCGATGACACCCAGATGACCCTGTACACAGCCGAAGGCTTGCTGAGGGGCCAGATGCGAGGTCTTCACAAGGGCATCACCAGCTATACCAGCACCGTGGCTCACGCCTACATTCGCTGGCTGGCTACCCAGGGTGAGCGTAACCAGCGCGTGCCGGCGGACATGGATGGCTGGTTGCACCAGCAGAAAGACCTTCATCACCAGCGTGCCCCGGGGATGACCTGCTTGAGCGCACTACGAGATATGGAGGCGGCTGAGGAGCCTGCAGTCAATAATAGCAAAGGTTGTGGTGGGGTAATGCGGGTAGCGCCCGTCGGCCTGTTCTGTTGGCACTTTATGGACAAGACAGAAACAGCAAAGGTCTTTGAAATGGGCTCGGACATCGCGGCGCTTACCCATGGCCACCCGAGTGGATATCTCACCGGTGGCGTACTTGCGGTGATGATATTTGCACTGGCCGACGGCGCCACTCTGATGGAAGCTCTTGAGCACGCCAAGGCGCTTCTGGTGTGTCACCAAGGCCATGAAGAAACGCTGCAAGCACTTGATGAGGCAGTTCGGCTCAGTAAATCGGGCATCTCTCATCACGAGGCGATAAGTCGGCTGGGGGAGGGCTGGGTGGCCGAGGAAGCCCTGGCCATTTCTTTGTACTGCGCACTGGTTGCAGAGAACCTTGAGAAAGCCATTGTTCTGGCAGTCAATCACGATGGCGACTCAGATTCGACTGGCGCCATTACCGGCAATCTTCTGGGCACGGTGTTGGGTGTGCATGCAATTCCGGAACGATGGTTGAAACCGCTGGAGCTCAAACCGGTCATCGAAGCTGTCGCTGAGGATCTATGGAGCTGTTCGGCCTGGACCAGTTCGAGTAATGATCGCGATCTTTGGGAGCGTTACCCCGGATATTAGCTGTTCACTGTTCACTGTTCACTGTTCACTGATCACTTCATCTGCTGAAGCGGGCCTTGCCATGGAAGTTATAGAACAGCCAAGTTTTTTGCACCAATAGTTCGGATGCTACAAAAGATGCTGAAAACTATCTGCTGGACTACTACAACCGGCAGTGATACCTCACACCTTGAATGGTGAGGTATCACTGCTTTCGACACCAAGCTCATCATTCAGCCCACAAGTTACATTCTGCAACAGACATGTCGCTCGTTGAGGGCTAAACTGCGACGCTAGCAAATAAGTGGCTCTGAAACTTCTGGATGGTGAAACGCGTGCAGAGAACCTTGGTTAGCTGGATTGGAGGCAATGACCTAAAAGCCATAGGCAAGGAGCCGTTGGGGCCAGTTTTATCCACGTTAAAAAGTGGCGCGTTTGAATCTGCTGAGTTGCTGTACGCATATCCTCGCGCAGAAGTTGAGCCTTACCTCTCCTGGTTGAAAGCGCAAGTTTCGACATCAATCCAAGCCACTGAAGTTCACTTGAGTTCCCCGGTCAATTTTGGAGAGATATACCTTGCGGCAAAAAGGCATCTTGCTGATCACGTAACAGCTAATGTTGAGCTATCAATCCTGCTGAGCCCGGGCACACCGGCTATGCAGGCTGTCTGGATACTTCTTGGGAAAACCAGATATCGCGCTGTGTTTTATCAATCCTCCCTTGAGAAGGGCGTGGAGCGGGTAGAAATTCCGTTTGAACTTGCCGCAGAGTTTGTGCCGGCGGCTTCCGATATTACAGACGCAAAATTGAACGCCCTTGCTGATTCACGGGTACCCATCAACGCGGCGTTCGACAATATCGTTACTCAGAATCCTCGTATGCAGGTGCTTAAGCAGCAGGCACAAATCCTGTCTGAGCGCACTGTACCAGTATTGATATATGGCGAAACCGGAACGGGTAAAGAACTCTTCGCCCGTGCCATTCATAACGCAGGCCCTCGCTCTGATAAGCCTTTCATCCCGCTCAACTGCGGGGCCATACCGGAAGAACTTATTGACTCAACACTTTTTGGGCACAAGAAAGGAGCTTTCACGGGCGCTATTTCAGATCGTCTAGGTGTTTTCCAAAAAGCTGATGGCGGCACTCTGTTCCTAGACGAATTCGGTGAGTTGTCGCCACAGTCACAAGTGCGCTTGCTTCGCGTGCTTCAGGAGGGAATGTTAGTACCGGTGGGCGGTGACAAAGAGTTGCCGGTAGATGTGCGCATAATTACCGCTACACACCGCAATTTGATGGAGGCCACCGCCGAAGGCCGCTTCAGGGAAGACTTGTTCTACCGAGTCGCAGTGGGCGTTTTGCATTTGCCACCTATCCGGGACCGCGAAGGCGACCTTTCTCTTCTTGCAGATATGGTGTTGAACGCGCTGGGGGAAAAAGACTTAGCACTTTTCCGTAAGAAACTTTCCCCTGATGCAAAGAAAATTATTCTGCAACACGCTTGGCGTGGGAACGTCAGAGAGCTTCAGTCGACTTTGATCCGTGCCGCACTCTGGAGTCTGGGTGACAGTGTAACCGGTGCAGACATTCAGCAGGCACTCTTTACTATGCCCGAGCGTGAACTAGGTCTTCTTAGTCATGATGTTGATCAAGGTATTGATCTTCATGTACTAATGGGAAGCTTGGCAGCGCACTACATTCGAGCTGCATTGGCCCATACCCACCAGAATAAAACCAAAGCGGCAAAGCTTCTCGGTCTAAATAGTCAGCAGACATTGAGCAACTGGATCGAAAAATACGGTATCGAATAAAACTGGCACAGTCCTCGCCAAAGGACTGACATGAGCAGAGTAATCTTTATGAAATCGGTCAATTTTGAATTTCTTCGGCCACAGTACAGCAATTTGGCAAACCTGGGTGGTTTGGCAGAGGCTGTACTGTGTGTAGATCCCGGAAGTGCTTTGACAAGGCTCCGGAGCTTTGCTGAGGAAATGAGCAAAACCATTTGCAGCGAAGAGTTTCTCCCTCGGGTTCTCAGGACATGACGGTAAGAAAAATTGCATATGCATAAACAATCGTACCCTTCATTCCATGTTCCCCCACTTTTTGTCTATGTAACCCATTGAAATATCGATTTTTAGCGTTCTGGCATACTTATAGCATGGGTAAAGTCAGGCGCAGGTTTTTAAGTAATTCAAGGAGATTGAAAGATGTCAGAACTCAAAAAATTCCAGGTACAAACAGCCCGTCCACTTCCAGTTATTGTTCTGGCGGACACCAGCGGCAGCATGTCAGTCAATGGCAAGATTGAAGCCCTCAACAGGGGCTTGAAAGATATGGTCGCCAGCTTTTCATCTGAGAGCCGTCTGCGAGCAGAAATTCAGGTGTCGGTGATTGCCTTTGGTGGGACCAAAGCAGAGACAATACTGTCTCTTACGCCGGCCCATCAAATCGAAGATATAACCCAGCTGACAGCGGCGGGTCCGACACCTCTCGGAGGGGCTCTGACGATCGCCAGCGAGTTGGTCGAGGATAAGAATTGCATTCCGTCCCGTGCTTACAAACCAGTTGTGGTGCTCATCTCGGATGGCTATCCCAATGATGACTGGCAGGGCCCTCTCGGTCGTTTTGTGAATGGTGAACGCTCCTCTAAGGCTACCCGGTTTGCAATGGCGATTGGCTCCGATGCTGACGAGGCCATGCTTGGCGACTTTGCCAATGATCCCGAAGCGCCGCTGTTTCGTGCGGAAAACGCTCGCGATATTCACCGTTTCTTCCAAGCGGTCACTATGAGTGTCAGCGCCCGCAGCCAGTCTGCCAAGCCTAATCAGGCTACCCCTCTTCAGATTCCTGCTGCTGATGATCAGGACTGGGAGTTTTAATGAGGCTGTTTGCTGTCGGAGCGTCTGTAAGAGGCCCAGCCCATGAGCAAGATGGAACGCCAAATCAAGATGCGTTAAGCGTTCGACGTCGAGGTAAAGGCTGCTGTGTTTCTGTTGCAGATGGATTAGGCAGCCGTCGTTTTAGCCACAGTGGCTCGAAGAAAGCCGTGCAGCTGGTTCGAGAATTCTCTATTTACAAAAAATCCCTCGCAAGAACTGAAGTTGCTCCGCTTTTAAGCAGCACCTGGCGGGCGGCTTTTAATAATCACTATGATGATTACGAAACAACCTGCCTCTGGGCCTTGGTTAATGGTGACGGGCAGGGTGTGCTCGGCCAGGTGGGGGATGGTCTGGTACTGATGCGATGCGAGGGAGAATTCCGGGTCTTAACGGATCAGAGGGACGGGTTCGGCAACCAGACGAAAACCCTGGCTCAGGCAGAGTCGGTTGGCGCAAGCAGTGCTGATGTAACTCTGGCGTTACCAGGTGACGGCGTTTTACTGATGACTGACGGAATCTCGGACGACCTGATTCCGGAACAGTTGGAACCCTTTTTTGATGCGATTTACCGGCGCCAGAAACGCTGCAGTAAGCGGCGGATGAAGCGTTGGCTTGAGACCGAGTTGCGTAATTGGTCCACACCACGTCATGGTGATGATAAGACCATCGCCAGCATTTTCAGAATGGATTAAGACCATGAGCACACCGTTCAAACAGAAAGCTCCTCCTGTTCTTCAGGATACAAAGGGAGCCAGCTATCAGCTTGTTGAGGAAATGAGTCGGGGCGGACAGGGCATTGTCTACCGCACCGATCATCCGCAGGTGTTGATCAAGGGGTTCACCAATAAAGATCCGCAGGCGATTCAGCGTTGGCGCCGGCATATCGAGTGGTTGATTCGCCAAGACCTCGGAGCGCTCAAGCTCTCGAGGCCACTGATTCTGCTTGCTGCGCCGCGCAATGGATATGTGATGGAACTGATGGATGGGTTGGTACCACTCCAGAGCCTTCTGGATAGTTTCATTGAGGCGGGAGATGGCGCTTCCGAGGAATATCTCAAGCAGGGAGGGCTCCGTAGGCGAGTGCGGATTCTTTGCCAGATGGCCAGGACGCTTAACCAGTTGCACGCCCAAGGTATGCTCTATGGCGACCTCTCGCCCGCCAATATTTTTGTGTCAGATGATCCCGAGCACGCAGAAACCTGGCTGATCGATTGCGACAACATCAGCCTCGAGTCCCACAGTGGGCTTACATTGCATACCGTTGATTACGGCGCACCCGAAGTGGTGCGTGGCGATTCGCTGTTATCCAGTCTCTCTGATTGCTGGAGTTTCGCAGTGGTTTCTTATCAGTTGTTGACTCACAACCATCCATTTAAAGGTGATCTGGTCAACGACGGCGAGCCTGAGGATGAAGAGGCTGCTATGCGGGGTGAGCATCCGTGGATTAACGACCCCGATGATTTTGATAATGAGTGTTCTGGCGGTCTTCCCATACAGCTGATTGAGCACAGCAGACTTCCAGAGTTGTTCAGTCGCTGTTTTGAGGGCGGTCTGAATAATCCGGTTGAGCGCCCCTCTATATCGGAGTGGCTGGAAGCGCTGAGTGAAATTGATGAACGAATGGTGCATTGCCCGGGTTGTGGTGGCCATAACCTGTTGCCCGTGGACTTCAGCACGGACGCAAGCACTGAGTGTTTCTTTTGTCCGTCTTCCATCGATGGCAACTTGGTGTTGTTTGAGGAGTTCATCGTTCCGGCGGGCGAAGAGGGCGCGGCTTCGGTTGTGGATGACTGGTTAGCCACTGGCAGGAAGGTTGTTTTGCAACCCGGTGACAAGCGCGAACTCAAACGGCTGATGCCAACGTTCAGTTATGACCGCTGGCCTGAAGACCACCTAATTGTTGAATATTCGGAGCATGGGCTTGGCATTCTCCCCCTGCCTAATGGAGCCCTGCATATGCAGCGGGGAGATACTGTTAAGCAGATAGAGCGCTACCAAGGACTGAAAGAGCGTCTGCGGGGGCAGCACAACGCGCCCTATTGGATACACATCGGTGAGCTGGGTGAGCAACACATCGTCTGGCAGTTCAGGTGGTAATGACACATGGAACTTAAAGATTTTCCGTTGTTTTCAGAAGACCTGCTGACCTTGACGAGCCAGGAGGAGTTGAGCGGCTTTGAGTCGGGGCGCGCCATCCAGTTTCAGCCCTATGGTGATGACTGGATGGCTACTCAGGGTGATGTTCGAGTTATCGTCAATTGCAGCCCAGTCGATGGCGTACTCTTTCAACGCCTTGTGCTCCGTGATCAGGTGCGGTGGCTGCTGACGACCAAGCGGAAAGGGCAGCTGTTAGCCCAGTATTGCGCTCCGGTGGAAATCTCCCACATGGGGCTGGAGATCGGTATTGATGAACTGATTATCGAAGACTTGTACGGCAAACAGGAAATACGAGAAAAGGATATAGACCTGGCCTGCAGTTGGTTTGCATCCCGATTTGTAGTGGATGCTGAGGGAGAGCACTGGCTTACCATCGCAAGGTTCAACAACCGAACGGCCAAAGGAAGCTTTCAGCTTTTGGGGAATGGTTGGCGAGCTGACGTGGAGCGGAGAGATGATGGAGCCTTGCTGGTCAAGAGAGTTGCGCGACACGTCATGAAGGACAGCGCATTCTCTTTGCTGATTGGCGAATTCAACTTTGTTGACGTGTCGGTTACTGCTGTTCTGAATAGCGGTTCCCAGCAGGCACTTCTTGACGCGGCCCTGCGGGATAATGCCAGCTATCTGGAGCTGTGGAATCTTTACAACGATAAGGAATGGCAGAACGCTCTCAAGCAGGCCGAGACATTACGATCATTGAGGTTTGTGGGCTGGGAAGCCTTTGAAGATGGTCGAGATAACGCCTGGCGGCTGATACCTCGAACCCCTGATGATTACCGGGAGTTTCGTGACCGTTGGGGCGGTCTTGATCTTTCCACCAGTACGCAAGTCGATATCGGGATAAAACCACCGGACTGGACAGAAGAACTGACCACAGACGAGGGGCAGGCTTCGTCCGCAAATACTCCGCGGGGAACCATTGTATTCAAACAAGACCACGTAGTTTTCCGCCCGGCCTCGAACCGTCGGGATATTCGGCCAAGGGAGAAGGAGGGTTGGCTTTATCTGTCATTGGCTGGTTTTCGAACAGCAGGCAAGCGGCGGCTTGCGGCCAAGCAATCCATTGATTCAGGAAAACGTTTGCCGCAGCTGAAATGGCTGTTGGAGGGTGTTGCTGTGCCTGCGGCTCGTCGCAGGCGAATTGAAGGGCTTACACCCTATGCAAAGGAAACGTTCAAGGGTGGCAAGCCAACGGAGAAACAGGAACTAGCTCTGGATGCTGCCCTGAATACTCCGGATCTGGCCATTATTATTGGACCGCCTGGTACCGGCAAAACCCAGGTTATTGCCGCTTTACAGAGGCGTTTGGCTGAGGAAGCTCAGGATCAGAATCTCTCTGGGCAAGTCCTGATCAGCAGCTTCCAGCATGATGCCGTAGATAACGCGCTAAATCGGAGTGACGTTCTGGGATTACCCGCGACACGGGTGGGGGGTAAGCGTGGCTCCGCTGATGATGAGAGATTGATTGACCCATGGCTTGAGCGGCACACGAGCTATCTACAGGAAAAAATCGCGGTTGAGTACGAGAAGTATCCCGAGCTGAAGCGAATTAAAGACTTATCCGAGGCACTGGCCTTTGTTCGAGTGGCTGGATACGAACCTGATCGGCTGGCTGATGAGCTGGAAGGAATACTGACCGGGGTGCAGGACTTAGCCGCTTATGGGCTGATTCTTCCTCCCAGTATGGGAGCTGACCTCGAAGATTACATCGATCAGCTACGCGGTTCTCGTGATACAGCTCAGAAAAATGGGCGGGTGGATCCGATCGGGTTGCGAAAGATTCGGGCTTTGAGGGACACCGAGGCCTCCTTCCAAGATGATGGGGCAGATCGCGCTTGGGATTTTTTGAGCTGGCTAAAGCGCAATGATCAACGAGCTGATCCCGAACTGGTCTCATTTTTGGAGCAGCTTGCTGACGCCGAACAGTTGGATCAGGCGGCCTTGAATCAACTGGCGAGCTGGAAGAACCGTCTGTTGGATCGATACTTGCCGGATTACCGCCCCCCTGAGCTGAGATTCAAGATTGATGCGAGAGGTCTTAAGCTACTGGGCGAGCTAGAGAAGCTGATAGCGAACAAGGTCCAGCAGGGTAAGCAAGGTGTTGCCTGGGTGCTTGAGCAGCTCTCGGATAGCTTAAGTCTGGACCGACAGGCAGCTCAATCTGTTGTTGATGCATATTCTATGGTGGTTGGTGCGACATGCCAGCAGGCGGCGAGCCAGCAAATGGCAAATCTTAAATCGGTTGCCGGGTTTGATAGTTCAGAAATCGAATTTGAAACGGTTGTAGTCGATGAGGCTGCACGAGCCAACCCCTTGGATCTGTTTGTACCGATGGCGATGGCCAAGCGGCGTATCGTTTTGGTAGGGGATGACCGGCAGTTGCCACACATGTTGGAGCCGAACATTGAGGCGCAGCTGCAAGAGGAGCATGAACTGACGGAGCAGCAGCTTGAAGCATTCCGATCCAGCTTGTTTGAGCGATTGAGGATCAAACTGCAGGATCTTGAGCGGCAGGACACAATCCGACGGGTTGTGATGCTTGATACACAGTTCCGCATGCACCCCACTCTGGGTGATTTCGTGAGTGTGAATTTTTACGAGTCAGTTGGACTTGGAAAAGTTCACTCCGGCCGTAGTGCTGAAGATTTCGCCTTTCCGAACGCCTTTTTCAGTGAGATGAAAGAGTTGGGCGACCATTACCGAGGTAGTGTCTGCCAATGGATAGATGTTCCGTTAACAGAGGGCAAGGACGGCAAGAGAGGAACCAGTCGTGTCAGGGAGGCAGAGGCTGATCGTGTTGCGGAAGAGGTCCGGCGGGTTGTGGAGGCCGGCGGCGAGAACCTGTCAGTTGGTGTGATTACGTTCTATGCCGCCCAGCGGGATCTAATTATGGAGAAACTGGCGCAGACACGGATTAACGGAACGCCGCTGATGATCAAGCACGAGGGTGGTTACGAGCCACACGACGATTTCAAATGGACAAAGAAGCAAAATGCGGATGGATCCTATAGTCAGGAGGAAAGGCTTCGTGTTGGTTCGGTGGATGCCTTTCAGGGCAAGGAGTTTGATGTGGTTCTGTTGTCATGTGTAAGAACCTACCAACTGGAGCGCACTTCAAAAGTTCAGGAGTCAGATGCTGACGAGCGGGACAAACAACTGAACCGCCAGTTTGGTTTCTTGCGTTTACCAAATCGAATGAACGTGGCAATGAGCCGTCAGCGAAAAATGTTGATATGCGTTGGTGATGCCAACCTGGCAACAAATCCCGATGCTGAAGACGCGGTCCCCGCGCTGGCAGCTCTCTACCAATTATGTGGAGGCGACCATGGCAGCCTTCGCTGAAAGCGGAACCTATCTGAAGTTCAGTGAGCGTCCGAGGTCAAATTCCCGGTCGGTTTTGTGGCCGGTTCTTGTGCATCGGGTTCTCTATCCGGAACCTCGGCAGCCTCAACTTAATCTTTTTCAACGCGCGGTTCTGGGGCTGATTCGAGCGAGTAGCGTCAGGCAAGACGCAGTTGCCAACTTGACTGGACTGCATCCTGAGTTAATCGCTTTAATCGTTGCTCAGGGCATCAGCAGCGTTTGGTTGACTGCGACAGGGGATGAGTTGACGGAAAAAGGGCAAAGGCTGCTGGACGATGAAGAGGATGAGTTCACAAACCTCAAAGCGGGCTACTTGCTGCAGGATGCGGTGACCGGAGAGTTCTGGCCGCGAATGGTGACAAAGCTTGAGCAAATTGAAACTGTTGATTCGCAGGCGAAATTTCCGAGATTTGCCATTGAGAGGAAAACAGGCCAGACATTTAGCCCCTTTTGTGCGAGAGCAAAAAAATTGGATCTGCCCACCCTGAACAACGATTTATTAGCTCGGGCCTACAGTGAATACCAAAAAGATTACCGGGCAAATCAGCAACTAGGTGGCATGCCAGCACAAATTCCACAGGTGCGCTTGCAGGGCGTTCAGCGCCTCGATGAGCTCCCAGAGGCTGCGAGGATTGTCGTTTGGGTTACCGGTGACGATGAAGGTGATGAACTTTGGTCGATCAAGGATCCATTTGGTCTGCGAGAAAGCGCTTGGTGGCTTGAGGATGCTCTGACCCAGCTACTGGATTCCGATAAGAAACTGCAGGAATACCTGGCTCCATTGGTTGGAATCCATAATGCCAGAGACCTTACTTACGATCAGTGGCTGAAGGAGATTCAGAAAAAGACTGATCTCGATATCCTGATTGAATTCCCTTGGGTTGAGCGGCAGCCTGATATCAGGCGGTATTTTGCACGATTATTAAAGTGGCGGAATAAAATTGAACAAGGGGCAGCAGAATATTCTGACTTCGAAGCTGCGATCGGGGATTGTCAGAAACTTCTTGAAGTTGTTATGCAGTGGCTGATCAAGACTTACCCAGCGAACGTTGGCCAGATTCCGAAACCAGGAAAGCCAGACTGGGGTTTGAACGAACGATTGTTGCGAGCTCTGGGGATCCCTTCTTTCAATGATCAGGTTACTCGATCACTGGCAAGGCAGAATATTCAGCAAGTCATCCGAGCTTGTCAGAACCCGAGTAGTTCGTTGAAAGCGCTACTTTTCGCTGCAGGAATGGGTGTATTAGCTGAGGACCAGCATCCGCTTAAATTACTGAGTGACGGGGACTTGCAGCTAGAAAAGCTGTTGAAGCTGGCGGATCTCCGCAACCAGACTAGTCACGGTCAAAGTAGCTTTAACAAGCGCAATATCGACGAGCTTTCTGAGAAATCAGTGATCGAAAATATTGAGTATGCCAAGAATTTCACAGAATGCTTTAAGGATAGGATGTAATGGCTAAGAAGAACGCAAACAAGCGGAATTCACCACCGGGAATGCCCAAATCAACCCGTCAGGCTGCACCTTTGGACAAACATGGTCCAGTTTGGAGCGCGTCATTTGAGAATGCGTCAAAGATCTATCAATCCTGTAGCTCCAGCATGGATATTGATGTTGACCAAGAGTGGCTTAAAAACGTGCTGGATACTTTACAGCAAACTAACGACACAGCTCCTGTTGCACGGTGGATTGAGCGATTCGCTGATGTTTGTAAGGAACTTGGGAAGTATCAAGAAAAACTGAATGAGGAGTATGCCCAGCGTTGGGAGCAGGCAGACAAACTTGGCGAGGCGAATGAGTCTGACAGCCAACGGCTGGCTGAGGAACTTGAGAGAATTGAAGCTGACACCGCTTCCATTGATCAACGGAATACAGAGTTAAAAGCAGCGGAACTTCGATTAGCTAAAACGAAAAGTGAATTGCTGGATAAGGAGCGCTCCCTAAAACAACGGGAGGCAAACGCCGAAGCTGGCTTTGCGGAGCAGAATGAGCTGGCGTTCAAACAACTGGAGCAGCAGCAGCGGGAGCAGACCAAACAGAAAGACGCGGATCTTGAGCAGCTCCAGAATCAAAAGAGAAGCGTGGCAAATGAGGTCAGGCAGGCTGAGATGCAGCTGGCGGAAATCAAGCACAGCTGCTTGGAAGCTGAAGCTGAACGCATCAATTTACTCGATCAGCGAGAGCAAGAGATTAGTCAGGCAAGAGCGAAACAGGATAGAGACCGCAGCCGACTGGAACGGGAGTGGAGTGACCTGAAAGCTGCTGAGACCGCAATACAAGAACAGGTTGCCGCTGAAATGCAGCGAGAGCGGGCAGGATTTGAGGCTCAGCTGTCAAAAATTTCAGGACATAGGGAAAAAGCGTGGGCTGAGACCCAGGAGTTGAAAGAGCGATTGTACGATTTGCAAGAATTAAGCAACGCCTTAGGTGAGAGAACACCGGATGAAATTCTTGAGAGCCTAGACAACTTGCAGGCTGAAAATAGGGACTTAAAAAGAAAGCTGGAATTGTCTGACACCGCAGAGTTGCAGCGTGACGGTCAATACCTCCGTGACAAAGTTTCAGACCTGGAAAGAGATCTCGGAGCCCTGCGCCCAGAGTTGGATGAGGCCCGGCGTGAACTTAGTGTTAAGCGAGTGGCGGCTACAGAGTTGGAGGCGATTGCGCGTGAAAAACGGGTTCTTGAATCCCATAAAAATACTCTGTCTGTCCACATTGATGATCTTGAGAGCCGAATTGACCAGTTAACAAACGCTCAAAAGGCGAAGACATCATTCCCTGCGATGTCACAGATGGACTCGGAAAGAAAGTTCCAGGCCAGTATCGAGTTGGAACACGTGCCGGATCTGAAGAGCTTTTCCGATGAGCTTCAGCACCGAATAGCTCGAGCTGAAAAGAACGTGGAGTTGTTTTATCCCATTGAGGATATCCGGCTCCTACTCGGTGGCTTGGCGATGAGTCAATTGCATGTTTTTCAGGGGATTAGTGGTACCGGTAAGACGAGCCTTGCAAAGGCTTTTTCAAAGGCGATGGGTGGCTTCTGCCAAGACATAGCCGTTCAAGCAGGCTGGAGAGATCGCGATGACTTGCTCGGGCATTTTAATGCTTTTGAGCGTCGATTCTATGAGAAAGATTGCCTGCAGGCTTTGTACCAGTCACAGACGCCCCGCTGGAATGATACATGTAATGTGATTCTTTTAGATGAGATGAACCTGTCACGTCCGGAGCAATACTTTGCAGAATTTCTTTCTGCACTCGAGAAAAACAGCTCTGATGAGCGCGTGATAAGCCTCTCTGAGACTGCCTTGCCAGGCGCCCCTAAAATGCTCAGAGACGGTCGCCAAATATGGGTTCCAGATAATGTCTGGTTTATTGGTACGGCTAACCATGATGAAACAACCAATGAGCTGGCGGACAAAACCTACGATCGCTCTCATGTCATGACGCTGCCAAAGCAGGATCACAGGTTTGAGATCAAGGATTACCAGCCCGCGAGCTTTTCGTTTAAGTCGTTGCAGGATGCATTCGACAAGGCATGTAAAGAGCACGTCAGAGGTGTCAGAGCCTTGCTCGAAGAACTGACAGCGAGTGAATTCACATCCCAGCTCGAAAATGATTTCGGGCTGGGATGGGGTAACCGTTTTGAAAAACAGGCATTGCGTTTTGTACCGGTGATGCTAGCAGCTGGAGCTACCAAGGGTGATGCACTTGATCATCTGCTTGCGACAAGGGTTATGCGCCAAGGCAAGGTGACGGGGCGGTTCGATGTAACTGGGGATTCGGTTCGCAAGTTGATGGGTGCTCTAGACACTTTTTGGAATCAGGCAAAACTAGAAAGCTTACCTGAAAAATCGCTGTATTTACTGGGTTAGCACTGATCAATATCTTACTGCTGTTGCTTGGTATGTTTTTACACGGTGCGGCCGCCATAATTCTTGTGACCCCCATCGTCATGCCGCTGGTTATCCAAATCGGCGTTGATCCTATCCACTTT
>Ga0307978_1001175_pt1 | contig 20060 bp, 22 predicted proteins | sample OrgLakmetage1056_FD_203151 | JGI IMG/M metagenome (GOLD analysis project Ga0307978, IMG submission 203151) | Saline water microbial communities from Organic Lake, Antarctica - #1056 | ecosystem: Environmental > Aquatic > Non-marine Saline and Alkaline > Saline | place: Antarctica: Organic Lake...
TGCCTCTGGCGCCAATTACGGCTGGCCCGAGCTGGAAGGGCCAGACACTCTGTTCCCCGGCGAGTTGTCGGAGGTGGGCGACCTGACCGGACCCCTTTATGCCTATGCTCACGACCTCGAAAGCGTCTTTGGCGGGAGGTCCATCACCGGGGGCGAGGTCTATCGCGGAGCTCTGGAGGCGCTGGATGGGCAGTACGTGTTCGCCGACTACAAACGCAACGATACCGAGTTCTGGCTGTGGTCCTTCGACGCGGAGTCCGAGCCCGGCGACATCCGGAACCTGACGGCCTGGTCGCTTGATGTGCCGAACGGGGACGCGCCGACACGCATCATTGGCTTTGGCAGCGACGCGGACGGTCGGTTCTATATCGCCGACCAGAATGATGGCCTGTTCGTGGTCACGAATGCGGTCACTGCGATCCCGCTGCCGGGCGGTCTGGCGCTGGCCCTCGGTGGGATGATGGTGCTGGGCGGCGTCGCCGGGCTGAAGCGGCGACCACGCCGATGCGCGTGCGACGCATGACCCGGGCCGCGACCACGCGGGATCGCGTCAGTCGACGCGGCGCACCAGAAGCTGATTGCCGGGGCCCGATTTCGTCTCGAACACCTTGAGTTCCTTGATCAGGTCGCTCAGCTTCTTCTTGCCATAGCTGCGCGTGTCGAAATCGGGCTTGTCGGCCTGAATCTGCTGGCCGATGCGGCCCAGCGGATACCATTCGTCATCGCTGTCGATCTTTTCCATCGCGTCGAAGATCAGCCGCCGTGCATCCGCGATGCGTTCGCTGTCAAGCTTGGGTTTGGGCGCGCTGCGGGGCGCGTCGGGGCCGTCTTCATAGATGTTCTCGATCGCCACGAACCGGTTGCAGGCGTTCTTCAGCGCGTCCGGCGCCTTGGCCTCGCCGATGCCGATCACCGTCAGGCCCTGTTCGCGGATGCGGCTGGCCAGACGGGTGAAATCGCTGTCCGACGAGACCAGCACGAAGCCGTGGAAATGGCCGGCATGCAGGATGTCCATCGCGTCGATCACCAGCCCGATATCGCTGGCATTCTTGCCCTTGGTGTTGGCGGTCTGCTGATGCTGGACCAGCCCCAGATTCTGCGCAGTGCGGGTCCAGCCGGCAAGCTGCGGGCTCGACCAGTCGCCGTAAACCCGGCGCAACCCCGGCTCGCCATAGCTTGTCACCTCGCGCAGGATCGCGTCCGCGTATTTCGCAGGGACATTGTCGGCATCGATCAGGACGGCAAGCAGTTGGGTATCGCTGACGGGCATGAGCAGGCTCCTTTTGCTCCCTCATGCCCGATCAGCGCGCAAGACGAAAGCGGATAGACACCGCTCAGGCGGTCTCGCCGATCTTGTCTTGCGTCCGCGTGTCGAAATCCTCGGCCGAGTGACGCTCGTGCAACTGCATGTGCGGCTCGCCGAAGCTGCGATTGACCATGCGCCCGCGCTGGGCGGCGGCGCGTGCGTCGATCTTTCTGGCCCAGTCCATCAGATGGGTGTAGCTCGCCACGTCGAGGAAGGTCGCCGCATCGTAAAGCCGCCCGAGGCAGAGCTGCCCGTACCACGGCCAGATCGCCATGTCGGCGATGGTGTAGTCGTCGCCGGCGATAAAGGGGCGCTCGGCCAGTTGCCGGTCGAGCACGTCGAGCTGGCGCTTGGCCTCCATCGCGAAACGGTCGATCGGGTATTGCATCTTTTCGGGCGCATAGGCGTAGAAATGGCCGAAGCCGCCGCCGATGTAGGGCGCGCTGCCCATCTGCCACATCAGCCAGTTGAGGACCTCGGTGCGCGCCGGGCCGTGCCCGGGCAGGAACGCCCCGTGCCTTTCGGCCAGATGCATCAGGATCGACCCGCTTTCGAACACCCGCAGGGGCGTGTCGCCCGTGCGGTCCACGAGCGCGGGGATCTTGGAGTTGGGGTTCACCGCGACAAACCCGCTGCCGAACTGGTCGCCCTCGCCGATATCGATCAGCCAGGCGTCATAGTCGGCTTTATGCCCGGCGGCGAGCAATTCCTCGAACATCACCGTGACCTTGACGCCATTGGGCGTCGCCAGCGAGTAAAGCTGGTAGGGGTGCGTGCCGACCGGCAGCTCCTTGTCATGCGTGGGCCCGGCAATGGGGCGGTTGATCGAGGCGAACTTGCCGCCTGAGGCACTGTCCCATGTCCAGACCTCGGGCGGGGTGTAACTGTTGTCGCTCATGATGTGATGTCCTCGTTGGTTGGGATTTCCACGCAAGATAGCCCCCCGCGCGCATGACACAACCGGTGCCGCCGCACAGGGGGCTGTGCGGCAGCGCGGCAGTGTCAGCCCAGTTGATAGCCCGGTGTCGAGGCCGAGATCGCCTGCTCCTCGGCGTTCATGTCCTCGCCGATCCCCTCGAAAAGCGGCGTGGTCAGGTAGCGCTCGCCGGTATCGGGCAGCATGCACAGGATCACCGTGCCGGGCGCGGCGGTCTCGGCGATCTGCAGCGATACGGCAAAGGTCGACCCGCCGGAGACGCCGGTGAAGATCCCCTCCTTGGCGGCAAGATCGCGGGCGCATCTGATGCCGTCGGCCCCGGCCACGGGGATCAGGTCGTCGTAATAGTGCTTGTCCACCGCTTCCTGCAGCACCAGCGGGATGAAATCCGGGGTCCAGCCCTGGATCGGGTGCGGCTCGAAGGCCGGGTGGCTGGAGGCGGGGTTGCCCTCGGGCGTGCGCTCCTGCGCGTGGCCGCTGCCCAGAAGGGCGGCATTGGCCGGCTCGGACAGGACGATCTTCGTGTCGGGGCGCTTGTCGCGCAGCACCCGGCCAAGCGCCGTTACCGTGCCGCCGGTGCCGTAGCCCGTCACCACGTAATCCAGCCTGTCGCCCTCGAAATCCCCGAGGATTTCCTGCGCGGTGGTGGCCTCGTGGATCGCGGCGTTGTCCTCGGTCTCGAACTGATGGGCAAGGAACCAGCCGTTCTTCTCGGCCAGCTCCTCGGCCTTCTTGTACATGCCGAAGCCCTTTTCGGCCTTGGGTGTCAGAACGACCTTCGCCCCCAGCATGCGCATCAGGCGGCGGCGTTCGATCGAAAAGCTTTCGGCCATGGTGATCACCAGCGGATAGCCCTTCTGCGCGCAGACCATGGCAAGGCCGATGCCGGTATTGCCGCTGGTGGCCTCGACCACGGTCTGCCCGGGCTTGAGCCGCCCGTCGCGTTCCGCCGCCTCGATGATGTTGACCGCCAGCCGGTCCTTGACCGACGCGGCGGGGTTGAACGCCTCGGCCTTGACATAGATCGTCACGTGATCGGGGCCGAGATTGTTGATCCGGATGACCGGCGTGTCGCCGATCGTGTCCAGAATGCTGTCATACCGTCTGCCGCGCCCCTTGGTGCGGCGAATGTCGTCATGCGTCATGTGAACTCTCCCTTGCCGGTTCGCGCCCAATCTATGATCCGCGCGGCCGGGGGGAAAGGGTTGTTCCGGTGTGAAGAGAATTCAGAGGAGAAGTCGGGAAAGTGTTCGGGTTTGCACCGCGATCAGCGAACGAAAGACCGCCCGGCCGGGCACCCGTTCGAGGATGCTCTGCCCGGGGTCTGGCCGGAACTGGCCCGGAGCGGAAGTTGGAAATGTCGTGACGAGCCGCGCATCGCCGTGCCGCGGTGCGGCGAGCCAACGTAACTTTGGCAGCGCTTTATCCCAGCCAAATCAGGAAAAGATCAAAGCAAGGCGCAGGTTGCAGCCAAATCGCCGTGCCGGGGGGCGGCCCGGCGATGCGCGGCGCCCTTTGGGCTTGACTCCGCGCGGGGCTGTAGCCTCCAAGGACTGCTCAAGCCCAAAACCGCAGATCGCGGTCGCGGCGGGTCAAAGCGCCATGCGCGCCGCGAGCCGTGTCTCGATGAGGCCGAGCACGCGCGCGATCCCGGCCTCGGCCGCGTGACCGTCCAGCCCCACCGTGGCCTCGGCCAGCACGTCATCGCCCGCCGCCCGCGCCACGCCGCCCAGAAACTGCGCGAGATAGCGCAGCGTGCCCGGCTCGGGCCGGTCCGACAGCAGCGTCTGCGCGTGTTCCAGATCGTCGCGATAGGCCAGCGGGTCGGGCACGATCACCTCTTCGTTGAGCGCGTAGGGCCCGCGCGGGCCGCGCTCGGGCGGCAGATGGCGCAGCATTTCCTGCTGGAAGATCCCGAGGCTTTCGATCGGTTTGGCGAGAAACCCGTTCGCGCCCGCCGCAAGCGCGGCCCCCCGCGTCGCCCCGTCGCCGCTACAGGCGAGGATCACCCCGACTCGCGGCACCGCCTGATCGAGCTCCGCGATCAGGTCGAGACCCGACCCGTCCGGCAGCCCCGGATCGACGATCACCACCGACGGGCGATAGACCTTGAGATGCCGGGAGGCGGAGCCGAGGCAATCGGCCCGCCGCATGCGCGCGCCGCTGCGCAAACACATCAGGCGCAGCGCCTCGGAGGCGTAGCGGCTGTCTTCGACCACCAGAACGGTCATGCCCAGAAGCGGACGTTGCTGGCTGCGGCCATGGTGCGGGGCGAGGCTGTCCAGATCGGTCATCATGAGGATCCCTTGTTGCGTGATACGACTCAGAATGACGGGTTTTGGTGAACGCAACGTTAATATGGGGCCTGCGCCCCGCCCTTGCCGCTTGTCAGCATTGCCCGACCGCCCCATAACAAGGGGCGAGACAGCGAAAGGAGTGCCCTCATGATCGGACGCCTCAATCACGTGGCCATCGCCGTGCCGGATCTCGCCGCCGCCGCCGCGCAATATCGCGGCACGCTCGGCGCGACGGTCGGCGAGGCGCAGGACGAGCCCGATCACGGCGTCACCGTGGTGTTCATCGAACTGCCCAACACCAAGATCGAACTGCTTTATCCGCTTGGCGAGAATAGCCCGATCAACGGCTTTCTGGAAAAGAACCCGGCGGGCGGCATCCACCACATCTGCTACGAGGTCGACGATATCCACGCCGCACGCGACCGGCTTGTGGAAAACGGCGCGCGGGTGCTCGGCGATGGTGCGCCGAAGACCGGCGCGCATGGCAAGCCGGTGCTGTTCCTGCATCCCAAGGATTTCAACGGCTGCCTCGTCGAGCTGGAGCAGGTCTGATGGGGGTCACAACCGGCATCGTCCTGTTTGCCGTGATCTGGTTCATGACGTTCTTCGTGGTGCTGCCCATCCGCGTGCGCACCCAAGGTGATGTCGGCCGCGTCGTGCCCGGCACGCCTGCCGGATCGCCCGAAAATCACAACCTGAAGAAAAAGGCGTGGATCACGACCGGCATCGCCTGTCTGCTCTGGATCGTCGTCGCGAGCACGCTGATCTCGGGGGCGATCACGCTGCGCGATATCGACATGTTCAACCGGATGGGCCCCGAGACGACCACCCAGACTACGCCTGAGACCGCGCCTGAATGACGTGGTAGATATGCGTGAAGGTGGCCGCCCCGAGGATCGGGATCAGCAGGTTCACAACCGGCACCGATAGCGGCAGCGCCATCAGGATCCCGGCTGTCCAGATCGTCATCCGGTGCTTGCGGCGCAATTGCTTGGCGGCGGCGCGCCCCACCCGGCGCATCGCGGCGAGCTGGAAATACTCCATCCCCAGAAGATAGCCGTTCAGCGCCACGAAGATCAGCGGCGCGAAGGGCGTGAAGATCGCATAGAGGATCAGCGCCAGCGTGTTGGCCCCGATGATCACCCCCAGAAAGTTGATCGTGTCGCGCAGCGCCTCGCCTAAGGGCACGGAATGGGCGGGCGGCAGATCGGGATAGTGCTTGTCCTCGACCGCGTGCGCCACCTCGTCGAGAAACATCGACGTGATGGCCGACGCCACCGGCACCATCAGAAAGACCGACAACACGATCATCAGAACCAGCGACGCGCCGCTCAGCAGATCGCCCAGCCAGGTCACCTCGCCCAGGAATGGCAGGGTGGTGCTGTCGCCGACGGCCCTCTGCACCACCCAGAGGATACCGGCATAAAGCCCCACCAACAGCGCCAGCGTCAGCCCGACCCCCAGCACCAGCACTTTGCGAAAGCGCGGATCGCCGATCTGGCTCACGGATTTCAGGAAACAGGCGAAGATCATTGCGACATCCATGTGACGGTCGTCCCCGGATCGGGGCGCGGACGCTCCGGCGGGGCGCTGCTTTCGGTGCCGAGATGGATGAAACCCGCGATGCGCTCCGGCGCGGTCAGCCCGAGCGCGGCGATGCCGAAGCCCGCGTCGTGGCTCGCCCAGCCGGTCAGCCAGTTGGCCCCCCAGCCCGCCGCGAGTGCGGCGTTGAGCAGGCCAAGGCAGACGCAGCCCGCCGAATAGCTTTGTTCGATGGCGGGGATCTTTTCCGATGGTTTCGGGCTTTCGATCACCGCCACGGCCAGATGCGCGCTGGCGAACTGGGCCTGTTGCTTGGCGATGTCGTCTTCGGTCCTGTCAAGCCGCGCGCCCACGTCCGGCACCAGCCCGGCCAGCCGCACCAGCGCGTCACGCTCCAGCACGATCAGGCGCCACGGCTCCAGCTTGCCGTGATCGGGCACGCGCAACGCGGCCTCCAGCAGCGGCTGCAGCGCGGCGCGATCGGGCACTGGCAGGCCAAGCGTTTTCGCGGGGCGCGAGCGGCGGGTGCGCAAGAAGTCCAGCGCGGCGGGGTTCGGAATGGGCATGTCGGACGCTCCTTTGCGTGTCGCGCCCCATCTCCACACAGCCGCGCCCGGGGTCAAGGCCAAAGCCCCGACACGACCGCCCGGACGCCCGGTCCCGGGACAGTGCGGGCGAGATCGGCAAGCGTGGTGCATGCGGCGGGCGGTGGAAATTGGGTGTTTTTTCCAAGAAGAAACCAAAATGCGGGTCGCGTCGACCGATCGGTGATCACTCCTTGCAGGCGGCCCCGAGATGGCGGGTCCCGCGCGCGCGGGCCAGATCGATCTGGCGTTTGCGTTCACGGAAGCGGGCCTTGTCGGCGGCGCTGGTTTGCCGCGCACACAAATGACAGGCCGCGCCGGCCTCGTATTCGGGGCGCCTGGTGTCCTCGGGCCGGATCGGTCGCCGACAGGCATGGCACAGAATATGCGCGCCCGGTCGCAGCCCGTGGGTCACCGACACGCGGTCGTCGAAGACGAAACAGTCGCCCTGCCACAGGCTGTCGCGTTCGGGGATCTCCTCGAGATAGCTCAGGATCCCGCCCTTCAGATGGTAGACGTCACGGGCGCCCTGTCCCAGAAGGTAATTGGTGGATTTCTCGCAGCGGATGCCGCCGGTGCAGAACATCGCGATGCGCCTGCCGGCAAAGCGGTGCGCGTTGGCCGCCCACCACTTGGGGAAATCGCCGAAGCTTTCGGTCTGCGGGTCGACGGCGCCCTCAAACGTGCCGATCGCCACCTCGAAATCGTTGCGCGTGTCGATCACCGTCACATCCGGTTGCCGGATGAGATCGTTCCATGCGGCGGGCTCCACATAATGCCCGACGCGGGCGCGCGGATCGACATCGGGTTGCCCCATGCGCACGATCTCTGGTTTCAGGCGCACCTTGAGACGGCCGAAGGGCGGATCGGTGCTGTGGCTTTCGTGCCAGTCGAGACCCGAGCAGCCGGGCAGGGCGCGGATATGCGCGAGCACCCGGTCGATCCCTTCGGGCGGGCCGGCAATCGTGCCGTTGATCCCCTCGCGGGCCAGCAACAGCGATCCACGGACGGCTTGGGCCTCGCAAAGCGTGCGAAGCGGGGCCTGCAGGGCGGCGGGATCCGGAAACCGGGTGAAATGATAAAGGGCGGCGATGCGGTACATGGTCTGCGATCTACGCGCAGGCGTACGCCCTCGCAAGGGGCTGTGCCACGCCATTGACGCGGCCCGGCCAAGTGCCTACCCCTTTGGGCAAAGGAGGGTCGAGCCATGACATCCGCGCTGCTCGTCATCGACATGCAATACGATTTCTGCCCCGGCGGGGCGCTCGCCGTGCCCGAGGGCGACAGCATCGTGCCCGGCATCAACGTAGCGATGGCCGCGTTTCCGGCGGTGATCCTGACGCAGGACTGGCACCCGGCCGGGCATTCGTCCTTTGCGTCCGAGCATCCGGGCAAGGCGCCGTTCGACATGGTGGAGATGCCCTATGGCCCGCAGGTTCTGTGGCCGGATCACTGTATTCAGGGCAGCCATGGTGCGGCGTTTCACGCGGATCTCGACACCACCCGCGCCGATCTGATCATCCGCAAGGGGATGACCCCCGAGATCGACAGCTACTCGGCGTTTTTCGAGAACGACCACGCGACGCCCACCGGGTTGCACGGCTATCTGCAGACGCGCGGGCTGACCGATCTGACACTCGTGGGGCTGGCCACCGATTTCTGCGTCAAGTTTTCGGGTCTCGACGCGGCGCGGCTCGGCTACCGCGTGACGCTGCGGCAGGATCTGGTGCGCGGGATCGATCTCGACGGCTCTCTCGATGCGGCGACGCGCGAGATGCGCGAGGCGGGTGTGCGGTTTGCCTGACCTGCCCGCCATGCGTACAAAACCGACCCTGATTTTGTCCACTTCCTTATGACGCTGGCCCGCGATATCCGCGACTGTTGTATCTGTGCGGATCGGTTCGCGGCGACGCAGACCGCGCATGCGCCCCGCCCGGTGGTGTGGTTTCAGCCCTCCGCGCGGCTGCTGATCGCCGGGCAGGCCCCGGGGATGCGGGTGCACCGATCCGGCAAGCCCTTCGACGATCCGTCGGGCGATCGGTTGCGCGACTGGCTGGGGCTGGGCCGCGAGGCGTTCTACGACACCTCCCGCGTGGCGATCGTGCCGATGGCCTTCTGCTTTCCCGGCTATGACGCCCGGGGATCGGACCTGCCACCGCCGCCGGTCTGCCGCCTCACATGGCACGGGCGCGTGATGCAAGAGCTCGGAAACGTCGCGGTGACCGTGCTGGTGGGTGGCTATGCGCAGAAATACCACCTTGGCACCCGGACGAGTGTGACCGACACCGTGGCAGGCTGGCGCGACCGTGCCCCGGATGTTTTCGCCGTGCCGCACCCCTCGTGGCGCAATACCGCGTGGTTGCGGAAAAACCCGTGGTTCGAGGCCAAGGTGCTGCCGGAATTACGCACGCAGGTTCAAAGGGTTATGGATGATGGATGACACAAGGCTCGATGCGGTGCATGCCGCGATGGAGGCCGCGCCCGACGACGCACAGGCGCGGTTGCGCTTTTACGAGACGCTCGCCGCGAGCGAGCTTTACCTGATGCTCAAGGCCGAGGCGCAGGGTGACCAGCTCGACCCGGAGGTGTTCGATCTGGGCGATCAGTCCTTCGTGCTGGTCTTCGATCGCGAGGACCGGCTGGCGCAATTCGCCGGGCGCGCGGTGCCCTATGCCGCGCTGACCGGGCGCAGCATCGCCAGCATGCTGGCGGGGCAGGGGGTCGGGCTGGGCGTCAATCTGGATGTGGCGCCATCGGCGATCCTGCTGCCCACGGAGGCGGTCGCGTGGCTGGCCGAGACGCTGTCGGAGGCGCCTGCGGAAATCGAGGCGAAGCCGGAGATATTCAGCGCCCCCAAGGGCTTGCCCGAGACGTTCCTTGTCGCCCTCGATGCGCGGCTGGCCACGATGACGGGTCTGGCGCGGCTCGCCTATCTGGTCGGCGTGACCTACGACACCGGCGCGCAGGGGCATATGCTGGGCTTTGTCGGGGCCGACAGGGGCGCCCACGGCGCGCTGGCCCGCGCGGTGTCCGAGGTGCTGATCTTTTCCGGGCTGGAGGCCGCAGCGCTTGACGTGGCGTTCTTCGACGCTTTCGATCCGGTCGCCGCACGGCTGGCAAGCTGCGGGCTGCGCTTCGATCTGCCCAAACCGCCCGAGCGCGCGCCGCGCCCCGCCCCCGGATCGGACCCGGATAAACCGCCTGTTCTGAGGTAGCTGGCGCGGCTCAGTAGCCGTGCGCGCGGTCCACCAGATGCAGGAACGGCGCGCCGGCCTCGCCGCGCCGGATATTCTCGGCGACCACTTGCGCGGCGGTTTCGGGCCGTGTCTCGGACGCGATATGCGGGGTCACCGTGACACCGGGATGCGCCCAGAACGGATGTTCGGGGGGCAGTGGCTCTTCGCGGAAAACGTCCAGCGTGGCATGCGCGACTTGGCCCCGGTCGAGCGCCGCGATCAGCGCCTCGTCGTCGATCAGCGGCCCACGCCCGGGATTGACGATCATCGACCCCTCGGGCAACAGCGCGAGCGTCCGGGCATCGAGCAGGTTCTCGGTCTCGTCCGTCAGCGGCAGAAGAAGCACAAGGATATCCGCGGCTTGCAGTGCCGCCTGCAGGCCGTCCTCGCCCGAGAGGCAGGTGATGCCGGGGATGTCCTTGGCCCGGCGGCTCCATCCAGTCACCGGGAAACCCAGATGCGCCAGCATCTGCGCGCAGGCCGTCCCGAGCGCGCCGAGGCCCAGCATCGTCACGCGCCGGTGGGTGGCCAGCGGCGGCGCCTCCGCGCGCCATTCGCCGTCCTGACCCAGGATATGACGATCCATCCCCAGATGATGGCGCAGGACATGGCCGGTCACCCATTCCACCATGCCTTGCGTCAGGCCATGATCGACCATCCGGGCCAGCGGGATCTTCAGCGTCGGGTTGCCGACGATATTCTCGACCCCCGCCCAAAGGTTGAGCACCGCCTTGGCGCGGGTATAGGGCGTGAAATCCTGCACCTCGCTGTTGGGGGCATAGACGATGTAATCGACATCTTCCGGCGCGGCACTGGTCGTGAGGGTGGCGTCGACACCGGCCGCGGCAAGCGCCTGTTTCAGCGGTGTCTCGTAGGTGCGCCAGTGATCGGGGCGCGCGGCGAAAAGGACATTGACGGACATGGGCTTACCTCGGTCTGTGGACATTCGCGCTCTGCACAAGGCCGAAGCCGATCATCAGGACAAGCATGGCGGACCCGCCATAGCTGACCAGTGGAAGCGGCACGCCCACCACCGGCAAAAGTCCCATGACCATCGCCATGTTGACCGCGAAGAAAAGAAAGAACGTCACTCCGATACCAAGGATCAGCAGCGAAGAAAACCTGTCGCGATTGGCAAGTGCTGCGAGGATGCAGAACACCAGGATCAGTGCATAGAGACCCAGTATCGATATGCCGCCGATGAACCCGAATTCCTCGGCCAGCGTCACGAAGATGAAATCGGTGTGCTTTTCGGGCAGGAAGTTCAGCTGCGATTGCGTGCCTTGCATGAAGCCGCGCCCGGTCCAGCCGCCCGACCCGAGGGCGATCTTGGACTGGGTGATGTGATAGCCCGCGCCAAGCGGATCTGTCTGGGGGTCGAGAAAGGTGTCGATGCGGCGGAACTGGTAGTTTTCCAGAAGCTGCCAGTCGGTGCCACGGCTTTGAATGACCACCGCGACAAGCGTCGCGCCACCGAGGATCACGACCGCGAAATAGGCCCAGTGCACGCCCGCCACGAACATCAGCATGCCGCCGGCCAGCAACAGAAGGATCGAGGTGCCGAGATCGGGCTGGCGCAGCACCATGGCAACCGGCGTGAGAATGAAGGCGATCGGGATCAGCACCCAGACCGGACGCGACACCCGCGACACCGGCAGCCAGTCGTAATAGGCCGCCATCACCATCACCAGCGTGATCTTGACCAGCTCCGAGGGTTGCAGCCGCACCCCGCCAAGATCGAGCCAGCGTTGCGCGCCCTTGCCCTCGACCCCGACGAAGATCACCGCGACGAGCAGCGCCACCGAGACCAGATAGGCCAGCAGCGAGACGTTGCGCCAGAACCATGTCGGCACCATGGCTATGGCGAACATCATGCACAGACCAAACGCGAAGCGCTTCATCTGCGGCTCTGTCCAGATTGCGAGATTGCCGCCCGCCACCGAATAAAGCATCAGGAAGCCGATGCTGGCGACCGTGATCAGCAGCACGACGAGCGGCCAGTCGAGAAACAGGATCTTTCTCGGCCCGGTCGGTGTCGTCTTGACGGTATGTTCGAGATAGCTCATGCGCGGTCGCTCTCGACGCGGATCGGGCGCGTACGCTGTTGCCGCAACTCTTCCTGCTGGGTCCGGATGCGTGACCGGTCCGCCTCGGGATAGGCTTCCAGCGGCGGATCGCCGTCATAAAGCGCCTGAAGCGTGATGTCGCGCCCGATCGGCGCCGCCGCGGTCGAGCCGCCGCCGCCATGTTCGACCACCACGGCCACCGCGTATTTCGGGGCATCATACGGCGCGAAATCGACGAACAGGGCATGGTCGCGCTGCGTGCGCGGCAGATCCTGGTTTCGGACCACCCCGGTCGCGCGCTCGCCCGACGAGATGTTGCGCACCTGGCTGGTGCCGGTTTTTCCGGCCATCTTGAAGGCCTCCTCGACGATCCGGCTGCGATAGGCGGTGCCGCGATTGCTGTTGCACACGGCATACATCGCGCGGCGCACCTCGCGCAGGTGGTTTTCGTTCAGCCCCAGATCGTCGCCGCGCCCTGTGGGCTGCTCGACCCCGTCGACGGATTTCACCAGACGCGGCAATATCTGCCGCGAGGTCGCCAGCCGCGCGGTCATCACCGCAAGTTGCAAGGGCGAGGTCAGCACGAACCCCTGTCCGATGGAGGCGTTGACGCTGTCGCCCACCATCCACGCCTCGCCGCGATTGGCCAGCTTCCACTGGCGCGTCGGTGTCAGCCCGCTCGCCACGCTGGACATCGGCAGATCGAACTCGGTGCCGAGGCCCAGCCGTCCGGCCATGGACGAGATATTCTCGATCCCGGTACGTTGTGCCAGTTCGTAGAAATAGACGTCGCAGCTTTCGCGCAGGGCCTGATGCAGGTCCATGTTGCCATGCCCGCCGCGCTTCCAGCAGTGAAAGCGGCGTCCGCTGATATCCTTGTGGCCGGGGCACCAGACGGTTTCGGCAAAGTCGATCTCGCCGACCTCGAGCGCGGCAAGCGCGGTGACCATCTTGAAGGTGGATCCGGGCGGATAGATGCCCTGCACCGCCTTGTTGGGCAGCGGGCGGTATGGATTTTCCAGAAGCGCGCGGTAATTGGCAGAGGATATGCCGCGCACGAAGAGGTTCGGATCATAGCTCGGTGCCGAGGCGCTGACCAGCAGATCGCCGCTGTCGCAGTCGATCACCACCGCGGCCGCGCTCTCGCTTCCAAGGCGGGCATGGGTGTAGGTCTGCAGCATGTTGTCGAGCGTCAGCTGCAGGTCTTTGCCGGGCTCGCCCTCTTGCCGGTCGAGCTCGCGCATCACCCGGCCGGCGGCGTTGACCTCGACCCGGCGGGTGCCGGCGGTGCCGCGCAGCAGGTTCTCCTGCCGGGCCTCCAGCCCGAGCTTTCCGATCTGGAACCGGGGCAGGCGCAACAAGGCCTCGGGCGCGTCGATCGTTTCCAGATCTCTCTCGTTCGCCGCGCCGACATAGCCGACCACATGGGCATGATCGCCGCGCAGCGGGTAGTGGCGCGACAGACCGACCTCGGGCATGACGCCGGGCAGGGCGGGGGCGTTCACGGCGATCCGGCTGATCGCCTCCCAGCTGACGCGGTCGGCGATCGTCACGGCGGTATCGCCGCGCAGCTCGCGCAGTTCGCGCCGTGCCCGTTCCAGCGCGCCCTCGTCAAGCTCCAGCAGGCGGGCGAGCCTTGCGATGACCGCATCCACGTCGCCGGCCTGTTCACGGATCATGGTGATGCGGTACGAGGGCACATTCTCGGCGATGACCCGCCCCTTGCGATCGAAGAGGCGTCCGCGCGCCGGCGGCAGAAGCTGGATGTTGATGCGATTCTCATCGGCCAGCAGGCGGAACTGATCGGCCTCTTCCAGTTGCAGATGCCGCATCCGCAGCACCAGCGCGGTCATCACCCCGGCCTGCACGCCGCCCATGATCAGGCCGCGCCGGGTGATCAGGCGCTGGCTTTCGGCGGTGTCGCGGGTCGGGCGTCTCATATGCGGCCCCGCGCGGGATCGAGATCACCGGGCGCGCGCTTGCGCACGCCGAGCAAGCCATGCGCCACCAGCGCCACCAGCGGATAGACCAGCAGCGTCGCGGCCAGCTGCATCAGGCTGAGCCCGAGCGGCGCCTGATCGACCACGAACACGGTGAGGATGACCCGGTAGGTCAGCGTCATGACCACGAGGGTGCTGCTCACCGCCGCCCATTCCGACAGGAATGTCAGGTCGCGCAGTGCGGGGGCGCGGTTGCGCAGCGTCTCCACCCCCAGCACGGTGACCGCGGCCCACAGACCCGGCGGACGTTGCAGCAAAAGATCCATGCCAAGCGCCAGAGCCGCGACCAGAAATATCGGCACGTAATCGGGGCGCCGCGCCGCAAAGGCGAATGTCAGCGCCAGAAAGAGGTCCGGCCCGGCCCAGCCTTGCGGAATGGTGCTGATCGGCAGCAGGAGCCAGAACACGATCGCGGCGCTCAAACCGGCGTAAAGCGCGCGCATCAGCCAGGCCCGGGGCAGGAACGTGTCACTCATCGCCGGCCCTCGCGGCGTTGGCCTGATCGGCGGCCCGCGCGCCGGGCCCTGCCGCCGGGGCGATCAGGGCGCCGGGATCGTCGATCCGGTCGTTGCCGTAGCTGCGCAGCACGCGCAGGAATTCCAGCCGCTCGTAATCCGCGGCGATCTGCACGCGGATGCGCCCGCCCCGGTCCTCGATCACCTGACCGACCAGAAGGCCGGCGGGAAACACCCCGCCATCGCCGGTGGTCAGCACCCGGTCCCCGGGGCGCACCTGATCGGGGGTCTCGATGAAATCCAGCAGCGGGCTTGGGGAATTGTCGCCGATGACGAGCGCGCGTTGTCCCGAGGGCTGGGTGGAAACCGGGATGCGGCTCGACGTGTCGGTCAGCAGCAGCACCCGCGCGGTGTTGCGCCCGACCCCCGAGATGCGCCCGACAAGGCCCAGCCCGTCCATCGCCGCCCAGCCATCCATGATGCCGTCGCGCGATCCCACGTTGATCAGCACCGATTGCCGGAACGGCGAGCCGCTATCGGCCATGACCACGCCCGTCACATAGGTCAGCCTGGGATCAAGCTGCACATTGTTGAGATCGAGCAGCCGTGCGTTTTCCTGTTCCAGCTGCAATGCCGCCTCTTTCCAGGCCTTCATCTGCTGCAATTCGCGGCGCAGATCCTGATTCTGCTGGTACATGCGCTGATAGCTCTGGAAATCGCGCAGGATGTTGACCGCCCCGGTCACCGGGGCCATCGCCCAGTCGAACGAGGGCACGACCCGGTCCACGACCTGTGCGCGAAACCGCTCGACCCGCGGGCTGTCGATCCGCCACAGCAGGAACAGGCCCAGCAGGCACAGGACCAGAACCCCCAGAAGCATACGCTTGAGCGGGCCACTGTAATCTTCGCTCTGTCCGCGATCGCGTGCCACAGACCCCTCGTTTCCGTTCAGATGATGGGCGGGTCAGCTTTCATAGTCAATCGCATGGCGCAGCTGCTTTTCAAACTCAAGCGTCTTGCCGGTGCCAAGCGCCACGCAATGCAGGCTGTTATCGGCGATCGACACCGCCAGCCCCGTCTGTTCGCGCAGCGCCAGATCGAGATCGCCAAGCAGCGCGCCCCCGCCGGTCAGCATCACGCCGCGATCCACGATATCGGCGGCGAGATCCGGCGGCGTCGCCTCCAGCGCGGTCATCACCGCCTCGGTGATCTGCTGCACCGTCTCGGCCAGCGCCTCGGCCACCTGCGCCTGGCTGATCTCGGTTTCCTTGGGCACGCCGTTCAACAGATCACGCCCGCGCACCTGAATGGACGTGCCGCGCCCGTCATCGGGCATCCGCGCGGTGCCGATCGTCGTCTTGATGCGTTCCGCCGTCGCCTCGCCGATCAGCAGGTTCTGCTGCCGGCGCAGGTAGTTGATGATCGCTTCGTCCATCCGGTCGCCGCCCACCCGGACCGAGCGCGCGTAGACGATGTCGCCAAGGCTCAGCACCGCCACCTCGCAGGTGCCGCCGCCGATATCGACGACCATGTTGCCCGTGGGGTCGGTGATCGGCATGCCCGCGCCGATGGCCGCGGCGATCGGCTCGGCGATGAGGCCGGCACGACGCGCGCCCGCCGACAGCACCGATTGACGGATCGCGCGCTTTTCCACCGGCGTCGCGCCATGCGGCACGCAGACGATGATCTTGGGCTTGGAGAAGGTCGCGCGCTTGGCCACCTTGCGGATGAAATGCTTGATCATCGCCTCGGCGGTGTCGAAATCGGCGATCACCCCTTCGCGCATCGGACGGATCGCCTCGATGCTGCCCGGCGTGCGCCCCAGCATCAGCTTGGCGTCCTCGCCCACGGCGAGCACCTTACGCACGCCGTCCTTGACGTGATAGGCCACGACAGAGGGCTCGTTCAGGATGATACCGCGCCCCTTGACATAGACCAGCGTGTTCGCCGTCCCCAGATCGATCGCCATGTCCGATGAAAAGAGGCTGGGAATTCTGTCAAAGATCGCCATTCACGGTTGCGCCCTGTCGCCAAATGAAAATATCCCCCCGCGACTCAACGCGTCGGGGCTGCACGCCGTTATAGGTGCCGGTCGGCACCGGCGAAAGGGGCTGTTTGGGATCGGTCAGCATCAAACTGCCGTCGGCGCGCTTCCGCGATGCTGAATGCTCACCCGTCAAGAGGCCCGTTGAGCTGATCGAGACGCGCGCGCACCGACAATCCATGCGCCTGCAGGCTTTCCGACCGGGCCAGCGTCTCGGCGGCGGGGCCGATGTCACGCAGCGCCTCCGGCGTCATCTTGGCCAGCGTGGTGCGCTTGAGAAAATTCATCACCGACAGCCCGGACGAGAATCGCGCCGACCGCGCCGTCGGCAGCACATGGTTGGGCCCGCCGACATAATCGCCGATGGCTTCGGGCGTCCACGCCCCCAGAAAGATCGCCCCGGCATGGGTGATCCCGGCCGACAGCGCGTCGGGGTCGTCGACGCAGAGTTCCAGATGTTCCGGCGCGATTCGGTTCGACAGCGCGGCGGCGGCGTCCAGATCCGGCACGGTGATGATCGCGCCGAAGTCGCGCCAGCTCGCGCCCGCGATGTCGCGCCGTTCCAGCGTTTCCAGATGGTGCTCGATCGAGGCGCCCACATCGGCGGCAAGCTGCGCATCGTCGGTGATCAATATCGCCTGCGCGCTTTCGTCATGTTCGGCCTGGCTCAGCATGTCGAGCGCGATCCAGTCGGGGTTCTGTCCGCGATCGGCGATGACGAGGATCTCCGAGGGGCCGGCGATCATGTCGATCCCGACACGGCCAAAGACCCGGCGCTTGGCCGCGGCGACAAAGGCGTTGCCGGGGCCGGTGATCATGTCCACTGGCGCAATCGTCGCGGTGCCGTAAGCCAGCGCCGCGATCGCCTGCGCGCCGCCGACGCGGTAGATCTCGTCGACGCCGGCGATCTTCGCTGCCAGCAGGACCGCTGGATTGGCCTTTCCATCGGGCGTCGGCACGGTGATCGCCAGACGCGTCACCCCGGCCACCTTGGCGGGGATCGCGTTCATCAGAACCGAGGACGGGTACGAGGCCAGCCCGCCGGGCACATAAAGCCCCGCCGCACTCACCGGGGTCCACCGCCAGCCAAGCGTCGCGCCGCTGTCCTCGGTCCAGCTTGCATCCTCGGGCATCTGGCGCGCGTGATAGTCCCGGATGCGCGCCGCCGCCAGTTCCAGCGCCGCACGCTCGGCCTCCGGCACCTGCGCCACCAGCGCGTCCAGTTCGGCGGGCGAGAACCGCAAACCCTGCGGGGTCAGATCCAGCCGGTCGAATTTCGCCGTCAGCTCGATCAGCGCCGCATCCCCGCGGCGGCGCACATCCGCGATGATGCCCGCGACGACGTCGTCCACATCCGGGGTGTCCTCGCGCTTGGCCCCCAGCAGGGCGGCGAACCGGGTTTCGAAATCGGGTGATGTGGCGTCGAGAAAAACGGGCATGGCGGCTCCTTTCGCGGGGACATAGCGGCGGCATGGGGGTGCCTCAAGCCCCGGGTTTCTTCTTGGCGGAAATACCCGAAAAGACCGACCTGCACCGCGTGCGCGTCAGGTATCGTGGTGCGGCACCTTGCCGGAGGCGGCGAGATAGGGGCGCGTCACATCCTTCAGCGTCACCTCGAGCGCCTCGATCTCCAGCCGGATCGCGCCATCGCCGGCCAGCGTCAGCATGACATCACCCGCGCCGTCGCCCGACGGCTCGAACCCGACCGACAGCAGCGACAGAACCGTGTCCGCGTCATCGCGGTCGATCCCCTGACTGGCCACCCGCAGCACGTTGTCGATCACCAGCAGCGACCTCACCCGCTCGGGGGCATGCTGCGCGCGGACCGGATCCTCCCACCGGAAACGGTTGAGCAGCAGCGCGAATCGCCGCTCGCCCGCGCGCCACGTCATCTCGCTGATCGGAAATACCGAATCCTGCGCGAGCCCGGAGATGACCTGCAGGTCGTCGGCATCGAACGCCCCGAGATAGAGCGGCACCTCGCGCCCGTCCTCGAAACGCGCATCATCGGTCATTGGTCGCTGATCCTCTCGATTTTCGCACCGACATTGCGAAGCTTTTGCTCGACGCTCTCATAGCCGCGATCGAGGTGATAGACCCGGTGAACCGTCGTCTCGCCCTCGGCCGCCAGCCCGGCGAGGATCAGCGATACCGACGCGCGCAGATCGGTCGCCATCACCGGCGCGCCGCGCAAACGCTCCACTCCGGTCACCGTGGCGGTGCCGCCCTGCACGTCGATCTTCGCGCCCATCCGCATCAGTTCGGGCGCGTGCATGAAGCGGTTCTCGAAAATGCGCTCTTCCAGAACGGAAGTGCCTTCGGCGGTGCACATCAGCGCCATCATCTGTGCCTGCAGATCGGTGGGAAAGCCCGGAAACGGCGCGGTCACCACATCGACCGCGCGCACCGGTCCGTCGCCGCGCGTGACCTTCAGCCCGCCTTCGGTTTCCTCGACGGCGATGCCCGCCCGGTCGAGGGCGTCGCAGAACGCCTGCACCAGTTCGATCCGCCCGCCAAGGCATTCGACCGCGCCGCCGCAGATCGCCGGCGCGATCATGTAGGTGCCCAGCTCGATCCGGTCGGGCACCACCGCATGCGTCGCCCCGCCCAGCCGGTCGACCCCCTGCACCGTGATCGTGCCGGTCTCCTCGCCCTCGATCTGCGCGCCCATCTTGCGCAGGCAGCGCGCGAGATCGGCGATCTCCGGCTCGCGCGCGGCGTTCTTCAGAACCGTCGTGCCGCGCGCCAGTGTCGCCGCCATCAGCGCGTTTTCCGTGGCCCCGACCGAGACCAGCGGAAACTCGAACGTGCCGCCGCGAAGCCCGCCGGGTGCCTTCGCGTGCACATAGCCGTCGCGCAGGTCGAGCTCGGCGCCCATGGCCTCGAGCGCCCGCAGATGCAGATCGACGGGCCGCGCGCCGATGGCACAGCCGCCGGGCAGCGACACGATGGCATGCCCGTCGCGCGCCAGCAGCGGCCCCAGCACGAGGATCGAGGCGCGCATCTTGCGCACGATGTCATACTCGGCCACATGCGTGTCGAGCGCGTGCGACGACAGCGCCAGAACCTTGCCGCCCTGCATCTGCGCGACCTCTGCGCCAAGCGATTGCAGCAGCGTGCCCATCATCGCGATATCCGACAGCCGCGGCGCGTTGGTCAGCGTCAGCGGCTCGTCGCTGAGCAGCGTCGCCGGCATCAGTGTCAGGCAGGCATTCTTGGCCCCGGCGATCGGGATCTGACCGTTGAGGGGGCCGTTGCCGGTGACGACGATCGAATCCATCCGTGCTATTCCTTGTCCGTCTCGGTGGCGGTGTCGGTGTCTGTGGCGGCGTCGCGACCCGCATCCGCCTCGTCCCGCCCCCGGATCTGCGCCTTACGCCGTGCAAGATTGGCCTTCAATGCCGATTTCAGCCGGTCCTCGCGACTCCGGCCCTTGTCGGGGCCCGTGTCGGAACCGGTGTCGGACCCCTTGTCGGGGCGTGCGGTCGGTGTGGTTTTCCTGTCCATCGGCTTTCTCTTACATGAGAGGCGAAAAACCGTCCAGTTCCCCCTTGCACGCGTTATGGTTAGTGTCTAACCACCGCGCCGAAGAG
>Ga0307978_1001176_pt1 | contig 20057 bp, 16 predicted proteins | sample OrgLakmetage1056_FD_203151 | JGI IMG/M metagenome (GOLD analysis project Ga0307978, IMG submission 203151) | Saline water microbial communities from Organic Lake, Antarctica - #1056 | ecosystem: Environmental > Aquatic > Non-marine Saline and Alkaline > Saline | place: Antarctica: Organic Lake...
TCGGTCCATTTGCCACTTTGCAGTTCCCGGCGAAGATGCGCCGCCACTTGCTCGGATGCAGATAGGATTTTCAGCATGGTAAAAACCTGTTGGGATTTGTCCCAGTTGTCAATCGCACTCTCTATTTACATCTTGGTATATTCGGCAAAGTTTAGTCGTTCCTCTTATTAACGACACGCAAATTAATTATGAAACTAAATCAAATTAGCACTCTTGCTTCGCTGGCTCTGGCTGCAGGCTCTCTTAATGCGGCCACGGTTGTTCAAATCGACTTCGGAGCAGGAGTCAGTCCCGTTCAGTCAGGTTTCACCGCACAGACCTCCGCCAGCGCGGGTTACGCAACAGATGCAGGTGATATCACGGTGGCTTCAAATGGTAGCTTTTTCAATCGCACGGCGCAACAAAGCTACACGGATGCCGCGCTAATGGGTGATTTCACATTCGTAAATAATCTAGCCACGAATGCTCTAACTCTGACAATCAATGGCGCGGGAATATCGGAATCCACGGATTATGAGATAACATTTTACTCCTATGATTCGCAGCATGGCAGTGGTGGCGGCACGGTGAGTTACGCAGGCCTCTTGGGCACAACCGGCAGCACCTCAATCAATTACTCTAACTCACTTACTAGCAATTCCGCGACCGCAACTTGGACCTCTGATGGTTCCGGTGTCTTAACAATTGGCGTCAGCGGCACCAACGAAGGGCCCCGCATCAGTGGCATGGAGATCACCGTCGTCCCTGAGCCCTCCTCCTTCGCGCTCCTTGCAGGTTGCTTCGGCTTAACTTGGGTCATGCTTCGCCGCCGTGGCTAGTCGCAGCAAATGGATTTTTCAACATGCGGACCGGGCATTCCCGGTTCGCATTTTTTTAGCCCTCCTGGCAGGCGGTTTTATCATAACTTTCCCTGCATGAACGTAGGTCTGGCCATGGGCGAGGCGATGGTCACATTGCTTAAAAAATAATCACGAACCTACAAATTGGATAAAATTATGCAAAATAACATACGCAAAACACTCGGAGTCCTGTTGATGGGGCTCATCGGGCAGGGCGGAGCCGTCGCTGCCACACACCAAGCGGATATTGTGGTTTACGGTGATGCCTCCGGAGGCGTGACTGCTGCGGTGCAAGCCGCCCGCATGGGGAAATCGGCAATCCTGGTTTCCCAGTATGGGCATCTGGGTGGTTTGACCAGCAGTGGGCTCGGCTGGACTGATATTGGCAATGACGCCATCCTGGGTGGGCTCTCCCGCGAATTTTACCACCGCCTTTACAAACACTATGAAAATCCGGAGGCGTGGACCCACCAGAAGCGCGAAGATTATGGCAACCGTGGGCAGGGGCAGCCGGCACTCAATCCGGCGACAGAGCTGGCCTCGACTTTCGAGCCTAGTGTTACCGAGGCGATCTTTAATGCCATGATCGCGGAAGCCGGAGTTGCTCTCATCAAGGGCCGCCTCGACCTGGACGAAGGCGTGATCAAGGAAGGCAAGCGCATCAAAGCGATCCGTCTCGAGAATGGCACACTCATCAAAGGCTGCATGTTTATCGATGCTTCTTACGAAGGGGACCTGCTGCCACTGGCCGGGGTCTCTTATGTGATTGGCCGGGAGTCGAATGCCGAATTCGGAGAAAATGGTAATGGCAATACGGGTGTGGCAAAAAAGAATCAGCTGCGCAATGGCATCGACCCCTACATCGTGCAGGGCGACTCTTCCAGTGGATTGCTGCCTGGAGTGAATCCCGACCTGGGAGGCGAAAAAGGCGACGGCGACCACCGCTTACAAGCCTACTGCTATCGCATGGTGTTGACCGATGTGCCCGAGAATCGCGTCATGATCGCGCAGCCTGAAGGCTACGCTGCGGCCGATTACGAACTACTCTTCCGCTCGATCGAGGCGGGCCAGAAAAAAAACTTCTTCAAGCTCGACCTCATGCCGAACCGCAAGACCGACAGCAATAATACCGGGGGTATCTCCACCGATTGGATTGGCATGAACTACGGCGACGACTGGAACTGGGCGACCCTCAACCACGAGGAACGCAAGGCCCTTGCCGCGGCACACAGGAACTGGCAGGCCGGACTCGTCTGGACGCTTCAGAACCACTCACGGGTGCCGGAGCCGATTCGGAGCTTTTATGCAGCGTGGGGCCTGGCCAAGGATGAGTTCACCGACAATAAGCACTGGCCCTATAATCTCTACGTGCGCGAGGCCCGCCGCATGCGCTCGGACTTCGTTATGACCGAAAACCACTGCAAGCGCAGAGAACCCGTCGAAGACCCCATCGGGATGGGGGCCTACACCTTGGATTCTCATAATACCCAGCGGGTCGTGGCCGATGGTATGGTCAAAAATGAAGGCGACATCCAATCCTACATCGGAGGCAAGGCCTATGGCATCTCTTACCGGGCCATCGTGCCACCAGCCGACGAATGTGAAAATCTCCTCGTGCCCTGGGCCCTCTCGGCGACCCACATTGCCTTTGGGTCGATCCGCATGGAGCCGGTCTTTATGATACTTGGTCAAAGCGCCGCCACTGCTGCAGCCATGGCCATCGAGAATGAGCAAGCGGTTCAGGAAGTAGATTACTCAAAGCTAAAGGAGCGCCTTCTCGCTGACGGGCAGAAGCTCTGAAATGGCCTCTAGAGCCGACGGCGAAAAGCAAAGCGACCCTAGTCGAGAAACGACCCCGCCGAACGGCGAGCAAATCTTTCAGGCCGTCAAGCGGGTTTTCTTCAAGATTGCTGGATAGCCATATCGTTGGTTAGTCATGCTAATTAATTGACATTCAAAACCTTTGAATAAACAAACAAGTTGTGTTCGGACTATTTTCTAACGACATCGGCATCGACCTTGGCACTGCAAACACCCTCGTGTTCGCAAAAGAAAAGGGTATCGTGCTTCGTGAACCCAGTGTGGTAGCGGTCTATACCTCTACCCGCAAGGTTTGTGCAGTCGGCTCGGAAGCGAAAAAGATGCTGGGCCGTACACCGGGTAACATCACCGCGATTCGCCCGATGAAAGACGGTGTGATCGCCGATTTTGAGATCACGGAGGCGATGCTCCGCTACTTTATCAACAAGGTGAATCGGAAGAAGACCTTTATCGCGCCGCGTATCGTGGTGGCGGTGCCATCCGGCATCACTGAAGTCGAACGCCGGGCGGTTAAAGACTCTGCGATTCGTGCAGGGGCCCGTGATGTTGTTCTGCTCGAAGAGCCGATGGCGGCTGCCATTGGTGTGGGTCTGCCCATCGACGAACCTGCTGCCAACATGATCGTCGATATCGGTGGTGGCACGACCGAGGTCGCGATTATCTCACTGGCTGGTGTGGTTTTTACCAAGAGTATTCGGGTTGGCGGTGACGAGATCGACACCGCGATCGTGAACTACATGAAACGCGCCTATAATTTAATGATCGGTGAGCGCACGGCAGAGGAAATTAAAATTCGCGTAGGATCCGCGTTTCCTTTGGAAGAAGAAATTTCGATGGAAGTCCGTGGCCGCGATTCGGTTGCCGGCCTTCCCAAGACGATTACCATTACGTCGCAGGAGATTCGTGATGGGCTTTCCGATACGATTCAATCGATCGTTGATCTGGTGCGTAATGCGCTGGAGCGTTGTCCGCCCGAGCTGTCTGCGGATCTTGTGGATCGCGGCTTCTTCCTCGCCGGTGGTGGGGCAATGATTAAAGGTCTCGACCAGATGCTGAGCGACGCAACGGGCTTGCCGGTTGTGATCGCCGATGACCCGCTAAGCGCAGTGGCGAACGGCACTGGAATGGTGTTGCACGAATTGGCCTTCCTTCTGAAGGACCTGACGTCAGGTCCCAAAAACTAATTTAAGGCCGTGGCGAAAAGACGCCTCGATAAGTTGAAGCCTATTGTCGCCCTCGGCGTCTTTCTACTTGCGTGGTGGTTGTTACCTTTGGGCGTAAAGGCCTTCATGAAGGCGAGCTTTACTGAGTTTCAGGCACCGGCATGGGTCGCGAATTCCTATTTGGAGGACTTGGAGGGCTTTTGGGCGCGCCGCATGCACTCCAAGAAAGAGCTGGAACTTGCCGGGCAGGAAATTGCCCGGGCCAAGTCATATTATCAATTTAATGCCCGACGTGCCGAGACCCTGCAGGCGGAGATTCAACGACTGGAGGCAATACTTGATTTGCCGAGCCGCCGCGAATACCGCTACGAAGTTGCTCGGGTGATGCGCCGCGATCTCAGCGCATGGTGGCAGCATCTAATTCTTCGGAAAGGGCGTGATCACGATATTCCTGAAGGCGCTGCCGTCGTCTTCTCCGGCGGCGTGGTTGGGCGTATTGTTGAGGTGAATGCCTTCACCAGCCGAGTGGAGTTGATTTCGAGTCCCAACTTCCGAATGGCGGCTCAGTTTGAAGGTGATCCGCGCCCCGTGGTCTATGAAGGTGTGGCTCAATCAGGTTTTGGCGATCCGGTTGGCCGGGTGAGTGATGCACCGCAGGACTTGGTCGCGAATACAAAGGAGCCGCTCCAACTCGTATCGACTCACCTTGGCGGCACATTCCCACCAGGGATTGCGATCGGCAAGGTCGCTTGGCTGGAGCCTGGAAGTACCGGCATTTTTCAGGCCGGGGATGTCGCGCTGGATCCGGATCTACTCAGTCTTCACGAGGTGGCTGTGTTGATTCCTCTTAACCCGATAGAGATCGAGAGCCATGATCCTTGATCCCCGTGCAGTCGTTCTACTGGGATCGAATGCGCTTCTGCTCTTTCTCACACAAATGGTAAATTCAGCGACTGCTGAATGGCCGTTCTATTTATTTATACTCGGGCCCATGATCGTTTTGCCCGCGCTTTATCTCCGGCATCAGTCGTATTTCATTTGCACCTTTTTAACCGGCATCTGGGTGGATGTCTCTTTGGCTGCCCCTTTTGGGTTGTTCACAATTTCATTTCTTATTCTGGGAGCAATAATCTTTGCGATGCGCATACGCTTCCGTGCGGAGCATAATTATCACCCACTGCTTTTGGCACACGTCGTAAACTTCGTGCTGATGGTTGCCCTGACATTAGCAACAGGTTATGAACATTTCGGCGTAGTTGGGTTTTGGATACAAATATTCACAACGTTGTTTTGTTCGCATCTGGCCCTCCTTGTGGTCGGACCATGGTTTTTTAACTTGGAGCGATTATTTTTTGAAGTATGCCGAATGGAAACTGAACCTGAGGACTTGCCGCTGCTATGAGTCAGTTCGACGTGCATCGGGGAGAGAATCCTCGCATACTCTTTTTCTTCTGGATCATCATCGTGGCGACCATGGTGCTCATGGTGGGTCTTGGCTGGCGGCAACTTGTGGCGAGTCGCAAATACGAGGAGATAGAAAAGCGGCAGACTGAGCGCCGGATCTACATCCCCGGGCCGCGCGGAGATATCTATGATCGAAAGGGTAATCTGTTGGTAGGAAATCGCGCGCATTACTCAGCAGTCATTTATCTGGATGATTTACGCCCGGAGTTTCGCCTAGAATACTCTTCTATTATAAGAGAAGAGCGGTCGCGTTTGGACGAAATTTACCAGGCGACTTCCGAGGCGGAGCGGCCAGAGCAGCCGCCGCTACCTGATTACTCGCAACTGCAATGGGTTGCCCGGCAAAATGTGATTCAACGCTACATCGATGAGATCAACCGTATCACAGGGCGGGAGGATTCGTTAAGCTCGCGAAAGGTGATCCGTCATTTCAATGAACAACTGCTGTTGCCCTTGCCACTTGTGGAGGACTTGAAACCAGACGAATATGCACGTCTGGTAGAGCAGGTTCCGGTGGCCTCACCGATAAAGATACATACCGGAACAGCACGCTACTATCCCTATGGCTCCGCTGCTGCGCATGCGTTGGGCTACGTGCAGAACGTTAGCCCCGATCCTGAAGAACTACCTGACGACGGACTAAAGACCTTCACCTTTAAGAAAAAAATTGGCAAGACGGGGCTGGAACGAACATTTAACAATCGGTTGTCCGGCACAGCCGGCACGGAAATCTGGCGCGTCGATCCGCTCGGCTTTCAGGATACCCGACTTGAGATGGTCGCGCCTCAACAAGGCGAAAATTTAATCACGAGTATTGATATCGACATCCAGCTTGCTGCCGAAACTGCACTTGGTGAGCGCAAGGGAGCGGCAGTGGCGATAGATGTCAAAACCGGAGAGGTGCTGACCATCGCGAGTCATCCCGCGTTTGATCTTAATACACTGAGCCCCTACATCCCGCGTAAGACCTTTGACGAAATCAATGAGCGCGGTGCATGGCTGAATCGTGCAGTGCAGCTCTCTTACCCGCCCGGGTCTACTTTCAAAATTCTCACGACGATTGCGGGCATGCGCGCCAATACGATCGGCCCGGACACGACTCATGACTGCCAGGGGGCCTATCGTGTTGGGAACCGTGTGTTTCGTTGCCATGCCAGAAACGGCCACGGTATAGTCGATACCGCCGCTGCAATTGAAGGCAGCTGCAATGTCTATTATTACGCTGAGGGCTTGCGGATGGGTATTGACGTGCTCAGTGCCGAGGCGAAACGTTTTGGGCTGCATGTGAAAACTGGCATTGAGTTGCCCTTTGAAACAAGTCGATTGGTCGTGCCATCCAAAGAATGGAAGCGCGAACACGTTAAGGCCGGCTGGGTGCCGGGCGATACAGCGAACACGGCAATCGGTCAGGGCTTTTTGTTGGTCACTCCCCTGCAGATGGCAACATTTATGGCCTCGCTTAGCCGGGGAGAGACACGCACTCAACCGACGCTTTTAGCCCACGCAGCAGACGATGTGAAGCAGGTCAACCATGGCGGAGAGCCGATAGGACTTAATCAGGGAGAGTGGGATGATCTTTGGGAGGGAATGCGCCGAGTCGTGGGGCCGGACGGTACCGGACGTCTTGTGCAGATTGAAGGACTTAGTATTGCGGGCAAGACAGGCACCGCTGATTTCAGGGCTCATGGTGAGGAGGTTAACTTGGCGTGGTTCATCGGTTGCGCGCCGACTGAAGATCCACAAATCGCAGTTGCAGTGATGGTTGAAGGTTCAAGCGCAGCGGATAGCTTCCATGGTGGTTCCACTGCCGGCCCCGTAGCGAAAGATATTTTTCTGGAATTTATCAAGCAATACCCCGAGCGCGCGGGATTCCTGACCGCAGAGTGAATTTGTTCTAATTCGAAATGAAGCAACAATCTACATGGGGCATTTTGTCGTGTTTCGCGACCGCGCTGCTTTGGGTGCTATCAATTCCCCCCTTTGAATTCGCTGAAGCGGCCTACATAGCTTTTGTGCCGCTTCTACTCTGGCTCTACTCAAGGCCAGGTGGAAAACTATTTTGGTTGTTATCGTTTGCTACAGGATGGGCGAGCTGGTTCGCGATTCTTGTTTGGCTGCGCCATGTGACGTGGACTGGCACCGTTCTACTGAGCGCACTCATGGCGGCGCTCTTTTTACTTTGGGTGGTGTTTGCTCGATTCGTGATTCCGAAGGTTGGCGACCAGGGCCTAGTGCGGAGGCTGATTGCTTTTGCCGGACTTGCTGGCTGCTGGGTTATAATTGAGTGGATACGAAGCTGGCTGTTTTGGGGCTTCCCGTGGGCGCCAATAGCCTTGAGCCAATGGGAGCGACCGGTAGTGCTACAGATATCTGCATGGACGGGCGCCTACGGCGTCTCATTTTTGCTTATCTTTTTTAACTGCTGTATCGCGCAGACTTTAAAAAGTCGCTTCGTTCGTCGGGAGCAGAAAATGTGGATTGGCTGGTTCAGTCCTGATCTTTATCTCGGCTTAGGAGCACTCGGATTCTGCATCTACATTTTCTTTAACACCCTCCCGCAGCAACTTTCCTCGCATGAGCTTTTCACCGCTGATGTGGTGCAGCCTTATATCGCCCCCGAATTAAAGTGGGACACTAATCGCGAGAGGGATAATCTGAAAATTCTAGAGTGGCATACGCGGGCACTCAATGGCTCTGGTTCGGATCTCATGCTTTGGCCTGAGGCCGCGACACCCTGGCCAGTGGTAGGCGATTTAAAGATGACAGCTCGTTTGCTGAAATTATCCGAGGAGATCGGCAAGCCGATTCTGATGGGAAGTATTATTTACGAGCGGCAAGATGATCTTTGGTATAACGGAGCAGCGCTGGCCTACCCGGATGGCAGAATGGGGGAGTCCTATTATAAAAAGCGAGAGCTGGTGCCGTTTGGTGAATATGTGCCAACTCCGTTTGATCGAATCGTTAAAAAATTTGTGCCACTTGAAGGAAGTTTCGCTCCAGGAACCGAGGCGGCACTGATCGATTTGGAGATAGGCGGGCAAACTTTGAAGATTGGTTCACTTGTGTGCTACGAGGATGTGTTCCCTGCGTTGGCGCGCGAAAGCGCTCAGGCTGGGGCGCAAGTCTTTTTCGTTGCGACGAATAATGCGTGGTATGGCGAAGAGGGCGGAGCCGAGCAGCACGCGGCCCATTCGGTTTTAAGAGCCGTCGAAAACCGCCGTCCAGTCATGCGTTGTGGGAACGGTGGTTGGAGTGGTTGGATTGATGCCTACGGCTCCGTGCATCAAGTTCTCTATGATGAAAACGGCAGTATCTACTTCCGCGGCGGTGGCAGCTACACGGTTAGGCACTTTAAAGAGTGGATGCGCCAACAGAGTTTTTACACACGCCACGGAGATTGGTTCATTGTGGTTTGTGGAGTACTTTTACTCATTACGGGGCTCGCCGCGTCGCGGCTAAGAGCGTTGCCTCAGTAAATGCGATGCTGCTCGTAGAAGCTCCGCTCATCATCGGCGACAAGCGCAGCCTCTACGGGGGTAAGCTACAACAAAAGGGCGATTCGTTGATTCTTGTGGGATTAGCTGCATGAACTGAGTCATCGGCTAGGCCACGACGGCTTGTCTGCCTTCGGCACGCTCAGGCCAGGAGAGACTGCGCCCTACCATTATGGCGATTCAGAGGTAGGGCGCAGTCTCCAGACAAGCCGTCGCACTGTGGCAGAATGCTCCGAACGTAAGGTGAAGATCGGCTCTAGGTCGAATGGCACTGAGTTAAGAGCGATTGAGTGCAATCTACAGCCGTAGCGGTGTGCTTCAGCCACCGCATCGCTCACAAGATCAGGCAAGCGTCGGTGTGGTGGCTTATGTACACCGCTACGATAAGTGCTCTTAACTAAGTGCCATTCGCTTTAGATCACTCGCAGAAAAGGGCGAAGAGCTTATCACGAAGGTGTCAGACTACATACTTAAGCTGACCATTGATTTTTCACAAGAATTCACGAAGAACCAACAAAAGAAAAAGCCCCCCGGCGTTTCCACCGGAGGGCATATCCTAACAGACAACAGTCTTTGAAAATTATTTAAGCTTCAGCCTTTTCAGCAAAAAACTCCTGCAAGACCTCCATCTTCTTTTGCTCGATGTTTTCTTGATGGACTTCTTCTTTAGTTCTTTGGCGTTCGTTTTCGCTCATGATACGGCGCATCTTGTGAATGGCGATGTTCTGAATTTGTCGGACGCGTTCGCGAGTAATATCGAACTTTTCACCAACCTCCTCCAAGGTTAGAGGATGGTTTCCATCCAAGCCGAAGCGTAAGTGAATAATCTCAGCTTCGCGGTCCTCAAGTTGGCCGATGACAGTCTTAATGTCATTGCTCACCGACTTCTCCTGTAGATTTTCCAGCGGGCTCGCCTCGTTTTCATCACCCACCAGTTCTCCGAATGTGGTATCGCCATCTTCGCCTATCGGGGCGTCGAGTGAGGAGGGGCGGACGCTGACTGACTTGAGGTGCGCAACCTTGTTGACAGGTAGACCCATTGTGTAAGCGATTTCCTCATCGCTCGGCTCGCGATCCAATTCGTCAGCAAGTTGTGCGGTGATTCTACGCATCTTGGAAATGCGATCGACGAGGTGGACCGGTAGGCGAATCGTCTTACTTTGATTCGCAAGGGCGCGCTTAATCGATTGCTTGATCCACCATGCTGCGTATGTGCTGAGCTTGCCACCCTTTGAAGGGTCGAAACGCTCGACCGCTTTGATGAGACCGATGTTACCTTCGCTGATCAGGTCGAGCAGGGGCAGGCCAAAATTGTTATAGTCGTGAGCAATCTTCACGACGAGGCGAAGATTTGCAGAGATCATGTGATCGCGTGCGGCTTTATCGCCCTTTTTAATCCGCGCCGCCAGTTTGATTTCTTCCTCCTTTGTCAGGAGAGGCGTTTTGCCAATCTCCTGCATGTAGGTGCGCATGACATTACGATCAGCAGATGGCAATGCACGAACGTCAGAGATGTCTTCGGCATCGTCAGTTGCTTGCGAGCGGGGAACGCCGCTGAGACGATTATTTTGTCGAGATGCTGTCTGTGTTCGTGCCATAGTTTTAAGGTGTTCGACTTTGCTGGTTACTTTTATGAGACATCAGTAACAAAAATGTTCCCGAGTTCTGTTGAGTAATCGACAATACCTATGGCGGCTTACAGCTAAGCCTTAACTTTTTATCATTTCTTCAGCTGTCGCAACAGCCTTGAGCATCGCTTTGGCCTTATTGACCGTTTCCATGAACTCGCTCTCGGGCACGGAATCGGCAACCACACCTGCTCCCGACTGAATGTAAATCTTACCGTCTTTAAGCACAGCGGTTCGAATACCGATGGCGGAATCGTGATTCCCGCCGAATCCAAAATAGCCGATCGCTCCGCCATAGACCCCACGCTGAGACTGCTCCAGTTCAGAAATAATCTGCAAAGCCCGCACCTTGGGGGCACCGCTCAAGGTGCCGGCCGGAAAAGTCGCCCTGATCAGGTCGTATGCAGAGCACCCGGGGCGAATTGTTCCGGTGACCTGCGAAACAATGTGCATAACATGTGAATATCTTTCAATAATCGCGTAGTCCGGAACATGAACTGAGCCGTATTTGCAGACGCGGCCGATGTCGTTGCGGGCCAAATCAACGAGCATGAGGTGCTCAGCGCGTTCTTTGGCGTCGGCAAGCAGGTCTTTTTCAAGCGCCAGATCCTCAGCTTCAGACGCTCCACGGTGCCTGGTGCCTGCTATGGGGCGGATGACCACCTCATCCCCCGTCAGTCGCACATGCACCTCAGGCGAGGCGCCAACTACTGAAAAATCCTTATCTTCCAATAAAAACATGTAGGGCGAGGGATTGACGGTGCGAAGGGCGCGGTAGAGTTCGACGGAAGTCGGCTTAAAATCCTTCTCAAAGCGTTGGGAAAGAACTGTTTGAATAACATCACCGGAGCGAACATATTCCTTCACCTTCTCGACGGCGGCTTCGAATTCGGGCTGGGTAAAGTTTCCCGCTGGAACCGAGACTTCGGCCGGTTCAGAGAGGCCGCGATGGCTCAATTGCTGCGGCGTTTCAAGTTGTTCACAAATTTTGTGGATTTCTTCACAAGCTCGGTCGTAGGCGGCACCAGAATCGCCATCAATATGGGCATTGACGCAAACGCGGAGCACTTGATGCGCATGATCAAAGATTAAAACTGAATCGGTGATCATGTAGTAGAGGATCGGCAGTTCCAGCGGGTTGTCCTCTGGTTTCTTGATCGTCGGCTCGACATAATGAATGTATTCGTGGCCGACGTAGCCGACAGCTCCACCCGTAAAAGGCGGCATCCCAGGCGTCTCTACTGGCTGGTATTTTGCCATTTCCGCTTCGATGACCTTGAGCGGATCCGCAGGAGTGGGCAGCGTCTCGGTGCGGCCATCCTTGTGGGTAATGCGTATTTCATCCTCAAAGACGCGAAATACCTTTTGTGGATTTGCGCCAAGAAACGAGTAGCGGCTGATGCGCTCGCCGCCCACGATGGACTCAAAAAGAAAAGCGGGCCCTGCCGCGCGGATTTTGGAGTAAGCACCAAGGGGTGTTTCGCAATCGGCGGTCAGATCCAGATACACGGGCACCGTGTTGCCTTTGGCAGCAAGTGCATCGAATTCAGATCTGGATGGCTGGATTTGCATGAGGTGAACTGAGAACGTTGAACAGCGAACAACGAACGCTCAACATCGAAGTTCAGTGTTTCTTATGCCAGTTGAGGACGTAGCGAATCAGCAGTTCGACTGGCTCAGCTGCGGCTCGGCATCGCTATCGCGCTGCCGCTACAAGAAAGAAAAAGAATACGCTGTAGCGGATCGGCGAGAGCCGTTCCGGTTGCAGCTGGGCAGATGCAGGGTAGGCTTATTACTGGGCTGCGGCTCGGCATCGCTATCGCGCTGCCGCTACAAATTAAACATCAATTCACGTTAATTGACGGTTTAAAAAAGGGCTTAAGACTGAAGCCGGTCGAAATGTGCTTCTGCGCGTTCGAGCGTTTCTTCGATCTCGTCGCCCATGACGGTGAAGTGTCCCATTTTGCGGCCGGGGCGAGCTTCGCCTTTGTCGTAGAGGTGGAGCTTACAAAGCGGGTCGCTGAGTAAGCTGGCCCAATTGGGCTCGCCGTTCTCCCAGACATCGCCGAGTAGATTGATCATGACGGTGGGGCGATGAAGCGCAGTCGACCCGAACGGAAGATCAGTCACCGCGCGAATGTGCTGTTCGAACTGGCTAGTGAAACAACCCTCGATGCTGTAGTGGCCAGAGTTATGTGGGCGGGGGGCCATCTCGTTGATAATTAACTCGCCGCTCTCATCAAGGAATAGCTCAACGGCGATGAGCCCAACGACATCAAGCAGATCGGCGATCTGGCAGGCCAGTTTCTCGCCAGCCTCGCGGGTTGAATCTGTGACGCGGGCCGGCACGATGGAAGCGTGAAGGATGTGGTGCACGTGCACGTTTTCCGCCATCGGGAAGGTCGTCTTCGTGCCGTCGCCCTTGCGCGCGCAGACGACAGAGAACTCCCCGATATGATGTATCCATTTCTCCACGACGACGCGGGGCGGCTTGCCGAGGTGCTCCCAGAGGTAGTCGCAATCTTCAGCGTCGTGTGGGGCATTGAGCTTGATCTGGCCTTTGCCGTCGTAGCCGAAGGCGGCGGTCTTGATCACGCAGGGAAAGCCGATGGCGGTGACAGCCGCTTTCAGGCTCTCCGCAGAGTCGGCGTATTCGAAAGCCACGCAGGGGAGGCCGCTGGCCTTGAGGAAATCTTTTTCGCGCTGGCGGTGTTGGCAAATGTGGAGTGCTTGCTTGCCGGGCAGCACCGGTTTGATCGCACTGAGGGTATCGATAACATCTGCGGGAATATTCTCGAATTCCAACGTGATGACATCGACTGCTTCGGCGAAGGCCTTAAGTGCGGCATCGTCGGAGTAGTCGGCATTGACTTCGAGGTCGGCGACCATGCCGGCGGCGCAAGGCCCTTTGGGCTCGAAGACGTGAAAGCGATAGCCGAGCGCTCGCCCAGCGACAATGAGCATACGGCCAAGCTGTCCTCCGCCGAGGATACCAATGGTGCTACCTGGGCGGATCATGCTTCCGGCAGCTCGGTGTCGAGCACGGTCTGGGTTTGTGCCTCGCGGAACGCTCGAAGTTGTTGGCTGACGTCGTCGTTGCTTAGTGCGAGAATGGATGCCGCCGCAAGTGCTGCATTTTTCGCACCGGCGACGCCAATAGCGAGTGTCATGACCGGGATGCCGGCTGGCATTTGAACGATAGAAAGGAGCGAGTCTTGTCCGCTTAGGGCCTTCGACTGGACTGGCACGCCAAGCACGGGCAATTGCGTCATTGCGGCAGTCATGCCCGGTAAGTGCGCCGCGCCGCCTGCACCGGCGATGATTACTTTGAGACCACGCGCTTCAGCGGTCTCGGCGTACTCGTAGAGCCGCTTTGGTGTGCGGTGGGCACTGACGATTTTTGTTTCAAAGGCGACTCCGAGTTGTTTGAGCAAGGCCGCCGCCTCGCCCATCGTGCTCCAATCGGACTGGCTCCCCATAATGATGCCGACAACGGCGTTGTTCGCATTAGCTTCCATGCGAGTAGAGAAGCGAATTCGCCAGCGGAATCAATCCTTTGTTCTCTGGCAAGTTTGCTTAACTTACCAGAGGTCGCGCTTAAGAGTTTCTACCCTTCTGCTTCTTCGCCTTCTTTGCTATCGCCGGTGATGGATTCGCCGCCTTTCGGGTGAACTTTTTCCATGATGAGATCGGTGAGTTCCTTAGCGAGTGCTTTGTTTCCGGCAATCTCTTGCTTGGCGGCTTCGCGGCCCTGGCCGATCATTTCGCCTTTGTAGGAGATCCATGAGCCCTTCTTTTCGAGAAGTTTGTGTTCCACGCCTAAGTCGACGAGCGAACCGGAGTGTGAAATGCCTTCATTATACATAATGTCGAATTCAGACTCGGTGAAAGGAGGGGCGACCTTGTTCTTCACCATCTTAATGCGGGTTCGATTGCCTACAACTTTACCGGTAGACTCTTTGATCTGGCCGATACGGCGGATATCCATACGGACGGAAGAGAAGAACTTGAGAGCTCGGCCACCGGGCTGAGTCTCGGGGCTGCCAAACATGACGCCGATCTTTTCACGAATTTGATTGGTGAAGAGCACCACGCATTGGGACTTGCTGATGGCGGCAGTCAGGCGGCGCATGGCTTGGCTCATCATGCGAGCTTGTAGGCCGACAGTGGTATCGCCCATTTGGCCATCAAGCTCGTTCTTTGAGACAAGGGCTGCGACGGAGTCGATCACGATGATATCAACGGCACCGGAGCGAATGAGTGTTTCGGTGATGTTGAGGGCGTCCTCGCCGCTTTCTGGCTGTGAAACCATCAAGTTATCCAGATCGACGCCGACAACCTTTGCATATTTGGGGTCGAGAGCGTGCTCAACATCGATAAAGACGGCGTTACCGCCATCTTTTTGTGCCTGAGCGATGATGCTGAGACAGAAGGTCGTTTTACCCGAACTTTCCGGACCGTAAATTTCGCAGATCCGGCCGCGTGGCAGCCCACCAACGCCCAGAGCGAGGTCGATCACGATCGAGCCGGTGGAAATCACGTCGATTTCCATTTTAGTGGCCTCGCCGAGTCGCATGAGCGCGCCGGCGCCAAATTGTTTATTGATGCCAGAGATCGCGAGATCGAGATTCTTGCGGTCAGCTTCGGGGTTGCGTTCAGTCTTTTTAATAGCGTTTTTTGCAGGCATAGCGTAATTTATATGTTTAAATGTCGGTTTTGAGCAGCAGATTGGCTAGTCGAGTGGCTTGCGCAAGTATAAATGTAAATTTGTTCACTATACGCGGAGCCGCAAGTAACTTGTCCCGCGCCAAATTCTATAGCATGGGGACTTTACTCACCCTCGAGAAACAAGAGATAGGCCGAGGTAAGCCATCTTACCAACCGGATGTTTCGTTTTCTTCGGCGGTCTTCAGGCTGTCTCTTAGGCTGCCTTCAAAAGCGACGACGCGTCCACTGCGCCAGTCTTGATAGCCTTCGAGCACTCCGTCCCGGAGGGCAGCGGCCTCTTGTCGGGCTTTCTTCTCTCGCAGAAGTTCCCTTACGAACTCGCTAGGGGTGGCATAGAGCCCGCCGTCGCCGCAATTACTGTCGATAAAACTTCGAAGTTCATCGGTAAGCGAAAGATTAATGGAGCTGCTCATGGTAAATGGGTGAACTGCAACTTAGTTAAGACGTGTGGAAAATTCGCGTAAATGGCAAATAATGTCAATAAACAACATATTGCTCGATGTCATCTAGCGTTCTCGACCTAGACCGCTTCGCAAAAGGCACCACATTGTGGCACATTTTCGATGTTTATAGGCTTCAAGGACAGCATAGCCATATTTTGGGCTCGATTTACGGTAAAATGGTTTAGGTTTCATTGACCATTGAGAGGAATGGCAGATTCTTCGGTTATGAAGTTCAAACACATCATCTGGGATTGGAACGGCACGCTGCTGGACGACACTTGGCTTTGCGTGGAAGTGTTGAATGGACTTTTGAAAAAGCGCGGGCGCGAAGCGATCACGAATGAGGATTACCGTCAGAACTTCGGGTTCCCGGTGATTCAATTCTACAACTATCTCGGCTTCGATACGGATACCGACAGTTTTGAAAAGGTGAGCCACGAGTTCATTGGCGATTATGAAGCGCGCTGGTTCGCTGAGTGTGCGCTGCATGCCGAGACCCAAGAGATATTAAGCGCATTGGGAGCAAAAGGGCTGACGCATTCTGTGCTTTCTGCGGCCAAGCAGGAGGCGTTGGAAAGCGGGATCTCGCACTTCGGAATCCGCGAGCACTTCACCGGTCTTTGCGGCACGGATAACATCTTCGCACATGGTAAGATTGAGCGCGGCCGCCACTGGATCAAGCAGTTGCACTGGGATCCATCGGAGATTGTTCTCATCGGCGATACGCTGCACGATTTCGAAGTTGCCGAGGCGATGGGAACGGAGTGCATCTTGCTGGCGCACGGGCATCATACGCCGGAGCGGCTGGCTTCGACTGGTAAGCCGGTTGCGCATTCGCTTAGGGAACTGGTGGAGATGGTCGGGTGAGTTCCCCGCCAGAGTTCGGCAGCGCTATCGCGCTGCCGCTACAGGGAGTGTTGTCGCGGATCGGCTACAGCTGTTGCGGCAGCTTAGTAAGGCAGCGGATACTTCTCAGTCAGGGCGGCGATCCGACCTTTGACTTCTTCGAGGGCGTTGTCCAGGCCGTCGGTGTCTATCGCTTTCAGCACGGTATCGATGCAGGCAGCAATCTCGGCCATATCGGCTTCGACAAAGCCGCGGCTCGTCACGGCGGGGGTGCCGAGGCGAATCCCGGAGGCCTTAAAGGGCGAGCGTGTCTCGAAAGGCACGGTGTTCTTGTTGCAGGTAATATGTGCTTTATCGAGAGTCTCCTGGGCCACCTTGGCGGTGAGATCCGGGAGGTTTTCACGTAGATCGACGAGGAAGAGGTGATTGTCGGAACCGCCGGAGATGAGCTTATAGCCAAGATCGACCATGGCGGCAGCCAGGGCCTGCGAGTTCTTGATGACTTTCGCACCATATTCTTTGAACTCGGGCTTGAGCGCTTCAGCAAAGCAGATGGCTTTTGCCGCGATGACGTGCATGAGCGGCCCACCTTGTCCACCCGGGAACATGGCTGAGTCGATAGCCTTGGCGTGTTCGGCTTTGCAGAGGATGAGTCCGCCACGTGGACCGCGCAGAGTCTTGTGCGTGGTGGTGGTGACAAAGTCCGCGTGCGGGACGGGGGAAGGGTGCACGCCGGCAGCGACGAGCCCTGCGATGTGGGCGATATCAGCAAAGAGGTAGGCACCGACTGAACGGGCGATTTCCCCCATGCGCTCGAAGTCGATGATGCGGGAGTAAGCCGACGCGCCGACCGTGATCATTTTCGGCTTTTCCTTTTCGGCGATTGCAGCGAGCTCGTCGTAATCGATGAGGCCGGTGTCTTCGCGGACGCCATATTGGACAAATTCGTAGAGTTTGCCGGAGAAATTGACCGGGTTGCCATGAGTCAGGTGGCCGCCGTGGGCGAGATTCATGCCGAGCACTTTATCGCCGGGCTGGAGCACGGACGTGTAAACTGCGAAGTTGGCCTGCGAGCCGGAGTGGGGCTGGACGTTGGCATGATCGGCACCGAAGAGTTCCTTCGCGCGCTCGATGGCGAGGCGCTCGACGACATCGACGTGCTCGCAACCGCCATACCAGCGTTTACCGGGATAGCCCTCGGCATATTTATTGGTCAGGACGCTGCCCTGTGCTTCCATCACTGCAGGGTAGGTGAAATTTTCTGAGGCGATGAGCTCAATATGGCTTTCCTGGCGCTGGCGTTCAGCTGCGATCGCAGCTGCGATCGCAGGATCTAATTGATCGAGTGGAGTGGAGTTAAGTGCTGTGGTCATGATGTAAGAGGTGCAGAAAATAAACGTGGGTCAAATTAATGGAGCTTCAAATCAATTTTCCACTTCGTAAATTAGTTTGTAGCCGGACGCCTTCCTCCTTCGCCAAGGCTACGGCGGACAGGTCGCGTTCGGACGGATGTGCTTCGGATTCCGGCTCGTATTAAAGCGGCAGTGTCGGCTATGGGAAAATTATTTGAGGGAATATTAGAAGGGCCATAGCCATTCTTTAGCGTTGCGATTTATGGAAGAGCCTGGTCGTTTCGACTTTTTTTCAGGGGTTTCGCCATCGGAGTTAGCCTGAGCATTATTGGTTTCGTCAACTTCGACTTCAATCAGTTCGACAGGCACTGGCGCGGGTTCAGCTCCTTCGGCAGTGTCTTCGGCAGTTCCATCGTTGGTCGTCTCAGAAGAAACCTTGTCTTGATCGGCGTTTTCACTCCAGAACGGCCACCACCAGGGTTCGCTGGCTTCTTCAGGTTCGAATTCCTGTGTCAGCATGGCGTCGGCGGACACATCGCCTTCGTCGCCGAAAGGCCAAGCCCATCGGGCAAATGTGCGGCCCCAGCCAGCGTCTTCCTGGCTGATTGGATCGATGCCAGCAGCTACTGCCATCTGCTTCATTTGCTCGGCAACATTTTCGCGACCTTTGAGGTGTTCGGCGAGCTTAGCCGTATCTTCAGGTGCTGCAGGTAGAATACGGGTCGGCACCCCATCGAGCGGCCGGCCGGGCTTGTATTCGTAGAGCACAAAACCCCGACCGACTGGCGAGAGCACTCTTCGCACTCCATCATCCCATCGCATAAAGACATCTTGGCCGCTCAAGGTCCATTGGCCTTCCAGTGAGCGGTCTTTTGAGGTCTTAAGTCCGCCGAATCGAGCCAGCTCAATCCGCTCGTAAGATTTCTCTGCACGACGAACGAGCCAATTTCCTCGATAGAAAGCACGAGCAACCTTACTGCTGGTAAAGGCGAGTCCGCCGGAGTCTTTTTCGTGCGCGGCTTTGTAATCGGCAAACCAGTCCGCGGGCACGGAGGACTCAATCGTGCGAGTTGCTGCGACTGCTTTGGTTTTATCATCTTCAATGATCTGTCCTAATTCGACCTGCTTGTAGTTATAACCGCGTTCGGTCTCTCGCAGGATGCCATACTCACCACTATCCCAAATAATGTGGAGCTCGCTGCCTTGCTTGGCCCATTCGCCTCGCTGGCCTGCGGCGGTGCCGCGATTGCTCGCTGCAGAACGGTCAGCCTGAATAAACAGAAAATCCTCCGAATCGGCTAGTTTCCAAATGCCAAAATAGCCTTTTGCCTCATCCCGGTCGGAGCGCATCTCGTCTTCTCTGGTTGGTGGCTTTGCCCATTGTCCCAGCATTTCCTGTGGCAGCTGCATCGCAGGTACGGTGTAGCTTATTCCACCGGAGGCTTCCTGATAGGTCGCAGTCAGCCCGACATCCGAGCGTTCAATGGCATGGGACGAGCCGTCAGTCCATGTGATGCTCACACTGGTATCGGTGCCTGTCCAGCTGCCCGAGTAGACAGTGCGGTCTGTGTTGTCGCCCCAAAAGTAGGAGGCGATTCCCTGGCTTTTTAGAACGATAACCAGCGCCCCTTTTTCCGGTGTCTGCACCTGCCAGGTTCCTTGAAACAAGCTCGCAGAACTTTGCGCGTTCATCAGCAGTGGGGTCAGTGCGAGCGAGAAAGAAAGCAGATATTTAATAGCGTTTTGCATAACAGCGAGTGGGTGTGATTTAACCCCGGAGAACATGATCATGTGAGGTGCTAGTATTCGCAGACTAGGCAGGCAAGTTTTATATCTGATTGGTCTCAACTGCGACCTATTTTTGAGAAGTCCAGTAAACTTCGACTAATCTGGCCGGCCTCCAGTGCGCTGCGGTCTGTGGCCTCTTCCGTCTGCACGATCGTGCCGTGATGAAAACAAAATCGATACCTGCCCGGACTGACTTCTTCGAAAAGGCTTCCCAGCTCTATCTTAGCAGGGTGTGTATCAACGATTTCAGTGTCTGCGCGGGTCTCACTTGGGAAGTTTATATTTAAAACCGTGCCGGATGCCGGTGGCTCGGCAAGAACGTCTTTACTGATTTGAGCGGCCCTTGCCGCAGCGGCCTTTAAAGAATGTGAGAAATTGCCTGAGGTCTGACCCTTCGAATGATTCACTTCCGTAAATAATGCATTTGGCACGCATTTACTGAAGGCAATGGCGGGAAGCCCCCATTGGGCGCCTTCGATGGCGCCTGCGAT
>Ga0307978_1001177_pt1 | contig 20050 bp, 19 predicted proteins | sample OrgLakmetage1056_FD_203151 | JGI IMG/M metagenome (GOLD analysis project Ga0307978, IMG submission 203151) | Saline water microbial communities from Organic Lake, Antarctica - #1056 | ecosystem: Environmental > Aquatic > Non-marine Saline and Alkaline > Saline | place: Antarctica: Organic Lake...
CGCACCTCTTCCGCACCAACGGCAACGGTGCCTTCGCCATCTTTGTCCATCGATATTTGCCGCACACGCCTGTGAACCCTGTCTCAGGTTTAAGGGCAAAAATATCGGAGTTAAAGGCAAAATCTCACATTTAAGGGCAAAGCACAGCCGTTGATTTCGTTGAATTTCTCATCTCACAATTAAGGGCTACGCGACAGCGGCCCAGAGCCATCTCAAGGGCGGCGCAGCAAAGCTCAGCGCGCATGTGATCCTCCATCGCCCAGCCGACGATCTCACGCGTGTCCATGTCCTTCACGCCCGCCAGATAAAGCCAGCCCTCGTCCGTGTCGATATAGGTGATGTCGGCCAGCCAAACCGTATTTGGTGTCTGACTGTGGAACTTCTGTTCCAGCAGATTTGGCCCCTCTCGGCAGATTGCGTCGTGCTGAAAGCACGCCTTTGGCGTGACGCAATCGCCTGCCGGGCAATGGAAGGCTTCAGCTTATGGTTGCTGTCCGTCGTGATTGGCTTTCTACGCTTGCGCAGAAGTGGAGATACCTTGTTCTCCTTCATTATTCTGGCCACACGCCGTTCAGAAACGACCTCATCAGCCGCTAGAAGATCCCCGTCTCGGTGAATGTTCCATTCACCTGTCGGCAATGGATGAATACGCTTTGATCCGTAGCATTTCTTACTGACTTTGAAGAAGGTTCTGATCTTGGGCAGCAACTCCTGATCCCGCCCGTCACGGTCAGCTCGACGTTGATCACGTGCAGGCTGACTGGCTGGAAATCCGTAAAACCACCCCCGCGAGATCTCCAGGAGGCGGCATAATATTGAAACCGCGTATTGGGCTTTATGGGCAGTGACGAAAGCGCGCTTGTTCGTCCGTTGCCCGGCAGGTCATTGCAAGGCAATGTCCCGATAGGGATGGTTTCACCGCCCGCGTTGCGAAAAAAGCGGAAGCTTTGTGCAAAATCTCCACTTCCTCAGCAAGCCGCTTGTTGTCTTTGCGAAGGCGGACCAATTCAGCCGCATCGGCTTGCTGACGCCGTTTGGCTTCAACTGAGCTAAATGCCTCAATCTCAAGCCGCCACGTCTTCAGCTGTGTGCCAGTAGTCCCGAGCTCCTTGGCAACGCTGCCTTGCGTCGCACCAGGCTCGCACAGTCGCTCAACTGCCCCTGTCTCATAATCGTCTGTGTACTTCCGTTGCTGTTGTCCCATTTGGTGCCCCTTTCACGGACAGGGGTGAAGTACCCCAATGTCCGGGAACAGGGACGAAGTTCACTGAATCTCAGATCGGGCGATCACAAGGAAGGTGGGACAGGCGCATCGCCTACCTTGAGGAAGTCGGCATATTGAGAATTGAAGCGGATCCCATCCAGATATGGCTGTCGTTGACCCAGCCTGCCCAAGCCGGAATCTCTTGGAATTCTTACACGGAAAGCGGGCGCGAACGCATGTGCGACATGGTGTTGACCACTGATATAGGCCGTCTTGCTTCTGGCTGGATCACCGCCAGATCAGTGTAGTTCTCTCGCGGGGTGCTTTGGCGACTTATGGCGCTACGTCAGTTATCAGAAAATTACCGAGGGGAGCCATGTGGCCAAAACAGGAAAGAACCAGATCAACAGAACGCCGATGGCTTGCAGACCGATAAAGGGAACAACACCCGCGTAAATATGGCCTGTCGTGACTTCTTTGGGGGCGGCGCCGCGCAGATAGAATAGCGAAAAGCCGAACGGCGGCGTGAGAAAGCTGGTTTGGAGATTGATGGCGATCAAAATGCCCAGCCAGATGGGGTCATGCCCCATGACGATCAGAGGTGGCACCAGCAAAGGCAACAGTATCACTGAAATCTCCACAAAATCCAGAAAGAAACCCAGCACGAAGATAAATATCATGCTGATGACAAGCGCGCCCGTGGCCCCGCCCGGCATTTTGGCCAGTAGGGCTGCCACGCGTTCTTCGCCCCCCAGACCGATAAAGACCAATGAAAAAATACCGGCAGCGAGGATGGTGGCAAAGATCATCGAGGTCATCGTGAGGGTGGAGTTGACGGCTTCCTGTATCACCTTCTTGCGCAGTGATGACCGCAAGGCGAGCAAGATTGCCACTGCGCCGGTAATGGCAAGCACAATATAAAGACCGCCCGCAATATAGGAGGCAATGCCAAGATCGTTGCGTTGCAGGCGCACCGGAAATATCCCCGCAACAACGCCAAGAACCACCAGCGCACCGATGCCCAGCAGGATCAGGCGGCGGTTCACGCCAAGCCGCAGACCAGCCATCAGCAAGGCTCCCACCGCACCAACAGACGCCGCTTCGGTGGGGGTTGCGATGCCACCCAAAATGGCACCGAGCACTGCAAAAATAAGTAGAACCGGCGGAAGGATTGCACCCACTACTTCGGCGCGGTCCGGTTTGGGCATGTCTGCGGCGGCGGGCGGCATATCGTCTGGCCGTAGAACACCGCGCACAAGGATATAGACCAGATAGAGACAGACCAATACCATACCCGGTATGATAGCAGCGGCAAAGAACTGCCCGACCGACAGCGCCTCGACCGAGAATTTGCCCTGCTTGTATTGCGCCTGTTGAAAGGCATTCGACATGACGTCGGCAAGGATAATCAGCAAGGTTGAGGGCGGTATAATCTGGCCCAGCGTGCCGGCAGTACAGACGATCCCGCTGGCCACACGCGGATCGTACCCTGCGCGCAGCATCGTCGGCAGCGCGATCATCCCCATCGCCACCACAGTCGCCCCGACAATTCCCGTTGAGGCCGCCAGCAGTGCGCCGACCAGAACAACGGAAATGCCCAACCCGCCGCGCAATTGTCCGAACAGCCGCCCCATCGTATCCAGCAGCTCTTCGGCAATCCTGCTTTTCTCAAGCAGGGCACCCATCAGGACGAACAGCGGAATGGCGATGAGCACTTGATTGCTGATCAGCCCAAAGATCCGTTGCCCCATGGCCCCCAGCAAGGAGATATCCATAACGCCCAAAGCCCAGCCAAGGTATGCAAAAGCAATCCCCACACCCGCAATGCTGAAGGAAACGGGAAACCCCGACAGGATGGCAACCATCAAGGCCACGAACATGATCAGGTCGAGGTATTGTGTCATTGTGCAGCTTTGCCCGTGAAAGTTTTTCCTGTGAAAAGACGGAGCAGAATGGCAACCGATTGCAGCATCACAAGAATGGCAAACAAGGGAATGAGGGTTTTCAGCAGAAAGACGGCCTCTATCCCGCCGACCGATATCGGCCCTTCCAGAATTTTCCACGAGTTGCGCACGGACGGCCATGACCAGTAGAGCACCGCAGCCATCGACGGCATCAAGAAAAACAGATGCCCGAAAATATCAACACGCCGTTGGGCCGCTTGTGTCAGGTTTGTAAAGAACACATCGACCCGCACATGTTTATCCACCAACAAGGTATAGCCGGCACCCAGCATAAACAGGGTCGCATGCAGGTACAGGACACTTTCCTGTGCTGCGATAGAATTAACACCAAAAACATATCGCCCCAAGACAATGAAAAACTGGATCAACACCATGAACAGCGCCAGCCACCGCACCACGCTTGCAATCGCAGTGTTTACGCGGTCGATCAATCTGGCAATGTGGTCCATTGGGGCTTCTTTGCTGTCTGGATAACGGTGCGCAGCCTTTGCTGCGCACCGTAGTGTGATCAATAGTTGAACAGCTTTGCACGCGCGTTCATCTGCCCGTTATCGGCATAGGTCATGTATCCCCCGACACTGTCACGATAGCTGACAAAGCTTTCGGTGATCCGCTTGACCAGCTCATCGTCATTCTGGCGCAGTTCGTCAATCACTTCACCCGCCGCTCTGCCCATCGCGGCAATAACGTCCTCCGGGAACATCTTGATTAACACGCCCTGCTCCTCGACCATCGCCTTGAGCGACAGCGCGTGTTTGGTCGTGTATTCGGTCCAGACCGGATTATACAGGCTCTCGCAGGCGAAGCTGACGGCCTGTTTCAGATCATCGGGCAACTCTGCATAGACATCGCCATTGATGCCACATTCCTCGGCGGAGGATGGCTCGCCCACACCGGGCCAGTAGTAGTTCTTGGCGACCTGATAGAACCCCAGCGCGGAATCCGTCCACGGGCCGATGAATTCGCCCGCGTCCAATGCGCCGGTTTGCAAGGCCTGAAACATTGCCGGACCGCTCATCGCTTCGGAAGCCACGCCAAGCTTGTTCATCATTTCCGACGCCAAACCGGTTGTGCGGAATTTCAGGCCTTTGAGGTCTTCAGCCGAGTTGATCTCGTTGCGAAACCACCCGCCCCACTGTGGGCCGGAGTTGCCGCACAAGAACGGCTTGATACCGAAACGGCCGTACATTTCATCATAGAGCGCCTGTCCACCGCCATGGGCCAGCCAGCCAAACTGCTCGTCTGCGCGCAAACCGAAAGGCTGTGACCCGAAAAGCAGGATGCCTTTTGATTTTGATCCCCAGTAGGCAGGCACAGCGTGGTACAATTCGGCGGTGCCTTCGCTGACGGCGTCGAACACTCCCGGTCCGGGGACCAATTCACCCGAGGCATAGAGCTTCACTTCGATCCGGCCACCGGACAACGTGGCGATGCGGTCCGCGAGGTTTTGCGCGGCAACGCCGGGGCCGGGCAGGTTCTTGGGCCATGCCGTGACCATCTTCCACTTGCGTATGTCCTGTGCGATGGCGGGGCTTGCCAGTACTGTTGCCGCAGTGCCAACTGCGCCTGCTTTGATGAAAGTACGTCTTTGCATTGGAGTGTCCTTTTTGCTGGGTAGGGTACCGGTGTCGAAATTCTAACATGTGTTTTGCGTCTTGATCTAGTTATTTTCGTTTTCTAGCCGGATCAGAACTCGACAACAATGCGGATGGCTTTCCCCTAATGCATCAGTTCAAAGCCTTCGTTAATCTGGTCGAGGGTGAGTTTGTGGGTGATCATCGGATCAATCTCGATCTTGCCCGCCATGTACCAATCCACGATTTTTTGCACGTCCGTGCGTCCCTTGGCACCACCGAACGCCGTTCCGCGCCAGACACGGCCTGTGACCAGTTGGAAAGGTCGCGTGGAAATCTCGGCACTCGCCGCCGCCACGCCGATGATGATGCTTTCGCCCCACCCCTTGTGTGCGGCTTCCAGCGCTTGGCGCATGACCTTCGAGTCGCCTGTCGCGTCAAATGTGTAATCCGCGCCGCCTTTGGTCAACTCCACCAGATGCTCCACGATATCGCCGTCGATCTTGGAGGGGTTCACGAAATCGGTTATGCCAAAATAACGCCCCGTCTCTTCTTTGTCGTCGTTCAAATCTACGCCGACAATCTGGTCCGCCCCCGCAAGGCGCAGCCCCTGGATCACATTGAGACCGATGCTGCCGAGGCCGAACACAACGCAGCGCGCGCTGATCTCGACCTTGGCGGTGTTGATCACCGCACCGATGCCCGTGGTGACGCCACAGCCGATGTAACAAATTTTATCAAACGGCGCGTCTTTGCGGACCTTGGCCAATGCAATCTCCGGCACGACAGTATGGTTCGCGAAAGTGGAGCAGCCCATGTAATGGTGGATCGGCGTGCCATCGGGCAGCTGCCCGCGCCCTTGGGTAATGCGGATCGCCTGACACAGGTTGGTTTTACCGCTCAAACAATACTCGCATTCACGACATTTCGGCGTATAGAGCGGGATCACATGGTCGCCCACTTCCAGCGTGGTCACGCCCTCACCAATCTCCATCACAATGCCCGCGCCCTCATGGCCAAGGATGCAGGGAAAATTGCCTTCGGGAACATCCCCCGAGCGGGTGAATTCATCCGTGTGCCATAGGCCCGTGGCCTTGATCTCAACCAGAACCTTGCCCCGCTTTGGCCCCTCAAGGTTCACCTCCGTGATTTCAAGCGGTTTTCCTGCGGCAACTGCTACCGCGGCACGGGTTCTCATCATGGCGGGATCTTTGAATTTTATGTATAGACTTATTGAAATTTTGGACATCATTTACCAAGGAGGCCGTTATTGTCAAGCGGCCCGCTTCTAAATCACCAGAGGATTGATCCATGCAAATTCTGAAGTTCGACGCTCTTGTCGATGTGCCGTGGAAAAATGGTGGTGGCACAACGCGCAATATTGCCAAGGGCATGCGCGATGATCATATCGTGTGGACAATCAGCCGTGCGGATGTCGCGCAGGATGGCCCGTTCTCTGACTTTGCCGGAATGACGCGGGTGTTGACCGTTATCTCTGGCGGGGCAATGACGCTGGAAAGTGGGGCCGTGTTGCTGGAGGCAAAGCTCTGGGAACCTGTGCGTTTTGACGGCGCACTTAAAATCCGGTCGCGGTTGAAGGACGGGCCGCTCACCGATCTGAACCTGATGTTCGATCCACTGCGCTGCGGTGGTGATGTGGTGACGCATCAAGGGCCGCTTGATCAGCAGATTACCCGCGCGGGTAAGGGTCTGTTTGCCTTTCACATCCTGTCCGGCACGCCAACGCTGAACGGCACGGCGTGCAGCACTGGAGATACCGTTTTTGTGGAGCAGCCAAGCGCGGACTTACGCTTGGCGAAGGGGGACGCCGTGCTGGAAATTCGCCTGACCTACCCGGATCAGAGCGATGCCATCAAGCTGTGCATCGCCACCTTGTAAGCTGCGGTAATTTCATCGCGTTTGACATGACGCCCCGCGTGCACCGCGTGCCGTCCCGCAGACCAGACATCTGTTACAACAGTGTCTTTGGACGCAAACACCAACCCGTCCAGCAGCTGGTCCTGACGCAACGCGCAAAGCGATGGCACGGTACTGTCAATCGCGGCCAGATCGGCAAGCGTGCCGACAGAAATATCACCGGTGCCACGACCCAAGGCTTGCGCGCCCCCTTTGGCCGCACCGGTATAAAGCGTATCGCCAACCGATCCCTCGCCCACAACCATCACATTGCGCGCGACATCGCGCAGACGTTGGGAATATTCCAGCGTGCGCAGCTCTTCTGTCAGCGAAATCAGTACGTTTGAATCCGACCCGACACCAAAGGCCCCACCGGCATTCAGGTATTCGGGACCGTTAAAGGGTCCGTCCCCCAGATTGGCCTCCGTGACAGGGCACAGGCCCGCAACAGCGCCTGATTTGGCCATGCCCTTAGTCTCAGCCGTGGTCATGTGGGTGGCATGGATCAGGCACCAGTCCGGCGTTACATTTGCATTGGCCAGCAGCCATTCAACGGGGCGCGCGCCCAGCCAACCTTGTATATCAGCCACCTCTTTAGGTTGCTCTGCGATGTGAATGTGGACGGGTCCAGATGTGCGCGCACTCAGCACTGCGCGCAAGTCATCTGGCGATGTTGCGCGCAGCGAATGGGGGGCGATCCCGACATGACAATCTTCGGGCAGCAGGCCAACAGCCTCGTTTGCCCGCGCGACAAGCGTGTTGAAGCGATCAACCGAATTGCCAAACCGCGCCTGCCCCGCCTCGAGCGGCACCTGCCCCGCGCCCCCGTAGGTGTAAAGAACCGGTAGATGCGTCAGGCCGATTTGTGTTGTGGCAGCAGCGGCGGCAATACGGGCGGACAGTTCACCCAGATCATCGTAGGGCGTGCCACCGGGTTGATGATGCAGATAATGAAATTCGCCCACACTGGCATAGCCCGCTTCCTGCATTTCCAGAAACACAAAGGCGGCAATGGCTTCGACGTGTTCAGGCGTGAGATTTGCGGTGAACCGATACATCAAATCGCGCCACGTCCAGAAGCTGTCTTTGCCCGCCATGCGGAATTCGGTCATCCCTGCCATTGCCCGCTGGAATGTGTGACTGTGAAGATTGCCAAGCGCCGGCACCAAAGTATCTACAACTGTGTCGGTTGGCTGGGGCATCTGGTCTGTATGAAGCGCCGTGATCCTGCCACCTTCGACCACGACACGCACATTTGCGGCCCATCCAGTTGAGAGTTTGGCTTGCTTTGCAAAAATCATTTGGAAATCCCCAGTTTTTTATGTATAGACATAAAGCATACTGACGCGTACTAGAAAAGTGGAATTTTGGCTATGGTGGATGGAAATGACTAAAAGCAGCACTGTTTTCGTTAATTTGAATGTCGCGACCATGGCGGAATCGGATGTTCCCTACGGAATGATTAAAAACGCAGCCATCGCCGTTGTCGACGGGATGATTGATTGGGTCGGGCCGGTTGCGGACCTGCCCGAAGCCTACACTGCACTGCCGCGCGCGTCCGTTGAGGGGCGGCTTATCACGCCCGGTTTGATTGATTGCCATACCCATATTGTGCACGGCGGCGACCGCGCGGTTGAATTCGAGATGCGCCTGAACGGGGCCAGCTATGAAGAAGTTGCGCGCGCTGGCGGCGGTATCGTGTCAACGGTCAAGGCCACACGGGCCGCCACCGAAGACATGCTGCTGGTCGATGCGCTACGCCGTGCTGATGTGCTGATTGCCGAAGGTGTGACCAGCATCGAGATAAAATCCGGTTATGGCCTTGATGTAGAGACTGAATTGCGGATGTTGCGTGTTGCCCGTTCCATCATGGCCAACCGCCGCATTCGGGTCAAAACCACCTTTTTGGGCGCACATGCCACACCTGCGGAATATGCGGGCCGCGATGATGCCTATATCGACGAGGTGTGCATCCCCACGCTGCGTGCTGCCCATGCCGAAGGTCTTGTTGATGCGGTGGACGGGTTTTGCGAAGGGATCGCCTTTGACACCGTCCAAATTGCCCGCGTCTTTGACGTGGCGGTTGAACTGGGCTTGCCTGTCAAGCTCCACGCCGATCAGCTGTCAAATCTGGGCGGTGCAAAACTTGCTGCCAGCTATGGCGCGTTGTCGGTTGAACATATCGAATATCTGGACGAGGACGGCGTTGTGGCCATGGCTAAAGCCGGATGCGTTGCCGTGATCCTTCCGGGGGCTTTCTATACCATCCGCGAAACGCAGGCCCCGCCCATTGATCTGCTGCGCAAGCACGGCGTGCCCATGGCGATCTCGACGGATATCAACCCCGGTTCCTCGCCGCTGAATTCGCTTCTGCTGGCGCTGAACATGGGCTGTACGCTGTTTCGCATGACGCCAGAAGAAGTGTTGCGCGGTGCCACGCGCAATGCCGCCCGCGCGCTGGGTCTGGCGGATACCGGAACTATCACGGCAGGACTGCGCGCCGATATGGCCGTTTGGGACATCAAACACCCTGCCGAGCTTTCTTATCGCATCGGCTTTAACCCCCTTCATTCCCGCATTTTCGGAGGCACATCGTGACCACACTTACCCTCACTCCCGGCGCTGTAACGCTGGACGATCTGGCCACGATTTTCTGGACCGAAGCGTCTGTGCGCCTTGATCCCGTGTGCCATCCCGCGGTTGAACTGGCACATTCGCGTATTGAAAAGGCGGCTGCCGGAACCGATGCCGTTTACGGTGTGAACACAGGTTTTGGCAAACTGGCCTCCGTCAAGATTGAATCCAAAGACACCGCCACCCTTCAGCGCAACCTGATCCTGTCGCATTGCTGTGGCGTTGGCCCTGCCATTCCACGCCGTCATGCACGTTTATTGATGGCGCTCAAGTTGCTCAGCCTTGGTCGCGGTGCCTCTGGTGTGCGGCTTGTGCTTGTGACCCTCATCGAGGCGATGCTGGACAAGGGTGTGACCCCTGTTATTCCGGCCCAAGGGTCGGTCGGCGCGTCAGGTGATCTGGCCCCGCTTGCCCATATGGCGGCTGTTATGATGGGCCACGGCGAGGCGGAATTTGGCGGGCAGGTCATGTCCGGCGATGCCGCGCTGAAGGCGGCGGGTTTGACCGCGATTGAGCTTGGCCCCAAGGAAGGGCTGGCCCTGATCAACGGCACGCAATTCTCGACGGCCTTTGCGCTGGCGGGTCTGTTTGGCGCATGGCGCGCGGCGCACTCCGCGCTGGTGACATCTGCGCTGTCAACGGATGCGATCATGGGTTCTACCGCGCCGCTCCAGCCTGAAATTCACGCCCTGCGCGGCCATCGCGGCCAGATCGAAGCAGGGGCAACCATGCGCGCACTTCTGGCAGGGTCGGAAATTCGCGACAGCCATGTGGTGGATGATGCACGGGTGCAGGACCCCTACTGCATTCGCTGCCAGCCACAGGTGACGGGTGCCGCGATGGACGTGCTGCGCATGGCGTCCCGCACGCTTGAGATCGAAGCAAACGCGGCCACAGACAACCCGCTGGTTTTAATCGACGCGGACCTGATTGTGTCGGGCGGGAACTTCCACGCGGAACCTGTCGGTTTTGCCGCCGATATGATCGCGCTGGCGATTGCTGAAATCGGGGCCATCGCGCAGCGGCGTGCGGCACTGATCGTTGATCCTGTGCTCAGCTTTAACCTGCCGCCGTTTCTGACCCCCAATCCGGGCCTTAATTCAGGGTATATGATTGCCGAAGTCACCACCGCCGCCTTGATGAGCGAGAACAAGCATCTGGCAAACCCCTGTGTGACCGACAGCACGCCCACCTCCGCCAATCAGGAAGATCATGTGAGCATGGCCGCCCATGGTGCGCGCCGTCTCGGGCCCATGATCGAAAATCTGGAGCATATTCTGGGGGTCGAGCTGCTCTGTGCGGCGCAGGGCATTGATTTCCGTGCGCCACTGACCACCAGCGATACGTTGCAGCGGGTTGTGGCACGGGTTCGTCAGGACGTGGCAACGCTGGGCGATGACCGCTATCTTGCGCCCGATCTGGAACGCGCTGCCGTGATGATTGCCAGCGGTGATATTGTGACTGCCGCAGGGATTGACATGCCGGACCTTTGCGCATGACCCCTGTAGAAATCCATCACGGCGACAGCGTGATCGTATTGGGCCTGCCCCATACCGGTACGTTTGTACCCGATGATATTCTTGCGGATCTGAATACGCGCGGACGCGGATTAGACGACACCGACTGGCATATTCACACGCTTTATGAGGGAGTCCTTGCAGGGGCGACAACTGTGCGCGCGACCTTCCACCGCTATGTCGTTGATGCCAACCGCGACCCGTCAGGGGTCTCGCTCTATCCCGGGCAGAATACCACGGGTCTGGTGCCGCTGACTGATTTTGACGGCAACGACATCTGGATTACACCGCCTACCGAGGCCGCCATCGAGGAACGCCGCAAAACCTATCACGCGGCCTATCATGCGGCGCTACAGGCCGAACTTGAGCGAGTGCGCGATATTCATGGCATTGCGATCTTGTATGATTGCCATTCCATCCGGTCAGGTATTCCCTTTCTGTTTGACGGCACCCTGCCCGATTTCAACATCGGCACCAATCTGGGCACCACCTGCGCGCCACAGATCGAAGCGGCGACACAGGACATATGCGCGGCGGCGGAAGGGTATACCTCCATCACCAATGGCCGTTTCAAAGGCGGCTGGACCACCCGCCATTACGGGCGCCCCGATGAAGGGTTTCACGCCATTCAGATGGAACTGGCGCAAAGCACCTACCTGAGTGCCGAGGCCGCCCCATGGACCTACAGCACCGAAAAATCGACGCGCCTGCGCGCCCATCTCACAGTACTTCTAACAAAACTGGCCACATTGGCCCCGACCCTGAAAGGCACATCATGAGCGATCCTCGCAAGAACTCCCGTGACATCTTTCCCGCCACTGGTACCGAGATTTCGGCCAAAAGCTGGCTGACAGAAGCGCCGCTGCGCATGCTGATGAACAACCTGCATCCTGATGTGGCCGAAAACCCGCACGAGCTGGTTGTGTATGGCGGCATTGGCCGTGCTGCGCGGACGTGGAAAGACTTTGACATGATCGTCGCATCCCTGCGCGAACTGGAAGAAGACCAAACGCTGCTGGTACAATCCGGCAAACCTGTAGGCGTGTTCCAGACCCACAAAGACGCACCGCGTGTGCTGATTGCCAACTCGAACCTCGTGCCGCATTGGGCCACATGGGATCACTTCAACGAGCTGGATAAAAAGGGTCTGGCGATGTATGGCCAAATGACCGCCGGATCGTGGATTTACATCGGTTCGCAAGGCATCGTTCAGGGCACTTACGAGACGTTTATGGAAGCCGGTCGTCAGCACTATGATGGCAGCCTCAAGGGTAAATGGATTTTGACGGGCGGCCTTGGCGGTATGGGCGGCGCACAGCCTCTGGCTGCTGTCATGGCCGGTGCGTGCTGTCTGGCGGTCGAGTGTAACTCCGAGAGCATCGATTTTCGTCTGCGTACCAAATATGTGGACGAGAAGGCCGAGACGCTGGACGAAGCGCTGGAGATGATCAACCGCTGGACGGCTGCGGGCGAAGCAAAATCCGTGGGTCTGTTGGGCAACGCCGCCGATATCTTCCCCGAGCTGGTGGCGCGTGGCATCCACCCCGATATCGTCACAGACCAGACCAGCGCGCATGATCCGATCAACGGGTATCTGCCGCAGGGCTGGACCATGGCGCAGTGGCGCGACAAGCGTGAGAACGCGCCGAAGGAAGTCGAGAAAGCCGCCCGCGCCTCGATGAAAATCCATGTCAAGGCGATGGTGGATTTCTGGAACGCTGGTGTGCCGACACTGGATTACGGCAACAACATCCGTCAGGTGGCGCTGGAAGAAGGGCTGGAGAACGCATTCGCTTTCCCCGGTTTTGTACCTGCCTATATTCGTCCACTATTCTGCCGCGGCATTGGCCCATTCCGCTGGGCCGCCCTTTCGGGTGATCCCGAGGACATATACAAGACAGACGCCAAGGTTAAAGAAATCCTGTCCGAGGACAAGCATTTGCACAACTGGCTGGACATGGCCCGTGAGCGCATTGCCTTCCAGGGTCTGCCAGCGCGCATCTGTTGGGTGGGGCTGGGCGTGCGCCACAAGCTGGGGCTGGCGTTCAACGAAATGGTCCGCACGGGCGAGTTGAGCGCGCCGATTGTGATAGGCCGTGACCACCTCGATTCCGGTTCTGTTGCGTCCCCCAACCGCGAGACGGAAGCCATGAAAGACGGATCGGATGCCGTGTCCGATTGGCCGCTGTTGAACGCGCTGCTGAACACTGCGTCAGGTGCGACTTGGGTGTCGCTGCACCACGGTGGCGGTGTCGGCATGGGCTTCTCCCAGCACTCCGGTATGGTGATCTGCTGTGACGGGAGCGAGGATGCAGACCGCCGCATCAGCCGCGTTCTGTGGAACGATCCGGCAACGGGCGTCATGCGCCATGCGGATGCCGGCTATGAGGATGCGCTGGATTGCGCGCGCGAAAACGGCCTGAACCTGCCGGGTATCTTGTAACATCATGTGCCACCGCAAGAGTTTGAATGCGGCGGCACATACCACTCAATAGCGGGTTGTCATCCGGTGGCCGGGCCGATAGGAAAAACGAACGTAAGTAACGGCATCGCTTTCCCACCATGTCGAGCGTTCGATGTTGAACACTGGATCTCCGACCGAGCACGCCAAATAATCCGACAGTTTCTGGTTCGACAATCCGGCTGAAAAGTTGATCTCTACCTCCGAAAAGGGAACGGTCGACACCAGCCATTCGGTAGGTCCGCTTGTGCTGAAATCAGCCAGCTCCGCCTTTGGCAGCGCGGTAAGGTTGATCCACCTGTCCTCATGCTGGTAGGGGACACCGTCTGCATAATGCATACAGACCAGACGCAGAACCTTGCCGTCAGCGGGCAACTGGAGCCGCGCGCGCAGCCAGTCCGGCGCGACTTCGACAGAGCGGCTCGCCAGAGTATAGCGGTACGATGCGCCTTTGCCTTCGACCTCGTCGCGCACAATCGGGATGTTAAAGCGGGCCTGTCGGATTGGCGCCATCCGTACGCGTGTCCCCGCTTTGCGGCGCCGGTCAATAATGCCGTCATCGGCCAGTTCCCGCATTGCGCGGTTCACAGTCGCCCGCGCGCAGCCATAGGTAGCCGCCAAATCAACCTCGTTCGGCACCAGATCACCCGGTCCCCAATGTCCTCTGACGATCTTTGCCAGAAGGTCTGATTTGACCTCTTTATAAGTGACTTTCATATCAGACCAATTCTCGTATTTTATGCTGTTTTATAAGCATATAGGCAGATTTTGGTGCCATCCCGAGCCCCTGCCTTCCGAGAAGAAAAACTAAACAGTCACCCAGCCAGACTGCACTTGACGGTAGGTAGTCCTTTTGTTGATTTTGGTATAAATTTAGACATAATGCAATCAATTAAGACAAAAGTGGCCCCTATGAGCCCGATCCTGTCTATTATTCTCAAACGTCTGCTGATCGGTCTCCTGACGCTTTGGATTGTCACGGTTATTATCTTTGCCGCGAACGAGCTTTTGCCGGGTGACATCGCAACAGAAATGCTGAGGCAAGCGGCTACCGAAGAAAGTCTTGCTGCATTTCGGGAAAAGTTCGATCTGAACCGGCCCGTTCACGAGCGGTATTTTTCTTGGCTGGCGGGGGCTACCACGGATGATTTCGGGATTTCACTGGCAAACCAGCGCCCCATTTTCGAATTGATCAGCCAACGGACGGCAAACACTTTTTTTCTTGCGGGATATGCCGCAGCGGTCTCGGTACCGGTTACGTTTGTCTCTGGCATGATGGCAGCGCTCTGCAACGGATCTGTGTTTGACCGCGTGCTGTCCAGCACGACGCTGGCAGCCATTTCCTTTCTGGAATTCTTCATCGCCTATATTCTGATCCTTGTGTTCTCGGTCGGCCTCGGCTGGTTCCCCAGCCTTGCGAATGTGGATGCCAATACGGGGCTGGGTGAGCCGCTGTACAAGACGTTCTTGCCAGCGATGACGGTGACCCTGATTGTGCTGGCCTACATGATGCACATGATGCGCGCAGCAATCCTGAACCTTCTGGCAATGCCCTATATCGAAATGGCCCACCAGAAAGGGATCAAGCGCTGGCGCGTTATTGCGGTGCATGCCCTGCCAAATGCGCTGGCTCCGATCATCAACGTAATAGCGCTGAACCTGCATATTTGATCGTGGGTGTGGTGCTGGTCGAAGTGGTGTTTGTGTATCCCGGCCTTGGGCAGGTGTTGGTAGATGCCGTGTCAAATCGCGATGTGACTGTTGTACAGGCCGCCTGTCTGATTTTCGCAGCGACCTATATTCTATTCAACCTATTAGCGGATATCCTGTCGATCGTCGCCAATCATTGCTTTCTACGCGATCCTCGCCATTGGTGCGCCGCTGTTTGCCCCCTTTGCTGAGCGCGCGTCGGTAGGCGCGCAGTATCAACCATGGGCCGCCCCGCATTATCTTGGCACAGATGCGTTAGGCCACGATGTCATGTCCCGCCTGATCAACGGCGCGCGCAACACGGTTGGGATTGCGCTAGCGACAACGGCACTGGCACTGGCATTTACCCTCGGGGCAGCCTTCGGGATGCTGGCGGCCACAATTAGCGGATGGTTCGACGCGGTCAGCTCGCGTTTGGTGGATGTGCTGATGGCGATCCCGCCGCTGATTTTCGCACTGCTTATCCTGACAATCACCGGCACTTCGGTACTGGCGCCGATCCTTGTGATTGCGGTGCTGGACAGCACGCGGGCGTACCGCCTGTCGTGTGCTGTGGCGTAGGGAATTCTGACGATGGATTATATCGAAGTCGCGCGGATGCGGGGCGAAGGGATGTACTGGCTGATCCGCAAAGAGGTGCTGCCGAATGCCGCTGCCCCACTGATTGCAGAATTCGGGCTGCGGTTTTGTTTTGTGTTAACTGCCCAGCATGACTGGATGTGCCTTGGCAGAGATCCGATATTCAGCCGAGGCAGAGTTTTGCGATCAACTGATCTGACGGTTTCATCAGGGTTTCGATGACAGACCAACCCTGCTTGCGAGCGGTAGCTGTCACAGTGCGTAAGCTGCAGAAAATCTCGGCCCCCCTCACGATGCGGAAACAGCCTGATACCTTTTGCCTGACTTTGCCCATACGCAAATCCCGTTCAGCTTCATTATTGGTGAAGGGCGCGTTGGGGTCGGTCAGAAAGCGGATGACCTCAGTTTTGCGCTTTTGCAGGCGCAGCGCAAGGTTGTGGCCGGTTCTGCGTTTGGGGCGCCCCCGGCGTTTTACGGCGTCCGAAATGGTTTGCAGAGGTGGTTGAGCTTCATGAAAATCCACCGCCTGGGTGAAAATTTCATCGTAGCGCTGCAGGAGTTCACCCATCACGCCGACCCCAACGGTGCAATCATCGGTTCGGGTGTCTGCCCTGGCTTTAGCTTCCAGCAAAAGGGTTTTCATGTTGTTGCCTCACGGCTCTTTCTCAATCACGATCAAGGCCTGGAGTTCGCGAAGATGATGGGCATTGCACAAGGGCGTGTTGGACACCTTCCACCTTGAAATACGGTGCCCAGTGATCGTGCACGACAAGCCCGCAGACCCTGATCAGAAGATCGCCTCTGCGGGACGAGACGCGGAAGTGGCTCAGGAGGGGCTAACAGATCATAAGTAGCCACTGTGTTTTGCCAGCCACGCGAAAGCCGGTCTAATCCAGATGCTTGACCGCCACTTGCGGCCCGCTCAGCTTTTTACATGCAGCCTTCACGAAGGGTTGAAGAGCTATGCCGGAATTTGGGTGATGGCGTGATTTGAAGGGCGGCGTATTGTGGCGGGTGTCAAAGCCAGCCAGGACCTCACAAGGAGCAATACGCCTATGAAGAACGATACAACCATCTTGCCGTTTCGCCAATCGGAAACGATTACTGATCCGTTGACAGAGCTTGCGCAGCAAGGCGCGCGCCGCATGCTTGCGGAAGCCTTGAAAGCCGAAGCCGACGCGTTTGTTGCCAGTTTTGCTGATGAACGGCTGGACGATGGCCGCCAGCGGGTTGTGCGGCATGGATTTGGCCCTGAGCGTCAGATCCAGACGGGCATTGGCGCACTGGATGTGCAGCGTCCTAAGGTACGCGACCGTTTGGCGAACTCTGATCCCGCCTCAAAAGTCCGTTTTACATCGAACATATTGCCGAAATGGGCGCGGCGCTCTGTCAGCTTGGATGCGCTGTTACCGGTTCTGTATCTAAAAGGCATTTCAGCAGGCGATTTCCAAGAGGCGCTGGCCGCGATTTTTGGGGCAGATGCGCCCAATCTGTCGCCCAGCGTGATATCGCGCCTGACCGCAGGCTGGCAGGCAGAATATGACACCCGGACGCGGCGTGACCTGTCTGCCCGTCACTACGTCTACATCTGGGCAGACGGTGTTTATCTGCAGGCGCTGATGGAGGAGAATGCCGAGTGTATGTTGGTGATTATTGGTGCGACACCGGAGGGCAAGAAAGAACTGATCGGCTTTCCGGTCGGCCTTCGGGAAAGCGCGCAGAGTTGGCATGAGCTGCTGACCGACATCAAGGCGCGCGGTCTGTCCGTAGCCCCCAAGATTGCGGTCGGTGATGGTGCCGTGGGGTTCTGGAATACGCTGGACAAGGCGTTTCCAATTACAAAACACCAGCGATGCTGGGTGCATAAAGTGAAGAATGTGCTGAACTGTTTTCCAAAGCAAATGGCACCTGGCGTGAAGTCGGATCTGAACGATATCCAGCATGCCGAGGCGCGAGCAGATGCCAAAACTGCGCTGACCATTTTCTCAGAAAAGCATGGCGTTAAATACGCGAAGGGTGTTGCCTGCCTGATCAAGGATCAGGGAAAATGCTGGCATTCTTTGACTTTCCCGCTGATCATTGGGGCCATCTGCGCACATCGAACCCGATCAAAAGTGTCTTCTCTACGGTCGGGCATAGAACGGTCCGCACCAAAGGCGCGCTGTCACAGAAGACTGCAAAGCTGATGGTATTTACACTTATTCAGGCTGCTTCGAAGAAATGGTTGCGCCTGAAAGGCAGAAACCAGTTGCCAACAATCATAGAAGGAATCAAGTTTAATGATGGTGTCGAAGTAACCGGCACCACAGAAACCAGCGCCGCCTGATGATGCGCGTCACCCAAATTCAACCATAGCTCCAAGATCGTGCGACGTTGGCAGGTCGTGCTGATCTCTATGCAACCGCTCCCTCCGTGCCAATAAGCGTGAGACAATTGATTGGCTAAAGTTTACACTTGAGGGCGCAGGAGTACGAACCCATGGTTATGCCTTCACAGACAGCGCTTTCGCCGGATGTTGGATTTGATGCTGTTTCGCCCACGACATCGTCTGTCCGTGTTGTCTCAGCGCCAGTGGTCCCCACGGCCGAGCTGACAAGCACACCAAAGCGGCGCAGCTTCACAGCCAAATATAAACTGCGCATTCTGGATGAGACGGATCATGCTGCAGACACCGGCGGTGTTTCCGCCATTCTACGGCGGGAGGGGCTTTATTCCTCTGCACTGACGGATTGGCGTAGGGCGCGCGCGGCTGGCACATTGGGTGCATTGCAGCCGCGTCATCGTGGCCCGCAAAAGTCGCCTAACAATCCACTGCAAGCTGAGCTGTCCAAGGCCAACCGTGAAGTTGCAGCGTTGCGGCGTCGTCTGGAACAGGCGGAAGCAATCATCGCAATCCAAAAAAAAGTGGCGGCACTTCTGGACGAGATGGAGCAGACGCAAGAGCGCAGCGGCAAATCATGATGGCCGTCGCGATTGCTTTGCCCGCCGGCGACGGTTTGACCTCTGCCGTTTGCTCCGCGCTGTCCTTGTCCCTTGCAAGCGTTCTTCGACACCGCGCGGCGCTGACGGCCCCGCTACCTCTGCGCAAGGCAAGACCACCTTCTTCGCGGGCCTTGCCTGAAAGGGAACGGGACCAGGTGCTACACCATCTGCGCGAACCCCGTTTTACGGATCAAACACCCACCGAAGTCTTTGCCTCCTTGCTGGATGAGGGGACCTACCTGTGTTCGATCCGCACGATGTATCGCATATTGGCCGCTCAGGGCGAAGTTGCCGAGCGCCGCCGACAGCGCACACACCCCGTCTATCAAAAGCCGGAACTGCTGGCCGAAGCCCCTAATCAGGTTTGGTCTTGGGATATTACCAAGCTGAGGGGCCCGGTGAAATGGTCCTACTTCTATCTCTATGTCATCTTGGATACATTTAGCCGCCGTGTTGTTGGCTGGCGCGTCGAGCACGCGGAAAGTGCTGGCCAGTTCAAAGAGCTGTTCATCGACGCGATGGAAAAGCATGAGGTTCCACGCGATCAGCTGACATTGCATGCAGATCGAGGTGGACCGATGAAGGCAAAAACGACAGCTCTCATGCTGGTGGATCTTGGTGTGCTCAAGTCCCACAGCAGGCCCCACACCTCAAACGACAACCCGTTCTCCGAAGCCCACATCAAAACACTGAAATATCAGCCAGAGTTCCCCAAAAACTTTGAAACCATCGAACAGGCTCGCGCATGCTGCCGCAGGTTCTTTGCATGGTATAATCGAGATCATCATCACGCTGGGATCGGCCTCATGACACCCGACCAGATTCATTTTGGCCAAGCCCAAAAAATCTACGCCGCACGGCAAGCAACACTCAACGCGGCATTCCTCACCACGCCCGAACGCTTCGTACACAAGCCACTAAAACCGCCTCAAATCCCGACCGCCGTCTGGATCAACCCACCAAAGCCAACCGAAGAAACTCAAGCCTAAATTCCAAAGGCCACTGTCTCAAAGTCGTTGACACGTTCCGCGCCGCATGAAATCGGCGGATAACTTTTTTGACAAACACCGTTAGGCAGGCGGTGCCAATGGCGTGGTTACGGGGGAACTCGGCTGAGCACCAGATCGTTGCAACTTTAGCAGCCAAGAACGTAACTAAGCATCTTGGAATTACCGTGGGGGAACCGTGCCTCGTACTTAAGCGTAAAACTCAAAATGAACTAGGATACGTTACGTGGGCAAAGCTCTGGTATGCTGGCGCAAATCACAGATTAATTGCGACCTTCACGCCCAAGGGGTAAGGGCTTAGTTCCAAGTGATGCGCTTGACGCATTCCGCTCCATTTTTTTGTAGTTCTTGGATCGAATTTAAACCCATCAATTTCGTAAGCGTCCGGCCTGCCTGCACTGACGCGCCATAGAGTGTGTTGATAGTGTCCACCAACGATAGTGGACATCTTGAGGGCAGTTATGGTGGGCAAGAAGGGTCAGAAGAAGCGGTTCTGGTCGG
>Ga0307978_1001178_pt1 | contig 20049 bp, 14 predicted proteins | sample OrgLakmetage1056_FD_203151 | JGI IMG/M metagenome (GOLD analysis project Ga0307978, IMG submission 203151) | Saline water microbial communities from Organic Lake, Antarctica - #1056 | ecosystem: Environmental > Aquatic > Non-marine Saline and Alkaline > Saline | place: Antarctica: Organic Lake...
CAGCTCCTTCATATTGATGGTGACAAATACCAACTCGCTGATCTTGGCACCAAGAACGTTCCCGCGGCTGAAGCATCGTACAAGTTGTCTATCATTGAGACTTCCATTATTGAGGAAGGTTCGATTGCTGCCAAAGCCCGTGAAGCTCCTACTGCTGTCTCTCTTGACCTTAGTCCCATGACACAATCAAAGAGGGGTGTTGGGAATCCAAGTGGAGTCCCGGGAAAGAGTCACGTTTGCTCCAACGTCGATGAAACGGTTCCACGATCTGCAACAGTTTCATTCGCTTGGACTCGTTGAGTGATGGAGTATCCTCGGTCCAGTTCACTCCTTCCTCCACAATTAGTCCCCAAGTAGAATCCTAGTTTTCAATCTACTAGTCCTCCATTCTTAGTCTACGATTCATCATGGTGATCATTCGTACCTCTCTTCGTATCTCTGGTTGCGCCCAGGGATCCTCAGAGTCTCCCATATGTAAAGAAAATCAAACAAGAAAAGCCAATAAGCAAAGGAGGCGGAAAATTGTAAAAAGACCGACGCCACATCATGGATAAGTACTGTTACTGTATACATTATGGCTAGCTATCGGTACTTATATACCACCGAATAAATCCGACTGCTCGACTAGCTGGACTCGGAGTTGTCGTCAGTTGCTCGTCCGGATTCTTGCTTGACAAGAGGCGAGACACCGTCGCGTCGTAAAAAAAGCAGCGGTAGAATATATACTACTAAAGCAGACTACAGTAACATCAAGAGAAGATCAGACCAATACCGGTACCATTGTCCAAGTACTGACAACGAACGACTCCATCGTATCGTATACACCCCGTTACACTATACCAGGTACAAACTATACACTAAATCGTAACTGCTATCCAATAGCCCAAGCCAAGACGACCATGGCGGATCGCCAAACCAGCAACGATCGCTCACCTTCCCATGCTCAAAGCGATCCCCATCGCGTAACTTCCTTATTGCCAACCACGGGCGGAGGGTTAATGAAGCCTCCAGCAGCAGCAGCAGCAGCCCCGAAGAAGGGTGCTACCGACGAACAACAACAGCAACAGCAACCTCGCACCAGTCAGTTGGGATTGGATCGTTTGGCCGCCACGAAGCGTCAAGAACAAGCTGCCAACAAGACTGCTGGCACTGGCAATGCTGCTGCTGGCAGTCACCGCCAGTATCGTCGATCAGCGGAAACACCCGTGGCCGTGTCACTGCAGCACCAGCAACATCCGGCCGACGTGCGGCGTCACCAACGACGCAATCACCCGTACCAACCGGCGGTGGATCGACGGCGACGACACGGCGACCATCATAATAATCATGGTAGTGGTGGTGGTGGTGGTGGCACAAACAGGGACAGTACGGATACGGATACGATTGGACGTGGCAGTCGTAGTGGCGAGCGATCGCGTCGAGATGATCCGGGCAATTACCGAAATCATCACGACCAAAGCGACGGTCGTACGAATTCGCAACGTGACAGCAATCGTCGTGGTGGTGATTCGGACGCTAGAGGCCAGCCGTACGGGGGGAGAAGAAACGACCAAAGCTATCGGCCACAGCAGCAGCAAGACGGCCGGAATCGTCGTCTGCCGGTAACTCCCTCCACCGTCAATAGTACTGCTAATTCTGCTACTGCAACCCGAGGTGATGGAAACGGCAGCCGCAGCCAGTTTCGATCGGCCTCGTCCTTTCGTTCTAACAACAACACCAACAATCGTCGTACGGAAGATGCTCCTACACCCGGTAGGGGGCGTCCACAACAACAGCAACAATATCAACATCGCGGCCAGTATTCGCCTTCGTCCCAGCGGGGCAGAGACAATTCTTCTTGGGAAACAGAAACACCAGTTCCGACTGCGCGGGACACGGTGGATGGAGCATTCATGGCGCCAAATGCAAACGGCACTACCAATACTGCGTCAGCGCCCGACAACGACCAAGAGTTTGATCGCGACTTTTACTTGCAGGAGGACGAAGGCCACGCCGTGCAGGACGCATCCGACGAGCAGGATTTGGGTCGCTTTCTCTACACCAACTCCAAGATTGAAGCTCGCCAGGCTGCCATGGAACAACAGCGTCAAAGAAGCAACAATCCTCTCAAGACTGCCAAACAGTCGGCGCTCAATCATGATCAGCAAGCGTGGGAAGAGAATCGACTCTTATCGGCGGGTGCGGCCGTGCAAGCCACGGTTGATTTGGACCACGTGTCGGAACAGGAATCGTCCGTCACCTTGTTGGTGCACCAAGTCAAACCGCCGTTTTTGGACGGCCGCGTGAGCTTTTCCACCGTCCGGGAGGCCGTGCCAACGGTCCGCGACGCTTCGTCGGATTTTAGCAAAATGGCCCGAGAAGGGTCCGATACGCTGCGCCATTTGCGTGCCACCAAGGACAAGAACGCAATGCGGCAAAAGTTTTGGGAACTGGGTGGCACCCGCATGGGCAAGGCGGTGGGCTTGGCCGATAACGCTGCCGACATTGACGGCAACAAAAAAGAGGTTGTGGAAGATGGTACGCAAGAAGCGGCCCCGCAAGAGACGGCCGATGGGGAAATCGATTACAAGAAATCGACTGGTTTCAAGGATCATGTCAAGAACAAGGAGGGCCCAGTGTCTCATTTTGCCAAGAGCAAGTCACTGCGACAGCAGAGAGAGTTCTTGCCAGTGTATACAGTTCGTGAGGAACTGTTGAATGTTATTCGCGAAAACAATGTGGTGATTATTGTTGGAGAGACTGGATCTGGCAAAACCACGCAGCTGACACAGTATCTCATGGAATCGGGCTACTGTGATTATGGATTGGTAGGCTGTACGCAGCCTCGACGTGTGGCGGCCATGAGTGTTGCCAAGCGTGTCAGTGAGGAAGTTACTTCAGGTGTCAAGGAAAAAGGTGTGTCACTGAGCGAAAAGGATGAGCTCGGTGGTACGGTTGGCTACGCGATTCGTTTCGAAGACTGCACGTCGGCACATACTCTGATCAAGTATTGCACGGACGGTGTCTTGCTCCGAGAGAGTCTAAACGACCCTGATCTGAACAAGTACAGCGCGATTGTCATGGATGAAGCACACGAACGCAGTTTGAATACTGACGTCTTGTTTGGTGTGCTTCGAAAAGTGGTGGCCCGACGCTCGGATATGAAATTGATTGTCACCAGTGCCACGTTGAGTGCCGACGTCTTTAGCAGTTACTTTGGCGGGGTGCCCGTCTTTCGTATTCCAGGAAGAACGTTCCCTGTCGAAACGTACTTTGCGAAGTCGGTGCAAGAAGACTACGTCATGGCGGCCGTGAAACAGACATTGCAGATTCACTTCAACAGCCCCCCTGGCGACATATTAATTTTCATGACGGGCCAAGAAGATATTGAAGGAACCTGCAAGGTCCTGGCCGAGAAGATAAAAAATCTCGGTGACGAAGACACACCTCCGCTGCTAGTATTGCCAATGTACAGTCAACTGCCAGCGGACTTGCAAGCCAAGATTTTTCAATCGGCGCCGACAGGAGTGCGAAAGTGTATTGTTTCTACCAATGTGGCCGAGACGAGTCTAACTGTTGACGGTATCAAGTACGTGATCGACTCTGGCTTTTGCAAGCTCAAAGTCTACAACCCCAAGATTGGGATGGACGCGCTACTCGTTACTCCGGTGAGTAAGGCGAATGCCAAACAGCGCAGCGGTCGCGCGGGTCGGACTGGACCAGGGTTCTGTTTTCGCTTGTACACCGACCGCCAGTTTCGAGATGAACTTATGGAGAGTGCTGTTCCAGAGATTCAACGAACCAACTTGAGCAACGTTGTTCTTTTGCTCAAGTCTCTTGGTATTAACAACCTACTGGAGTTCGACTTTATGGATCCTCCACCGCAAGAGAATATCATGAATTCCCTTTACCAGCTTTGGATTCTTGGCGCACTCGACAACACGGGCGACTTGACGCGAACGGGACGACAGATGGTCGAGTTTCCGTTGGATCCGTCACTAAGTAAGATGCTACTTTATGCGCACGAGAAGGGCGAATGCTCAACCGAGGTTTTGATACTGGTCAGCATGTTGTCGGTCCCTAGTGTGTTCTTTCGGCCCAAGGATCGTGCAGAAGAGAGCGACGCAGCGCGAGAGAAGTTCTTTGTCCCCGAGTCGGACCATCTGACGCTGCTCAACGTGTATCTCCGAGCTAAGCAGTACCGGTTCGATTCGGCCTGGTGCACCCGGCACTTTATTCATTCCAAAGGCATTCGTAAGGCTCGTGAAGTTCACGCCCAGCTACTCGATTTGATGAAACAACAAAAGCTGGTGCCCAGGTCTTGCGGTGGCTCATGGGACGCGATTCGGAAATCAATATGTGCCGCATACTTTTACAACTCTTCGAAGATCAAAGGTATTGGCGAGTACATCAACATGTTAACGGGTATCCCCTCTGGCTTACATCCGAGTTCGGCCCTGTTCGGTCTTGGATATACACCTGATTACGTTTGCTACCACGAGCTGATATCGACTACGAAGGAGTACATGTCCTGTGTGACAGCCGTGGAAGGTGAATGGCTGGCTGAAGCTGGACCAATGTTCTTCAGTATCAAGGAATCATTTGAAGCCACCCTAGCCCGCCGCCAGAAGTCTCGACAGAATCAAGCGGATATGGAAGAAGAGCTACAACGCAAGGAGGCGGCCGACAAAGCCCAAGAAGAACAGCTTCGTAGCAGACTATCAGCTGCGCGAAGAAGTCAAGCAGTGGCAACTCCCGGACGTGCAGCGAATGCAACACCCCGATTCATGCCTAAGAAGCGTGGCCGATTCGGACTCTAATATAGATCAACTCGTCTCTTACAAGCACTACGGAGTAGGACTTGCTGTAGAGAGGTATCGGGATGGGAAGCTGCAAAAGGATCATGGCTTGATAGATGTCTAATGTTTATGAATTATATGTAAGGTTTCGCGTGCGTCAAATCTTCGTCTTGGGTGGGCAGTCTGCTATCGCATTACTCACACAAGTATTCCTCCTCTTCTTCGCCATCTCCCAGTCGAGGTGAGTTCCCTCCCTCTTCCTCTGGCATAGTCAAATCAACTCCGGCTGGATCCCGGTCGGTCACCGTGCCAAGTCCAGGAATCGCTTGGCCATTTTCGTCTACCGGTTTGCCTGTTACGACGGCATTGCTATAAAGAGATTCCTCAATGAGATCCTCTAAGCCCACTGTCACTGTGGCACCGGGAGCCAGTGGTGTATTCAAATTTTGCGTGACGCCAAGCGTTTGGTCTTGAATCTTGACGTTCATGAGATAGGTGTCGCCCGTGTTGGTAACTTCGAAGCAATAGGTCACCGGTTCTCCTTGCGGCCCCGTGACGAGTTCGCCGCCGTTACAGGACGCCTTGTTGTCGTGGCCCTTGTAGACAGTCTTCTCAATCTGGATACTGGCCGCGTAAGTGACCTTGACTCCGGCTGGATCCTTGTCGGTAACTGGGCCGAGTCCAGGAATCGCATCACCTTTGCCGTCCACCGGCTTGCCCGTAACGACGGCATCACCCTCAAGATTCGTCTCAATGATATCCTCTAAGCCCACTGTCACTGTGGCACCGGGAGCCAGTGGTGTATTCAAATTTTGCGTGACACCAAGCGTTTGGTCTTGAATCTTGACGTTGTTGAGATAGGTGTCGCCCGTGTTGGTAACTTTGAAGCAGTAGGTCACCGGTTCTCCTTGCGGCCCCGTGACGAGTTCGCCGCCGTTACAGGACGCCTTGTTGTCGTGGCCCTTGTAGACAGTCTTCTCAATCTGGACACTGGCCGCGTAAGTAACCTTGACTCCGGCTGGATCCTTGTCGGTAACCGGGCCGAGTCCAGGAATCTGTTGTCCGTCCTTGAAGGCTGGCTCTCCTGTTACCTCGGCATCGCCCTCGAGATCAACCTCGATGGCTTCTTCCATTGCCATGGTCGTCGTTGCCCCTGGGGCCAGCAGACCATTTGAGTTCTCGAGAAAGTTGAGCGTCTGGTCCTGGACCTTGACGTTCTTGAGATAGGTGTCGCCCGTGTTGGTAACTTCGAAGCAGTAGGTCACCGGTTCTCCTTGCGGCCCTGTCTCGAGTTCGCCACCGTTACAGGACGCCCTGTTGTCGTGGCCTTTGTAGACAGTCTTTTCGATCTTGACCCGGGCCTTGAAGTTCAATGGCGTGGTCAGCGTGAAAGGGATGTTCGTGTTGCCAAACGACACTCGCCCATTGTTCACAATCTGTTTCTTCATGCAGTCCTTGGCATCGTCGATGATGACCTCGAAGGAAAGCTCATGTGTACCACCCCTTCTCTTGAAGACGTACTGGTTCGTAATTCCGTCACCGTCGAGCGGGTACTTGGTTCCGCTGCTGTCATCAGCGACTGACTTCGTTCCATCGGGGCTTGAGTAGACGAGCGTGTCGGGGACGTAGGAGACGTGGTCGTCGAGAGTGTCGGCGATGATCACGCCGCCAGCAGCTACGTCAGCATTACCGACATTTGCAACTTGGATCGTGTATCTGCGCAAGGACGCGAAAGAAAAGGAACCACTGGTGAGCTACGGCATGATCCGTTGACAGAAGACGACAGCTCTTTCCCATACCTATGCGTACCTGAGTTTATCTCCGGGCGAAACGAGCCCATCGTTGTCACGGTCGTCGATCAAGGTTGCAATCTTCTTTGCTTGAAAGCCGGTAAACGGAAGAACAACTGTACCGAGATCGAGGGCGCTGTTGTCGCCGCTGCCGGATCTTTTGGGGTCCTGTCCCCAGGCGGCGGCAATGTCAACGGCAGGGCCTTCAGCACCTGTGTTTGGTTGGGTGGCCCAGATTCGGGCTCCAGACATGTCCTTGTCACTGTTGTCTGTGATAATTGTAGACGAGAGGAACAGCTTGTCTTGGTAGATCTTGTCCACGTCGCCGTCGTTGTTGTAGTCTACGTACACATCAGCCTTGGCAGTGGGTGAGACGTAAACGACACTTCGAGCATTGCCTCTATTCACGCTGTCGCTGCAGTCTAGCTCGGTACATCCAAAGCCCCACTACGAAGTAGGTTCGGAACGGGATACGGTGTGAGCAAGGGGGATATGGATAGGCGGTACAGTGCGATCATACGTTGCATCATCCGTCATCATGGTCGACTTACACCTATCAAGACCTCTGGCGTCAGCTGATCCGTCGGAACGATGGGGTAGCCCTGTACAGAAAGAGTTGAGTTCGTTGGAATTGGAATTGGACGTGAGTTTACAAGCTGGAATGCGCAAGCCTCGCTTCAAGATCGCCGCGTCTCGCACTTACCCAATCGTAGAGCTGTCCTCCACCCTTGTTATCCGTCAACGAGAGTCCAATGAAGTTCTTGTTGGCGGTGAACTTGGCAGCTGAGCCATCCCTGATGATCTTTGAAAACGTCGACGTTCCGCCAGCCAACGTCTTGGTGTAACTCTTGAGTTTGTTTCCGTCTCCGAGATCTCGGTACTGGCACGTGATATCCAGTGGCGTGTCGTTTGGATTGTACAGCACGACTGCAGTTTGGCCGGTTGTATCACCCATCGGTGCAATATAAGAGGTGGACCAGTCAGCGGTTGCCCGGAGTGAGTACCAGCGGAGCTGATAATTGCTTCCCTTGTCTCCGCTCACCAGGTCCACCTGAACAAGCTTGTCTGATGTCACAAGGTCTCCTTGCTTGACGCTTACAGTGATGCTTTCTCCCATCCCAATAGTTTCAATGGTACCGTTCGGCAGCGTAACCTTGGTATCGACCTCGGCGGCCATGATGTAAAGCTGTACCAGCTCGAAGGCAGAGGTGTAGGACCAAGTGTACGCTCCAACAGGGGCCTGGAATGCATACCCCCAGTGGCCTGTGTCGAGAACTTCAACGGCACCTGCCATCAATGAGCCGGGTGTGTCTGGGTACGCGCCACGTGTGACGGCAATTGGAAAAGACGACTGGATGCGATCACCGCCATCGTATCGTTTGTCGAACTGTTTTCTCGGAAGCTGTACGTCGTTCTCCATCACAATGGCATCACCAGCTTTAAGGACGTCCTTGGCGTCAGTGCAATCGGAAACATTCGGAGCACATCCGTTCGAGGCATCTCCATCACCCCAAATCTGGGTGGTAGACTTTTCGGGGTTTGTTACATCGACCTCAAAGCCGTCCTCCCAGTGGTCGTACCAGATAACAGTAGCGTCGGTGGAAATGGTGACGGAAATCAGGCTGTTCACGTTGCCTGCCGCCTTGCTGTTGATCTTCTCGAAGGTTTTATCCATGAGATCATCCTCTGGTAGAGGTACAAAGAACGTTTGGATGGGGATCTTCAAGGCTCCTTCCAGTCGACGTGGAGAGTTTCGGGCTGGTCGGGTCTGTGTTGATAAGAGATACGGAGGAGTGCATTAGCAATTAGCGACTAGACCCGATACTATTTCCACGAAATCACCGAATGCGAGACTCTCTTGGCAGCACGCGGGGCATTCGTACCTTAGCCAGGCTTCGTGGCGCACCTAGGAGCCTAGCAGTCACCGGATGGGTGGCCAATAATAGAGTTGCAATGGCAAAGAACTTAAGCTTCATTGTCAAGAATGTTGGATGAGAGTTGTTGTTAAAAATAATGAGGAGACCAAGACTGAATGAGGTGAAGAAAAAGCGAATGAATCGACATCCTGGGTCCTCACGCGGAGTCTCGATGACATCAAGCGGAGTCTTGACGACATCAAGGGTCATTATTTTATTCCTTTTACTACAGTCGGTATCAAGTATCAATACACCGTATCGTACCTGGTACTGGTACAGTACGTCGTAGACTACAGCTACCGGTACTGTAAGGTACACCTAATACAGCAGTATAGACTATGACAGTTTGGGCAATAATTTTTTAAATATAACCCGATATTTAAGACAAATGTGGCGTAAATATTGCAGTCTTGCTTGGGAAATGACCTTTCATAGAACTAGACAGTAAAATCCGGAGTGTTACCAGGCAGTCTTGGTGTCTTTTTTAAAAGAGAGACAGAGAGAGAGTCATACGGTGGGAGCTTCACGCTTCATCTTTCGCTAGAGACCATCTTAGGTGAAGGTGTGTATCGATGTTCGTGCAGGAGTAATAGTACTGGCAACCTGTGAAATACGCAAGAGCTGGTGTTTCTTTCCGAGCACTAGGACAGCTCTAGAATCTATGCCAGTCTTTCTTATTCTAATGGAACAAATAACTGGCTGATCGACTCGTAGGCACACGCAGTAATAGCAGCTAAACGCTGACCTACGATGATAAGGAAAGACTAGTAGAGACATACTGGTAACTTCAAATGCAAGATGAATCGTGGCAATTGCTATTTTCAAAGACTTTGAGTCATTAAAATCAAGAAGCACATGTGGTACTGTATTCATACGTAGGACTACAGTAGGTGTGTCTATTTAAAAACACCTACGAATGCTACTACTCTTGAGTCTTTGACTTCCACCACCTAACTCAAGCATCTTCTCAAGCTTTTCCACCAGGTAACTGCGGCTGCTAGCAGAGGCCCAGATGCCACTGGTGCATTGATAGAGGAGATTGCTGCTATTACTATTACTGTACTATCCTAGCGGTTATGAATATAGGTTGCTTGTCGCTGGACTTGGGAGCGCTCACTGGAATCGAATATACCAGCAGTGCGACCGTCGTTCTTTTCTCTCTGTAAGAATTGCACTCCAGCATTGAACGGGCTAGCTTCTTCACTCGAACGCTTCAGTCTGAGATTGTGGTAACATTAGTATACTATTGGACGATGAGACAGGAATCAGCATGGTCAGTTGGTGTCGTGCTGCTTTCGCTCGAGCGACGAGGAAGCGATCCTCGGGGACGCGCTACTGCTACTCTAGCTAGATACTTACATTTGTAGACTTCTCCAATGATCTCGTTTTATCATAGCTAGTAGAGACTAGAGTCGCTCTCCCAGACTCCCTTAGACTCTCTATCTCTCTACCGTAGCTAGTATCTCCCCTGTAGAGTCGCATGATAGTATTGATCGTACTGTATTGTACGTCCTTAGTCGTAGCTACCTAGCTGTGGTCTGAGGTATTCGAGAGAAGTATCAGGAATTCGAAATTTAAACTTCCGTGGTTTTCACATTGGAACGAGTTTTTGGTCTCGCTCGGCTGCAAGCGCGAGGGCGACCATGGCGCGCCGCACAACGAGTGCAAGATTACCGACACCTGTACTATACCTGTTAGCCGACCAGCCGATCTACCTGCCGAACGATAACACAGGGTACGAGTAGGCGCTGAGAGCAGAATGGGCTTTTCTATGCACGCGTTTACCCTGGTGGTGCCTTCTTATGACGAAGGGATTGCCTTTTACGTTGGCACCATGGGCTTTACGCTGACGGCCGATACCGATCTCGGCAATGCCAAGCGATGGGTACTGGTGACTACTGGAGGAGCAGGTGGATGTTCCATCTTGTTGGCCCGTGCTACGGATGAGGCCCAGGTGGCTGCCGTTGGGAATCAGACGGGAGGCCGTGTCGGATTCTTTCTCAAGACTGATGATTTCGATAGCGATTACGCCAACATGAAGGCCGCAGGCGTCACGTTCGAAGAAGAGCCCCGTGACATGCCTTATGCCAAGGTAGTAGTCTGGAGAGATCCGTTTGGCAACCGGTGGGATATGTTGCAGTCCAAAAAGTGAATCTTCATTTAGTAAGCACAAGAGAAGCAACGGGACAGACATCGATCGGAGAACACACGTTGACACTGACTTAGCAGTTACCAAAGCAAGTGTAATGAAAGATAGAAAGGTAACGATTGATGTTTATTGTTTATGAATTACTCTACGATGTAAGGTATGTGTATTCCAATGCGTGTGTATCGACGCCGAAGCCTCGGCCCCAGCTTCGCCACATGTGCGCGAATGCTTCTCTCATCAGACACATAACCACTCTTCCTCTTCTTCGTAATCGCCCAGACGGGGCGAGTTTCCTCCATTTTCTTCCTCGGGTACGGTCAAATCAACTCCGGCTGTATCCTGATCGGTCACCTTGCCAAATCCCGGAATCGCATCACCTTTGCCGTCCACCGGCTTGCCCGTCACGACGGCATCACTGTGAACAGTTTCCTGAATGGTATCCTCCAATCCCACTATCACTGTCTCACCGGGGGCAAGCGATATATTCAAACTTTTCTGCAGACCAAGCTCTGGATCCTTGATCTTGACGTTGTTGAGATAGGTGTCGCCCGTGTTGGTAACTTCGAAGCAGTAAGTCACACGTTGGCCTTGCGGGCCCGTCACTTTTTCACCACCACTGCAGGATGCCTTGTTATCGTGACCCGGGTAGACAGTCTTCTCAATCTGGATACTGGCTGCGTAAGTGATCTTGACTCCGGCTGGATCCTTGTCGGTAACCGGGCCGAGTCCGGGAATCTGTTGTCCGTCCTTGAAGGCTGGCTCTCCTGTTACTTCGGCATCGCCCTCGAGATCAACCTCGATGGCTTCTTCCATTGCCATGGTCGTCGTTGCCCCTGGGGCCAGCAGACCATTTGAGTTCTCGAGAAAGTTGAGCGTCTGGTCCTGGACCTTGACGTTCTTGAGATAGGTGTCGCCCGTGTTGGTAACTTCGAAGCAGTAGGTCACCGGTTCTCCTTGCGGCCCTGTCTCGAGTTCGCCACCGTTACAGGACGCCCTGTTGTCGTGGCCTTTGTAGACAGTCTTTTCGATCTTGACCCGGGCCTTGAAGTTCAATGGCGTGGTCAGCGTGAAAGGGATGTTCGTGTTGCCAAACGACACTCGCCCATTGTTCACAATCTGTTTCTTCATGCAGTCCTTGGCATCGTCGATGATGACCTCGAAGGAAAGCTCATGTGTACCACCCCTTCTCTTGAAGACGTACTGGTTCGTAATTCCGTCACCGTCGAGCGGGTACTTGGTTCCGCTGCTGTCATCAGCGACTGACTTCGTTCCATCGGGGCTTGAGTAGACGAGCGTGTCGGGGACGTAGGAGACGTGGTCGTCGAGAGTGTCGGCGATGATCACGCCGCCAGCAGCTACGTCAGCATTACCGACATTTGCAACTTGGATCGTGTATCTGCGCAAGGACGCGAAAGAAAAGGAACCACTGGTGAGCTACGGCATGATCCGTTGACAGAAGACGACAGCTCTTTCCCATACCTATGCGTACCTGAGTTTATCTCCGGGCGAAACGAGCCCATCGTTGTCACGGTCGTCGATCAAGGTTGCAATCTTCTTTGCTTGAAAGCCGGTAAACGGAAGAACAACTGTACCGAGATCGAGGGCGCTGTTGTCGCCGCTGCCGGATCTTTTGGGGTCCTGTCCCCAGGCGGCGGCAATGTCAACGGCAGGGCCTTCAGCACCTGTGTTTGGTTGGGTGGCCCAGATTCGGGCTCCAGACATGTCCTTGTCACTGTTGTCTGTGATAATTGTAGACGAGAGGAACAGCTTGTCTTGGTAGATCTTGTCCACGTCGCCGTCGTTGTTGTAGTCTACGTACACATCAGCCTTGGCAGTGGGTGAGACGTAAACGACACTTCGAGCATTGCCTCTATTCACGCTGTCGCTGCAGTCTAGCTCGGTACATCCAAAGCCCCACTACGAAGTAGGTTCGGAACGGGATACGGTGTGAGCAAGGGGGATATGGATAGGCGGTACAGTGCGATCATACGTTGCATCATCCGTCATCATGGTCGACTTACACCTATCAAGACCTCTGGCGTCAGCTGATCCGTCGGAACGATGGGGTAGCCCTGTACAGAAAGAGTTGAGTTCGTTGGAATTGGAATTGGACGTGAGTTTACAAGCTGGAATGCGCAAGCCTCGCTTCAAGATCGCCGCGTCTCGCACTTACCCAATCGTAGAGCTGTCCTCCACCCTTGTTATCCGTCAACGAGAGTCCAATGAAGTTCTTGTTGGCGGTGAACTTGGCAGCTGAGCCATCCCTGATGATCTTTGAAAACGTCGACGTTCCGCCAGCCAACGTCTTGGTGTAACTCTTGAGTTTGTTTCCGTCTCCGAGATCTCGGTACTGGCACGTGATATCCAGTGGCGTGTCGTTTGGATTGTACAGCACGACTGCAGTTTGGCCGGTTGTATCACCCATCGGTGCAATATAAGAGGTGGACCAGTCAGCGGTTGCCCGGAGTGAGTACCAGCGGAGCTGATAATTGCTTCCCTTGTCTCCGCTCACCAGGTCCACCTGAACAAGCTTGTCTGATGTCACAAGGTCTCCTTGCTTGACGCTTACAGTGATGCTTTCTCCCATCCCAATAGTTTCAATGGTACCGTTCGGCAGCGTAACCTTGGTATCGACCTCGGCGGCCATGATGTAAAGCTGTACCAGCTCGAAGGCAGAGGTGTAGGACCAAGTGTACGCTCCAACAGGGGCCTGGAATGCATACCCCCAGTGGCCTGTGTCGAGAACTTCAACGGCACCTGCCATCAATGAGCCGGGTGTGTCTGGGTACGCGCCACGTGTGACGGCAATTGGAAAAGACGACTGGATGCGATCACCGCCATCGTATCGTTTGTCGAACTGTTTTCTCGGAAGCTGTACGTCGTTCTCCATCACAATGGCATCACCAGCTTTAAGGACGTCCTTGGCGTCAGTGCAATCGGAAACATTCGGAGCACATCCGTTCGAGGCATCTCCATCACCCCAAATCTGGGTGGTAGACTTTTCGGGGTTTGTTACATCGACCTCAAAGCCGTCCTCCCAGTGGTCGTACCAGATAACAGTAGCGTCGGTGGAAATGGTGACGGAAATCAGGCTGTTCACGTTGCCTGCCGCCTTGCTGTTGATCTTCTCGAAGGTTTTATCCATGAGATCATCCTCTGGTAGAGGTACAAAGAACGTTTGGATGGGGATCTTCAAGGCTCCTTCCAGTCGACGTGGAGAGTTTCGGGCTGGTCGGGTCTGTGTTGATAAGAGATACGGAGGAGTGCATTAGCAATTAGCGACTAGACCCGATACTATTTCCACGAAATCACCGAATGCGAGACTCTCTTGGCAGCACGCGGGGCATTCGTACCTTAGCCAGGCTTCGTGGCGCACCTAGGAGCCTAGCAGTCACCGGATGGGTGGCCAATAATAGAGTTGCAATGGCAAAGAACTTAAGCTTCATTGTCAAGAATGTTGGATGAGCGTTGTTGTTAAAAATAATGAGGAGACCATCTAGCATCTGCGCTTCCCCCCGTAAGGTCCTATCCAAGCCTGGCTTGCTGGTATATAGCTAGTGTACTGTACAAAGTGTACAGGGAATACTGCAGCAACCATCAAGCAAGATCAAGACTGAAAGAAAAAGCGAACCGACTGGTCATTTCTATTGGGCAGATCGTAAGCCTATTCAGGGGCACTACGGTACTTTCACTACCATTTTGAATACATAGGAAACAAGAGAACGAGGAGACACGTTTCTCACCAGCAATGACCTTTCAACAAAAAAAGAGGTCTTTCTTACCTTCCTCGTACTATGGTCAGTGGACGGACATCTGCGCGCGAAGGGCCTTTTCCGTCTTTTCGATTTTACGCGACGCTATTTTTTCGCGCACGCCCAACTCCCAACCGCTTACGCTCGGCAGAACTAACGGTCTTTGATGCCAACGCTACGGTACAGTAGTAAAGCTCTCTACTAGGAAAACAGATAATGGAGACTACGAAAAGCAAAGGAGCAAACCTACTAATAGTAGTCGCATCATCTTTGACCGGAACCGGAGCCGCTGCTGCGACCGCTAAACAGATAATGGAGACTACGAAAAGCAAAGGAGCAAACCTACTACTAGTAGTTGCATCATCTTTGACCGGAACCGGAGCCACTGCTGCGACCGCGGCCACCACCTCTTCCGTCCTGCTTTCGTCCACGACCGCTTCCGCGGCCGCTCCCACCGCTCGACTGTTCATTCAAATTATCGCAACAAAGCCACTGTCGAGCAATTTCCGCGTCACAAAGTCGCTCTTCCAGCTCTGATGACGCAGTCGCTCCTTGTGTCTCATGCCGCAACAAAGTGCTAATGGCTTCGATAAGAGCCTTGGCCTCGGGGCTTTCGGTCACATCGTCTTCTGGAGCAATGATCTTTCGCAGCAACATCCTCTCCATCTGCGCTCGAAGGTGCTTCACGAGCGTTGCAGGCTTGGCTGTGCTTCGGAATTTCAGCCAGCCGTCCACCGTAGCTACTCCTTCTTCGTGGTACACCTCTAAAGCGCCGCCGAACAGCACCAAAGCAAACGGGCTCACGCAACTCGTGTCGCGAACGTAGGTCTTACGCGTCCTGACGATCTCATGAAAGCAGCAATACCGACTCGCGAGCTTTTTCGATGTAAACGAGATTGTACACGGGTGCAGGTAGACTTCACCCTTGTTTCGACTCTGAAAGGCATATTCTCCAGCTTCCCTTTTGCTCGAGCCATCCACAAGTGGTCGAGGGGCTACAATAATGTTTGGGTAAAGACCAGCACATAATACAGCCTTGACAAGCGCCAAGTTGCTAGCGTTGGCGTTGGAACCACCTGCTGGCGATTCGGTCTTTCCGCGACCTTTACCTTTCAAATGAAAGCCGCCGGGAAGAAAACCGATATCGACAAGGAGCTTTGAGTACTGCTTTCGCAGCTCCTCCATCTGAAAAAGCGTCATGCTGCTCAGGAAGTTGTCTCGAAGGAAAGCCTGTGCCGACCGTTCTCCCTTTTTGCGACGAATGTCCTTCCATTCGTTGAAAGCTGTCAAGATTGTGAGATGATCACTGTCTTCTGTCGAGAACTGCTGACGAGCCACATTCGCAGCATCTCGACTGTCGAATGGAGAAATGAATGGATTTTTCGACGACATTGAGGCCGCAATCGTTAGAGCTGGTTCCACACAGCCGAGCAGTGCGCCATATATCATCATCTTTCCGACACGAGGCTCGACGGGTAGCATGGCCAAGTGGAAACCTAGAGCAGTCAATTCACTAGAGACGGAGAGAGTTCCACAACTCTCAGATCCGCCCTCGTCTCGACTTTGAGTAGGAAAGATAGGCTTGCTGTTTTGCCAGTCACATTCAACTGCACCCAGCTCTTCCAATAGTTTTAGGGAGTTCCGCATGGCAAGCGCCGATGGTGGATCCATCGCTCTGGCCAGAAAGTCATGGGGTTCGCCAAGATCCAATATGAGAACCTGAAGAGCAAGATCCTCTAGCCCGACGCGCAATATTTCGGGTAGCTGATAGTCCTGCAACTCAGAATCGTGTGTATGACTGCAAGAATAGGGCAGAGGTTAGATCATTTCATTTCACCACATAGAGCAACGGTTTCCCAGGGTCCTTACCTTGAGTACATATGATATGCAATCCCCGGGCGCACCCGGCCGGCACGACCTCGCCGTTGCTTGGCGGAGGCGCGGGACACCCAGCATTCGACGAGTGCGGGAGTCTCCTTCACTTCATCACGCCGGCTTTCCTTGACCCGCCCAGCGTCGATAACATAAACCACATCCTCGATCGTAATGGAAGTCTCCGCGATGTTCGTTGCAACGACAATTTTGCGTACTCCACTCGGGGGAACGTTAAATACCGCTGTTTGCTCCGATGTCGACAAGGCGGAATGCAGTGGATAAACCAAAACCTGCTCCGACTGGAATAACTCTTTCCGTCTCATTTCGTCAATCGCCTTGGCGATCTCAGCCATTCCAGGAAGAAAGACCAAGATAGCTCCTTCGTCCTTATTCAAAGATATATGCTCCAGTAGGTCAGCCAGTAGCTCGTAGTTTATCACTGCCTCATCCACAATCGAGAGGGAATGAATGACCTTTGTGTCGTATCCCTTTGGAAAATACATCTTCCTGAGTGCCGACTTGGTCAGACGGTTCGTCGAGCTGGAGGACTTCTTCACAACGTAGTCTGAATGTTCTTTGACTTCGTACCCTGTCTGTCGCAGAATATCTTCGAGTCTAAACTCTTGAACTGGATGGGCCCGACCGGGGATCGAGACGACCTCGCAACAGAAACCGTGGAAAAAACCCTGGAAGCGTTCACTGTTTAGAGTGGCAGACATTAACACGAGCTTCAAGGACTTTCTCCGCGCCAGAAGGTCTTTGAGAATGATGAGTAGGAAGTCCGTGTTGAGGTCTCTTTCATGCACTTCATCCACAAAGACATGCGACACCGACGCCAAGTCCGGATCGCACTGTAATCGGCGAAGGAGAATTCCAGTTGTACAAAGCAACAGACGAGTCTTTTTCGACATCTTTTTCTCTAGTTTGATGCTGTATCCGCATGTATCTCCTATTCGTTCGCCTCGTTCTAAAGCTATACGCTCCGACACCCCGATCGCACTGATCCTTCTCGGCTGAGTGACGATAATGTTAGTTTCGGAGCCTCTGTTTTGCAGAACAAAGTTGTCTAGTACCAGTTGAGGTACTTGCGTGGTTTTGCTGCGAAAAAGGTTGGAGGCAACAAAAGATGAGTATGGTCGATTGGCCGGGCCACCTCCATTCATTGCGTCGTCACCTGGGCAACTTACCCGCATCCTGTATCTCCAGCGATTACAGTAATCTGACATCTTTCAACCGTTGCTACAATTTCTTTCCTCATCTGATAGGCAGGCAATTTTTTTCTCTGTGTAAGCATCTTCTGAAAGCCTTTGGAACCAGCTGATGCTCGATACTTCTTCTCAAGCTCGTCCCGGAGATTCTTGCTCAGCTCCCGTCGTTTCTGTAGCTGCTGGGGAGTTAAAGACTCATATTTGGAGACAGCTCCAGGCACTCGGGCTTCTTCCGACACCAACCATGGCTGCTCAGTTTGAACCGTGACCACATCTTCCATCACTTTGGCGAGATCACCCACTGGAACGGCAACAGGCCTTGGGAAATTCTTCGCGTCGATGATTTCGCCGCCTTTTGTTGATGCTTTCACCTTGGGCTCTATCACAGAGTAAACCCCAGTACTCTTCCCTCCGTTTGCTTTGGCATCGCTGTACATGCCACGAAGTCGATCCATGAAAGCCATCGTTGTCCCAGTCGCCTGGGGAAGCTTTTGCAAAGAGTCGACGTTCTCGATGGTATGTCCGTCAGCTTCGTCGTCGTCACCAACATTATGATCAACACAAGCATGGTCCTTCTGTTCCGCCGTTTTCCCACTCTGTCCTAGAGAATGTGCGCCTGAGATATCTGAGGGGTATTCCAGCCCGTGTTCGTGGCGGAAGCTTTTCTCTGCCAGTTGAGTAGCAGCGCGAGCTTCCTCTACACTTTCGCCACGGTTGAAAGAAGCATTCATTGCCACCCGCCCAACCTTTTTCAATTCTTCGTCCATTCTCTCCTTTTCACGCTGCATAATAGCTCGCTCGGCTCTTGAGTATCGAATATTGCTCTCTTGATGCTTGACGAGCTGCAATCGCTCTTTCTGCCGCAGCCGTCGTTCCTGCTGCTCGCGTTGTGCCGTATCACCCTTGTCATAGGCTTTCGCTGCGGCCTTCAGGCGTGATTGTTGACGGCGCCCACTTTGCTTTCCATCATGATTGTCGTCATCGACTTCGACATCATGGCCAGCCGCTTTGCGGAGCCGACGCTGTTCCGCCTCGAAGTCTTCGGCCCGCTGCTCCTTGACAAAGTCTTGATGAATCAACGTTAGGTTCGCTTCCACAAATGTGACAACGTCAAAGATTACGGGAACGCCAACATTTTCTTGCGCTTCGCGAATAATAGCGGCGTTGACCCGCCGTAAAACTGGGGGAGGAAGGCTCGGGCTTTGAAGTAGAAAACGAGGCACTTGCGAGCCCGGGTAGCCAGGGCGGACGAAGACATGCAAGTCTGCTTCGCTCTCGTCGGCAGGATTGATCCTAGCTTTGTAGCGACCATGACCGTCGTCCAAGTCCAATATCTCAAATTGGTCGTCATAGATCGCACTGAGAGCCTCTCGTTCCATCTCCCGCTCTAGAGCCGCAGCTTCCTTTTCTTCCGGGGATCCCGTAAAGTCGGACTGTACTTTGTCCTCTAGAACCTCGCGTTCTAGAGCCGCCAAAAGCAGCTGCAGCGTTTTGCCATCTCGAATCGCCTCGACAAACGGACTCGACGAATCCGAGTCTGTCTTGTCACAAGCCTGCATCGCTTCGGCCGACAGAAAGCCCAAGCGCAGAAAGCCCACAACTCGCTCTTCCAGACGCGCTAATTTGCGCCATTCCGTATCTTCCGTCAGTTTTTTGGCCACGGTAATGGACGGATGTGGAATAGCTCGCGTACCTCCCGTCCCCACCAGAATGATACCCTTTCCTCCTCCTCCTCGGCCGTTTTTCATGTATGCCCCAGCAGTCAACTTCTCCAAGCCACCTGGATTGCGTTGAAAGCCGGCTTCCAACTCTTTTTCGGTCAAGTGCAAGCACAACCAATCCAAGGCGTTGGCTAGTTTGGTGCGATCCGTATTCGAGTCCTCCACTGCTGGTGTTACTACTGCTGTTGATGCTTGAATGACTTGCCCTTGCTGAACGGCTCGTGCAGCATTCGCTTCCGAAAAGGACAGCTGGACTGTCAAGTGACAAAATATGGGATCGCGTTGCATGTTGTCATCCACACCACCACCACCACCATCATCATCATTATCCGTTGCGCCTCTGTTTGTTGTAGCAGCGCCTTCCCACTCGGTCTCTTGCGCGTCCTCGTACCAACCATTCTCGTCGTCGCCGCCATATACGTTCTCGGTGTAGGCAGTTCCAGACTGCTGACCGTGATACCCAACGGTTTCTGCTTGTACGAGATCACCATCCTCGTTGTAGTCATTGTGTATTGTCGTGTCGGCTACCGACGAGGCCGAGGATAGCGTCGTGGGGACCGCGCCAACCGCAAAGGGAGCCGCCCCTGCCGAAAGACCGGTCGTTGTTGCCTCTTTTCTGGTAGCTGGTACTTGTACCACGTTTAAATCTTTCAATAGCTTGGTAATGAGGTCCACCGAGGCTTCCGACAATGTCAATTCGTCCAGTTTGGACTTGTCGATACCGGCCAGAGACTGACCCTCCGCAGGTTTTTTGTGTTGGACGCGTTGGGCAATCTTGTTGACAACAGCAGCCTTGGTGGCGGCACTGGCACCTCCTCCTCTTCCAGCAGCACCATCTCTACCACCAGCAGCAGCAGCAG
>Ga0307978_1001182_pt1 | contig 20014 bp, 27 predicted proteins | sample OrgLakmetage1056_FD_203151 | JGI IMG/M metagenome (GOLD analysis project Ga0307978, IMG submission 203151) | Saline water microbial communities from Organic Lake, Antarctica - #1056 | ecosystem: Environmental > Aquatic > Non-marine Saline and Alkaline > Saline | place: Antarctica: Organic Lake...
GTCAGTTCGAGAGTGTCGGGACCATTTCAACCAGAGAAATTTGACCTTGTGGTTCGGACTTGCGACCGGATCTCGCAGTATTTGTTCCAAGCCAACAACTTGGAAGTCGAGGAGACGCAAGCGAATTTAACTCAACTACAAGCCAAGGTACCAAAGAAAAAAATATTCTCTTCCTCCAGCTTGGGCGATGGGGACATTGATGACACAAAGGCTGTGAGTCGTCATGGGTTCGAAGTTGATGCAACTATTGGCGAAGATAGCGACATTTCATACCCGTCGACATTCCACCAGAACGTGATGCGGTCAATGAACTTACTCACTACGCTTGTTGCAGCGCTGAACATAGACTATAACTTGTCATTCCGAGGCAGCATTTGTAGCTCCGAAGATAAGGTCAATAATGCTTTTCTCATCGCATTTTGCTGCCTCAATTTGTGAAATGTTATTAGTAGGATAAATATAGTATGTTTTCTCTTACAATCATATAACAAGCGCCTTTTTACGTATTTGCTCCAGTTGCGAAGCCGCGACATGCTTGTGCATGCTCAAAGGAAGCTGATAGAATGTTTGAGCGACTTCGTCAAGGGTAATCCTCAGAATCAAGATGAAGTGGTCAACCACTTACCACAACTTCGTAAGCATCTTGGACAACTGAAGCTTCCTCCAACTTGGCCTGATGACTTCACCAAAGCTCACAGGGCGAAAGTTAATACTACGCCTGGCTTGAACGCTGAAGGAGTGATTATTGAGTGCTTGCGCAACAATGTTGACGTGTGCCAAATGAAAGTGCCACGCGACTTGCTTGAAGAGTTTGGCGTACTGGTTAACGCTGAAGTCGACCCAAGCGCGTGTATGCAGCTTGAACTTTTTCAACTCATGTGCCTTCCCGAAGGATTTGGCTTCAAGGCTCTGCCTCGCAACCAAGGTATGGTACTAGACGTGCTCTTGTCGGACAATCTGCAGCACCTCAAAGCATGCTTCGATGACGTCTTCTTCGGCGATGCGCAAGGTGAAAAACCAGAGCGGCTCGTACTGTTGCTCGCGGCTGCTATTTGCAACAACAATTTTACCACCGCAGCTCAATTGCAAGGGAAAAAAATTGGCATTGAGGCAACGGTTGCAAAGATGCACACTTTATTGGTGAACGCTTGTATGGGTAGTTACACGGGGCTGTCTGACCGAGGCAAAATAAGCAGGGATACGGAAGTCACTGCATTGTCCACTCATCCGCTCTTTAGTGCTCTCCTGATCTTCTTGGCCGACCAACTCGATGTCCTTGTGGTAAGTTTAGTACCCATTGTATACAAATTCCATCCTTTAGTATTTGAGCGTTCCCCGCTCCACTTCTAATTTGCCTCTTCATTTACTACAGTATCTGTACGTAGTATGAACCTTAATTATGCATCGATTTTTTATCGAGTGTAATTCTTCTTTGTAGGTGGATCCCAAAATTTTCCGTGCGGACAAAACTTGGTTGGTTGTATGTGTCGGCTGCTCGCGGCTCTTGAGCGCTTGCTTGGACAGCATCACTACTTGCACCCCTGCGCTCGCTCATGCTACCACGGCTGCGTGCCGTGTCGCTGTAGCCTTCCTTGAGGGTTCGCGGTCGCTTGGCTTGAAGATTAAAGAAGCTGCTATGGCGCATGAACTAGTGGAAGGCGACAAGTCTATGTATGCGTCTGCGACAATGCTCTCATCGTCTGCACACCTGAAGGCCCACCCATCACTGAAGGACGCGGCCATCAAATTAGCTCGTATCTTCAAACCTACTACAACGGTTCCTGTTAATCTCTCGTTTAACCGCAATGTACTTGAGAATAAAATGGGTAGTGATGACAATCTTCAAGGCGAACTTGGATGGCATGATCTGGGGGGTATAACCCGTGGCCGGGCCGGCACGCTGACTGGACTTCAGGTTTGTTATCCCGGGATTTTCTAATCTATGATTCACTTAAATTAACATGATTTCTCGTTTGTTTCTAATCGTAGGAGGGATTTAATTCCGTTGAGATGCCAACAAGTATGCCCCCCTCCGATGTTACATCGGTGCACGCAGTGGACGATAGCGCATCAAATAAGGGAGAGTCGGTAGCAACTATGTGCAATTACTTTCATGAAGCACTTCAAACGAACCCATTGGTAAGAAGACTGAAGTTGTCACACCTACGTTAAACCTTTATTATTTTTTTCGCAAAAGAGGGACTTATTGATATTTGTTATGCTCTTCATCTTGAGAGCTTTCAATTATTAGATTAGAAATATCAACAATTTATTTGTCAAGTCCTTTTGCTCTTCTAGGTCAAAGCTAAGCTACAGAGCCGGCGATTCGAGCTAGTGGGCATCCTAGAGCGAGCTGAGGAATTGACTGGAAAAGGTGGAAAGACAAACAAGGTGCCTGGTGGTGAGGGGCAAGGCGCATGCACCATCACCTGGACGGACGTCGTTCATCGCATGGTAATTCTTCTTTACAGTTCCTTTGCTTCGTAGATGGGTTAGTAACACTTCAAAAGAAAACAAAAACATTTACGACTTCGTCTATGATGTTATTGTATCCTTCTCTTAAAGTTAAGATTTCATTTCTTTTATTTGAATATTGGCGTGTACTGAAGGCTTTACGCGTCCATAATATTGTCCTCATAATACAGGTCAAATTTATTGAAGCGCACAACTTCGACGCCGATGAAGATCCAAGTTTGCGTTGCTTGAGAATCCTGCGGATGCATCTTTTCAAGGCTCGCAGCGATTCAACTGGGATGGAGCGTGAAGCGTCTGAGTTGCCCAAAGAAGCACGCTTGGCGTACAAAGAAAAACAGTCTGCCTTCGTAGATCTTGGTGTCGCCACTGTGGCCTTGACGTGTGTGGCTACCCATGCAGCTAATGTGGAAGGCAATTTGGCTGACGAAGGGCTAGAGCTGCTCCTTGAAATGATGAACGATGGCAACAAAGTCGTTCAGGCAAGTTAATCTAAATTTTAAAAGGCGCTGTAGATAGCTTTTGTTAAGGAAATTAGAAACACCTCGATATGAGTAGATATAATTCAGCGACAAAGAAAGTTATTTAAAACCTCACAACTTATTCACGTCCATTTTTGACAGGATGCAATCATAACGCACATTGAGTACAAAGATCGTGAAAATAAGTTCCTGCTCCATCTTGAACATCGCATGCGGGCGTCAGCACGAGATATCGAGCTTCGGAAGGAACGGACTTTTTCTGATTTTGAGAGTATGTCAAAAGAAGCGCGCGAAACATACCGCAATGCAGCTCAAACATTCTTGACCATGAAAATCCTCTGCAAAGGCCACAATGAAGAAGCTCAAAATATCCTTCGTTACCAAGCCACCAATATAGACGTAAATACGGTGGCAAGTGCAGCGGGATTGGTCAGCCTGCTGTGCAACACTTCGAAGAGTTTGCGAAACATGGAAGGTGCTGAACTTGAGCTTGTCGTCTTTGGGCTCGATTTCCTGGTTGAAGCCGTGCTAGGACCATGCGTTGGGAACCAAGAACTGCTTGCGACACATGAAGGGTTAATCCACGCCCTCGACAAGGTCGCCTACTCAGTTCATGCGCTCCACAATAAAATCTTGAAGTAGCAACTATTTAGTTATTACATGCATGTATTTTTATGATTACAATTGAGGCTTCAATTCGTCGCGATGTGTTCTGAAGGCTTGCTCTACTTGAGTCTTACATGAATTTGTATCAACTCTGATATTATGTCACCACAGATTCTGCAATCGAAATTCGATGTGCGTGTGTCCCTGAGCTTACGGCTTCAGGCCAAGGCCACCGCTGCAAAACTTATTCAAGGATTGCTCGAAGGGCGGCACGATATGACGGTGCACAACATTTTGGGGAAAGAGCTTGAGCCGATGGCGCTTGAGAAGATTGAAGTCTATGCAGCCAAAATCCTAGAGCAATCTAGAGCAAATGTCAATACTCCGGTGTCCGATGGAATGGTCGAATGTTTTCAGGTACCTATGATACAAATACTTTTTAAAATGTCGATAGTTTAATACTCAAATAAGTATTCCCTTTTCTTTCACATCGAAGGTTACTTCGTTCTCGATATCTCTGGTGTCCAACGTCAAAAACTTGTTTGTCGCAGTCTCATCTATTTTATTGCCGTGAAAACAGAAATATTTTGAATATTCTCTCGCAATGCACATCTGTAATATCATTTTCGTGTTCATCATACATTCCGTACTCTGTTGTGTACTCATCAGTTATCCCTGGAATTGATGACGTCGATTAAAACTATCCTCATGAAGTTAGTTTTAGTGCCAGAATTCAACGACAAATTTCAAGATGTTCGGAGGAGGAAGACAGCAAACATGCCTACAGACCTTGTGGGTTCTACAATTGAGGTAGTCGAAGTCCTATGGCACGATCGCATTGAACGTATCGCTTTTCCAGTGCCAAGTGATACGGCCTACTTGACCCGGAAATCCAAGTCTGACTTCATTTTGAATTCTGACCTAAGCACAGCCGAAAAACGCATGAAGCAACTCTTTACTGAGGCGCCTGTGTTGATGGCTGAAATGCAACAAATTTACACCTTGAGCAAGTGGTCTAAAATCTACGCTTTCATCAATCAAAAGTAAGAACGTGACGAAAATTTCTTCGCGAAAATTGTCTCACCATGTGTGCTATAAAATTTACTACGGACGGTTTTCACGCGACATATTATTTGTTTCTGCTTCTCATTCCAGCATTATTAACATTAAATGGTCGATGTATGCTTTGGTCGTGCTCCTGAACATCAACATCGTCATGGCCTCGGTTAGTTTTTCCTGCTATTATTGATATACACCGCTAATCTAGTTTTCAAATGCTTGAATTTGAAAAAGCCACTCGTCTTTACGATTTTATTCGCTCAATTTCAATTGTCTGAATGTTTCTTCGAGCAGTATGGCGCCGAGCGAACTGAAGGCTACCGTAGTATTGTTGATGGCCTCAGTGGGCTTGAGGATGACAGATACAAGAATAGTCTCTATGCTTCCCTTGTGCTCGCCACAATCAACCTCCTTGGTTACGTAATCATTGTTACTTTTCTCGCAATCACAGAGGTGCCCATCATCATCCGACGACTTGACGGTAACAATTTCCTCTCTTATTTGAAAGAACATGGTTGTAATATGTTGAGTAACGAGAATCGTTACGAAATTTCATAAGCATTTATTCTCCTTGGGTATTTTTTTCTCGAAATGATCATACTAACATCCATGTCCTCTTAATTTCATTCTATTCCACATGCTATACTCAAGACTACGTGCATGAGTGCCTAGAGTCGCTCACGATGCGTGACAGCGACTATCGAGACAAGGGTGCATTTACATGGTGGGGAGTTACATTGCTCTTCAACGTGTTGTTTATCATCATGCACCTCTACAACTATCCGGACAAACCAAATTACTCCCTCTACAATGTCATGGTATTCGGGATTAATCTACCGTGGACCTTGAGCTGCATCCGAAATTACATTGTCGTGCCAAACACTCCAGGTAAGAATAGAAGACGTATATCAAATTCATTCTTCTTATTACACTAGTACTCACAAGTATTATTTCAACGACCATAAGTGTTTATAACTGCTGCGATATGCATCATGAAGCGTTTTCATTTATACTTTATTTCCTTCCTTTATTATTCCTCACTTCAACGATGCGTATTTTGTGTGAAAGGCACGCGGTTATTCTGCATTGCGTACGATGTTATCATCACCAAGCCCTTCTTCCGCAACCACGTCATTCTCATGTTCTTTTCGATCAATGGTTACACCCAAAGCGTGTACTTCCCTCTCATGCTTATGGACATCATGAACAATTCCAAGACCCTAGCAAACATCACTCGTTCTATGACCGACAATCTTGGCGCTCTTGGTTGGGTATTATACCTATTCATCTGCACCGTAGTCATTTATGCACAGGTAAGTCATTTATGCACTAGTACAGTAAATTCAAAGGGCCTTTCACCCTCTAAACTCAACAGACACATCATAATACATTTGTTACTGACTAAGCAATACAACACAAACAATTCGGAGATTGACATCCCTTTGATTCTGTAATCGCAATTTAGTTTGGACTACAATACTTCGAGGATTACTTCCACTATAACACTGCGGACGAGGATGGGGAATCTGTTGGCTGTCACTCTGTCGTTAGCTGCTTCTTTCTCATTCTTTACGTCGGCGTCCCTGGAGGTCGATTAGATGAAGTCCTGGACGCTGTCTCAAACCGTGACCAGCCAGATTATCTAATGCGCGTCGTATTTGATACGAGCTTTTTCATTTGGGTTGGCGTCTTGCTCTTCAACATCATTACCGGTTTGATGGTCGATGGTTTTGGGTCATTGCGCGAAGAAGATAAGGAGCGCAGTGACATCCTAGAAAATACATGCTTTGTTTGTGGGTTCAATCGCACATCATATGAAGATATACCGAATTTCCGAGGTCCTAATTTCGACTACCACAAAAGCGAAGAGCACAACTTCTGGAGCTACGTGGATCTTTACGTGTATCTCAAGCGTCGCGATGAGAGCAGTTACTCAGGCGCCGAGTCCTACGTGTGGTTTATGATGAACAAGGGCGACTTGAGCTGGATTCCACGTCGCACTTCGGCATCAATTCAGGATGCTCAAGTCGCCGTTGAGAAAGGTAAGCCATAAGCACATTCAGTTAGTATATGTATAAAATCCACGATAGGCATTCTTCATATCCACCACAGAGAAGAAATGAAACATGTTCCCAGGCAGATTTCGTAGAATTCAGAACAGGCTCTAACAAAATAAACAAAAGCCGTTCTAATACCATCGGATTTAAGTTGATCGAGAGTGCCTGTTCTAATGTTATGTATGTGCTTCCCATTATGCAATGATGTCTTCTAGGTGTTTGAGATGTGCATCACCACTTCAAATTCAAATGAGAGACCATATTTGGAGGCAGAAGCCTAACTTTGGTCTGAAACCTCCTTCTGAAACTGTATGGCTGAAAGCTGAGCTGAAGAGAGGCAAGTCGAGTGTAGAATCATTAGAAATACTTCTGGAAAAGGAGAAGGGTTGCTCAGCCCAGTTGAACTCACTTTTAATGTCGCGCCTACTACACAACTCTGAGTTTTCGGGCGGTGTTTAATTGCTTTCCGAGTCCCTTATGAATTAGATTTGATCCGTATTCGAAGTAGAATGTATTCTTATTCTTAACTATGAATTAGGAGTTAGGTCTAGGGGCAATAGGCAGGTGAAGTGGACCTACTTACCTAGATATAGTATAAATGGCTACAAGCCAAGTACATATACTAGTATGCATTAAACCCCATTATTCACACGTTTCCACTGTTTGCTGTTCTTAAACCTGGCATTCTTTTGGTGCGTGCATCTCGAATGCTGCGACTAGCAATTCGCGGTATGTCCGGATTATTTGGTTGTAATTGTGGGTACCAAAGATGCGAAATAAGTAACGACGGCAGATGGATTACAATTTCAAGAAGTCCTCGGACTACCGAGCAAATACCTTCAATAAAATCTACGGGTGTTCTGGACATCCCACAATGCTGATGGAGAATTCCAATGCCGCCTTATCCCTGTGATATGCAACAACAGTACACAGACATGCACAAGAATGATGTCAGAATTCGACTGGAGAGTATACAGAATAAAAAGGTTTAGGAATGAATCGAATTGATGTAATCAATGAAAATCACCAAGAACTTGGTGTTCATCAGAATTTATCGCAAATGTCCATAGGGGTACGGAGGGAGGCTTTCGGTAGAGCCGATCTTGTAAATTGCACGTAACACTTATTCCTGTCTAAAGACTAGTCTTAAGCAGGGTATTCACATTATGATTATGATTGGTTTTCTTGTCGGCACCCGCTTCAAGAAGTTGATCCACAACGAAGGTGTGGCCGTAGGCCGACGCGTGCATAAGTGCAGTTGCGCCACCCTTACGAATTTCATAGATAAATCAATCACAAAGGTGAGACAAACACAGAAGGAAATATTTTCAAGATTTGGGTAAATCTGCTTTTTGAACTATTAATTCAGTAACTTACGTTGTCCTTTGCCTCAATGTCAACGCCTACACTCAAAAGGAGGTCCACTGCTGCCTCGTGACCGTTGCGCGAGGCAAACATGAGCACAGTGAAGTCCTCCTATAATGAAGAAAGATACATTAGAAGAGGATGAAGCATGTTGCCTAAGAAAATTGCAGATTAGAAAAGCAAAAAAAACACCAAAAGATAACTTGGCAAGGAATTTTGAGTGTCTAAATATGATGAAGGCACCACTTACGTTGTCTTTGGCGTCCTTGTCTGCGCCTGCTTGGATGAGTAGATCCATGGCGCTTTCGCAATTATTGCGCGCGGCACCAGCCAGTGCTGTTTCGCCATCCTGCACATGCAATGGAGGCAATGAGGGTGACCAGCTACTGCTCTCCAACGATGACGAAAAGAATCCCATATGTATGTGGTTTACAATACATTAGCATGAGCATTTAAGATGTTAGTCACCTTGTCCTTCGCCTCGATGTCAGCACCTGCTTCGAGCAGCAGTCTTACGACAGCACGTCGATCATCAGATGAGGCCTCCATAAGCGCTGTCTCGCCGTCCTAACATTCATAGAAATAAGAGGTTCGAGACAGACATGGTGATACACCACGCAGGCAAATCAAAGCTTAGATCACTCGTTCTATGTGGATTGGAAAACGTATATATATGGTGAATGCGAACTAGTTTTTGTATGCGTGTAACTCACATTGCCCTTTGCCTCCACGTTGGCTCCTGCTTCTAAAAGGAGTGTCACAATGTCAGTATAACCGATGGCCGAGGCCATAATGAGCGCTGTGGAACCATCCTGGTATTTATTGGAAGCAGGAGTGAGACACTATCATAGGAACGAAGTTGAAAGAGATTGGATAGAGATTGGAATAGAAAAAGATGAAGTTACGCTGGTGCCATATTGGGAAAGGCTAGCATCAGTGCTGTACTACCAGACTAGCATACAAAGTAACAAGAGGTAGTGATATTGAGAGTACAGTAGTGTGCGTATACACAAGAATAATGACGCTTTAAAAGGCAATATTTTTTTTAGGGCACACCTTTGCTTTGGCTTCAATGTTAGCCCCTCTATTTAGGAGGACCTTCACAATGGCAGTGTGACCATGCGTTGAAGCAGCAATTAGCAAGTTATCTCCATTCTAGTATAAAAGGAGACGAGAGAAATGGGCAGATCAGCAAGCTACTAAAACAAAGGCAGAAGTGAAACTGTCGGGTACTCATTCTGATCTTTTGAAAGTGATAGCAGAATGTGTGGTGTGCATGCAAGGAGCAATAAAATTTGCGTGCGCACATCACACCGTGAACTTGGCCTCTTTATCAATGCCTGCTTACAGAAGGAGCTCCACAATGTCTGCGTGGCCTTTCGTCAAGGCCTTCGTGAGCGCTGAGCTGCCGTACTTGGAGAAGGTAGAAGAGGAATAATTGAATGCACATGATTGATAGAGAGATAAAAAGCTGAGTCAGAAGAGAGGCGTCATTCAAACCGCAGAAGATAATTAAGTAGTCCTGCGGATTCATTATTTATTCATTGAGTTAAAAAGTAAGTTACAGTATTACTAGAGTTAAGTACAAGCACTGGTGTGACACTTTCACTTTGAAAGGATACTCAAAAGTAAGTTTGCATGAAATTTATTGATATCAATGTGTAATACAGTTTCCTGCGTTTGACATATTGGAGAATAGGATAGGCGAGTTCCTGAAGTATTCGCGGTAGTGATAGGGTCCTTCATATCAAATTTAGGTGCATGCAAGAAACACACCATATTCTTGGCGTCCTTATCAGCGCCTGATTTGAGAAGAAGAGCTACGATTGCGGAATAACCACAGTCCGAAGCAATGATAAGCGACGTTTTGCTATCCTACCAAATGAAATTAGGACGCAGAAGCGAGTTGAAAAAGAGGATTGAAATGCATCGTCAGCAAGCCGCAGGAGTCGATACTTTCTCTACAATCTAGCTTGACTTGATTAGTGCGCGTGTATGCAACAGGTAGTCATACAAATATCAACAAATGATTCACTTCACCTCGTCCATGGCTTCCTTATTAGCGCCTGCATCCAAGAGGAGCTTTACAGTGGCTGTGCGGCCTTTTGCGGAAGCCTTCAAAAGTGCAGTGGTCCCGAGATTCTTACATGAAAAAGTAAAAACCAAGACATGATTGCTGAGTACAGATTTAGAGGCATATAGAAGCACGATACTCAAGGAAAAGGACAAGAGTCAAAACATCAACAAATCGAAGCGATAGCTACCAACAGTCCAAGCACTACGATAGGTCAGGAGTAAAGTTCAAATGGATCCATCAAAAGGCGAGAGACTTAATAGATGACAGGAAGAAGAGGAGTGCACGTATAATTCTTGTATTTTCATTAGGAATCCTCGACTAAAGCAATCCTTATGCGTCTGCCTCACCTCATCCTCCGCCTCAATATTAGCCCCTGCTTCCAATAGGAGCTTTACAACGGCATTGTGACCGTTGAGCGAGGCCTCTATGAGCGCTGTGGACCCATCCTGCCAAAAACAAGGAAAAACAGGAACACAGAGGTGTGCCAAATTATCCAACACAAATCAAATGAAATCATGTGGTTTAATCGTAGAACCCACTTGTTTGATAAAATCCTTGTCAGCGCCTGCTTGAAGGAGGAGTTTCACAATTGCCGGATAGCCGTTCGTTGAGGCATGATAAAGCGCTAAGTCAACCTTTTATAGCGCACAGCACGCAAAGAAGTACGCAAAAATGTCGTGTGTTGCATGTCTTATTGTATAATTGTGCAATGGTTGAGGTAAACATGCATTTGTTGTTGATTTTTACCTCAACCTTCTTGGCACTTTCAGCAGCTCCATATTGCAATAGGAGTTTAAGAGTGGCGGTATGACCTCTCTTGGAAGCCAAGATTAATGCTGTTTCGCAATACTGGAAGTGATAAAGTCGAGAGTAACAAATCGACGCCGTTAAGATGAATATCAATGTGAAAGCAACAAGGTAACAATGTCTCCACAAAAAAAAGTATCATAACTTACAATTTGCGCGGTGTTCATGTCAGCCCCCGCTTCTAAGAGGAACTTCACAACAGCAGTGTGGCCTTCTTGTGAGGCAAATGTTAGTGCTGTTTCACAACACTAGCAACATGAAAAGAACGGACACAACAGAAAAGAAAAGCGCACAGAAAATGGCAAGATCAAAGTCACCACTAAATCAGTAAGAAACGCGAAATGGGTCGATCACAAGAGTCTAACATTAAGAATATAAGAATTTTTTTTTAAAATGTAATGATTTCGCTTCAGTTGTTATGAAATCCTGATTCACAGAAGGCGAGTAAATTTGATCTGCAATAAGGTGAAAGAGATTAAGTAGAAGTAGCAAGGTGGAATTTCAGTCGTGGTTGTAGCCTAATATCATGTTGCCGCTAATGCCTACCATCATAGATGGCGTATCAACGTAGGCGCCTCTTCTGAGGCAATCCTGAACGGCTGCCAATTCACCTTTTTTAGCCGCGGGACCTATATCATCTTCTGCCTTCACCTAAATGTACAGACAATTGAGATGCAAACAGGAAGATTGTAAGCTCAATGTGGCTTTCAAATTTCAGCACCTAAAGATACTCAATCTCACCGCAACTGCTGCAGCAAGCACCGCACGCACCCAAGCGTGTGCCTCTGGCGACGAGCTGAACTGTGAAAGCTTTACGTGCCCATGCAAAGACTGCATCGCGAGCAAAAACACGTGGAGCCCACTGAAAGGATGGGTCAAGCTGATACGAATGCAAAGACTTCGGAATCGACGGTTCCAGCCCTTCATGGGCATTAAAGCTGGAACAATGCGCGATTGCACGAGGAACAAGACTGTTAAAATCTTTCTCGACGGAGATGCAAGCAGCTCTATGATGCTTGAGAAGTGTGATGCAAGCTTCATCCGTGGCTAGTTTCAAAGAGGATGCACCGTTCCAGTCCCCTCCTTTTTTTGCTGCGCCCGCTGTGAGAAGCGACTCAATCGTTACCACATCCCCGCGCTTCGCTGCTTCTTGAAGTGGAGTCGTAGAATTATCCTTTGAGCAGTAACACACGGAAAACGACTTTGAGAAATTTTGCAATTGATAATATGAAACATGTTCACGCCTCGTCGATTGAGATAATTAGAAATGGAAGCACGTGAAGGAAAATACAACGTCAACAACCTCAATTTTGTAGCTTGCAACCACTTCGAGAGCCCTCGCGAGGGCAGGATCAATGCGTGCTCGATATCTGGCGAGAGCAGCGCGGGACGCAGCCGGACTTTCCACCAGAGCTGCTCGGCACGCTCTTAGAATTGACATAGCCGTGCCTTCAATTATTTCTTTCTTCTCAGCAGCCAAAAGTCGTGTATCGCCTTGCGCGTCTTTTGAATATTGTGCCACGATTTTACTCTTAGATTTCGCGTCTAACGAAGGCACGTCACTTGAGCCAGGATCTTGTTCACGCTCGCGCTTGGTAGCTATGCGAGTCTTCGGAGCCATGATGAAACTGAAGGCGATGATAAAATGAATGCAAGTTGAAGGGGCAGTCTTTGTAAATTACACACGAGGTACGAGGTAAGTAGGTACAGTAGGTAGATGACGACACCGCGAGCGCTCTATCAAGGAAGGAGGGGCTCTGTGTGGTGCTCTGACATGGTGCGGTCTTTCTTGATGAAGAAGGAAGGAATAATATCATATTAGGAAACTGCCACATCATCCTTCCTTCCTCCTTCCTCATCAAACGCAACAATCGAGTAGAAATAATTCAAGAAAGCTTCAAAAATGGAAACCTCGCGCTCTCTATTGGGTGCTCTAAAGCACTGGGCAGCTTTTCAGCCTGACAAGACGCTGCACATATTTGTGGATGATCGAGGTGCTGAAGTGGAGAGGCTCACTTACAGGCAGCTGCTAGAGCGCTCGACCATCCTCGCAGCGAAGTTACTCGACCCTGCTTCCCACGGGATGCAGAGCGGTGATCGGGCCCTCCTCGTCTTTCCTCCTTGCCTCGACTTCATCGTAGCTTTTTACGCGTGCCTTCTCGCGGGAATGGTAGCAGTTCCCGTCTTTCCACCTGACCCTAGAGGCAAAGGTGGCAAGGAAGTCGCCCTCTTTGCTGCGGTGGTGCGCACTTCTGGCGCCACCATCGCACTCACGTCGAAGTCCTACAACCTCGCGACCAAGCTTGGCGGCTTCAAGCGGCTCTTTTCAGGAAGTGAAGCCAGTGGAAGCAGTTCAAGCGGACTTGGGGCGTGGCCAGAGCACTTGAAATGGATGGTTGTAGACGAAATGGCTCATGGTGAAAGAGTGCTCTCAATCGATTACTTCCCAACGAATACCAAGGAAGCCCTCCAAGCAGTGGCAGATGCCGATGCAAGTGGAACCAACCGCTCGCAGCCTGCTTTCTTGCAGTTCACCTCAGGCAGCACATCGGAGCCGAAAGGCGTGATCATCAGCCATGGCAACTTGGCGCATAATTTGAGCCTCATCATCGACGGGCTACAAGCCTCTGAAGACACAGTGCGTTCGTTTGATTTTCAAATATATATCTATTTTACAAGCAAGCACATGCGTACGCAGTTTGAAGTTTTTCTTGATAGGGAGCCGTAGTGCGCTAGATGCTTATAGCGTTGTAAGCTCATACTTTCAACGACGCAATCTATCCCCCTCCTCATTTCCTTTCCACTTTTCTCATCTCCTTCCTGCTACACCCCCCTTAAGGTGGTGGTATCGTGGCTGCCCCTCTACCACGACATGGGCTTGATTGGGTCTTACCTAGGCGCCCTTTACTGCGGCGGCTCTGGGGTGTACATGTCGCCTATGAGCTTCATTCGCCACCCTCCCCTGTGGCTGGAGCTCATTTCCAAGCACAGGGGCACGCACATGCAGGTGAATAAGAATTGTGTGCAGGTGCACTCAGAAAGGAAAGCGAATCTAATTGATAGGCTAATCTTCAAAGCGTGCCAATGCACACATGCATACTGATCATCACGAGCTTTTATCATTTCGATCTGCTAGCTCCTTTTTTTTTCCTGACTTCCTTTTCATTCCTTCTTTACTTTCACAATTCTCTCACTAGGCTCCCAATTTCGCCTACGGTTTAGCTGCCCGTAAGTTCCTCGCTCTGCCAGGGAGGGATCGGCGCCGTTTAGACGCGACCCTAGACCTTTCCAGTGTACGGCACATGATCAACGCTGCAGAACCGGTGAGTTAGTTTACGCACAAACACTACTCTGGCAACTGTTCAATGCGTCATTGAATTTCATGATTCCTACCATATTACACATGCAATGCACGTATCCATCCATTCCATCAAAGGTACGGCAAGCGGACATGGAGCTGTTCAAAGCCACCTTTGAGAAGCACGGACTACCCCCTCGGGGGGTGATTTTCCCCACCTACGGCCTCGCTGAGCACACCGTGTTCGTGTGCACCAATGGTAAGCGAATGGCTAGAGATGATCAGAAGGCGCTACTTCCTACCTCTAATGGTATTCAAGAGGGGTAGCAATGACACTCGAATTGTGTACAGACATACTCAATACTGTACATTGTAAGAAGATGCGCTCATGTGGCGATACCTTGTGATATTATGATGTTGCTGCTGCAGGTTCGCAAGTGCTGTCCTTGGACCGGCAACAGCTGGAAGCGCACGGTAAAGCTGTGCTCGTGGACTCTGCTAGTAGTGCGAATCCAGGATCTGCTGCAGCCGTGCAAGCGCGGAAGCAGTCAGGTGGTGATGAGGGCAATGAAGGCAGTGCGAACTCAGCTGCAACAGCCGCCGTGACCGTGGTAGGCTGCGGTTATCCCGGTCAAGCGAAAGGAGTGGACTTGAAGATCGTGCAACATGCTAGCGTAGGGAAGAAGGAGGGCAAGAGCAACGGTGACAATGGAAGCAGTGTTATTGACGAATTTGAAAATACAGCCTCATCTTCATTGGGTGTGGAAGTGGAAGGAGAAGACTGGGTAGGTGAAATATGGGTGAAGTCAGACAGCCGGGCCGAGGGGTACTGGAACGACGAAGAGAAAACCAAGCAAGATTTCGGAGGTGAACTGAAAAGGAGCAATGATGATGACAGCAGCAGCAGCACTAGTGCTAAGCGCGGTTACTTGCGGACTGGAGATTTGGGGTTCCTGCACAATGGGGAGCTTTTTGTGTGCGGCCGAGTGAAGGATTTGATCATTTGCAACGGCGCCAACCTTTACCCTCAGGTACGTGGTTGTGCTGTGTAAGCAGGTGGATGGGTTGTTGCGTCGAAGGAGCATAGTGGAGAAGTTAAATACGCACCTCTCGAAGCTGTGAAGTGACCATGGCGTATATCTCATTACCTTTGCTTGGTGTTTTTCTAATATTGTTCCTGATTTCCTGATAAGCAGGAGTTCTTCTCTCATTTACTTCTAATTCCAGGACATTGAGCGTGCCGCGGAAGACAGTTGCTCGATCTTGCGCGGCGGTTGCAGTGCAGCGTTCTCTCTGCCTCCGCTCAACAACCGCAATCAAAGAGGAGGACAGTCTGTTTCTTCTGCGAGCACCACAGTACAGGGAAGTGAAGTGCAGGAGGCGCTCTTTCTAGTGGCAGAAGTCACGGACGCAGCGACCAAAGACTTAACTTTATCTGATTACGCAGCCTCGATTGCTAGTCTTCGAGCGACTGTGAGCAGTAGCACGGGCGCGGCACTGGATGGAGTCTTCTTGCTAGCGCCTCGCACAGTGCCCAAGACGACTTCGGGTAAGATCGCGCGGCAGTGGTGCAAGCGAGGGCTGAAAGACGGCACCTTGGAAGTGATCTACGAGTGGTTCGATTACAGCCGTTTCAATGGCGCCAAGAGCAACAACAACCACGATACCATTGCGAACATCGTGCCTGACATCTCAGGGCCAGAAAAGGTGCATGTGAGCAGTGAATCAAATGCTAGCAGCCAATCAGACGGCGAGTCAAGAAGCAGTGACGGCAACAGCGCTGGGGAAATGAGTGAAGCGGAGGTGTTGGAAGTGATTGTGGAAGCAGTGGCGGTGACCGTGCTCCGCGTGGACCCTTCCTCGATAGATCCGCATGCACCGGTGCCGTCCCTCGGGCTCGGGTCCATGGAAGGCGTGCAGGTATGATGGTACATGTGCTTGTGTAGGACAGAAAAGGAGGAGGGAAGCTTAGTGGGGGAGGAGAAATGTCTAAGAGTGAGGTGGACACAACCAAATTTTGCTTGCTCTGAATAGTATATGACAGATCACGGACGCTTTCAAGAAGTAAAATTACCTTACAATAAAATATCTATTACTCATAAAAGGTGCTCAACATTTTGGAGCGGCGGTTCGGCGTTACGTTGCCGAATGAAATCTTGTTCGAAGAAGAGACCACTCTGGCGCGCCTGGTGCCTCTGATTCGCGCGGGCGGGGGTGTGGGAGTGCGCGCATGCCTGGTGGACGCCGCTCATATTGCGGCCAAAGAGGTAATTGCTTGCTTGTACATTTTCGTGCTTCTCCTTTGCCCCATAGCTACGCGTGTTTATACATGTGTATGCTTCATGATAACGTAAGGTCGCCGGCCAAACTGAAGAGCAGCGCACCAGCAAGCTTCGAACTGCCACTGTGAAGTCCAGCTGGCGAGACGGCTCTCTGCCAGTTGACTGCCTCCTCCCCAAAGCCACAGCCACCTCAGCCTCTGCAGCACTGCTGGTGAACGATGCTTTTCGTGATGCGGTGGTGTCCAATGCGTGGAGATTAGCTTGCTTCTTGATTGGCGGAGGCGCTGCTGGCTTAGGGGTGCGAGCTGTCACAGGGCGCTCTTCACCTCTTTCTTCCTCGTCTGCTGCTGCTTCCTCGACGATCATGATGGCTGAGGACATCGCCAATGGAGGAGGTGACGCATCGACCAGCGTTGGGTCCATAGGTTTAGCCCCTCTGTGGATCTTGCTGATCATAGTGGGTGCATTGGTGGCATTGGCTGCTAGTCTGGCTACTCGTCGCATGCAACGCTACCTTCTGAATAGTAGTAAAAGTGGAAACAACAACAAGGCGTTTTTAGGGACATCGAGCGCACGAGCGCAAGTGTGCGCTTACCTCGGATCCAAGGTACACACTAGCATGTAGGGTTTGTGTTTCTGACGAAGAAGTGAGTGGCTTTGGTGAAGAATATATTGATGATATGAATTTAATTATTGGGTCGTCAGGAATGTTTGCTGACTTTTATGTACGCTTTGATGCTTACATGTTTGAACATGTTTCCTCGTGTCTGTGCCTATTTTGTTATTGTACTCCTCCTTTACCCTCACACAACACAGGTGCTTTATGAAGAACCCCTCGATCCCCTCGATGGTCCTTACCTCGTCTGTGCGTTCCCACCGGCGCCGGTACTGGCAGCCTCCTCCGCCTCTGCCGCCAGCGCTGCTCTCAACTTGACCCAATCCTCTCAGAGCTCCGCAGCTGCCCTTGAGGTGCTCACGAGTCGCGCAGCTGAAACTGCCAACAAGGAACGGGCCGAATACCGAGTTTCGGCTGCTCAGCAGGTCGCAAGTGAGGTGAACCGCTTTGGTGGCCTGCCGTTAGCTGCGGGCGGGCCGCCTCACGAAGCTTCCCTGGCTGACGCTGCTGCTTTGGCCGAACAGAGTGGCAGTAGTGGTGGTGGGAGTCAGCTCGGGTCCGTGAGTGGCTGTGCTGCAGTGATTGGGCTCTTTCCGAGGAGTGGCAATGGCTCTGTGGCGATGCTTGGAGCTGCAGCAGTACAGGGAGGGTTGTTTGGCCCGATGATGGCAGACGCCAGTGCTGGCGACAAAGAGAGTGGTGGCGCCACCGTACCTGTCAGTCTGTTGAGGTCCCCTGTGGACTTAGCGTGCCTCAGCGGTGTTCTGCCTCCCGGCGGCTCCGGGCCAGTGACGTCTGAAGCTGCTGCAATCTTTGCAGCCGCTGCTAATGCGCCCCCACCCCTTGCCATCGTTGCGCTGGCTCCACTCCTAGGCTTGCCCCTCCCTGCGTCTGGCTCCACAGCAGTCAGCGGGCTCAGCAAGAAAGCAGCAGCAGCTCGCGGTGGTGCTGCCGTATCCACAACACTTGCCGCAGAAGCCGCTGTAAGTGTGCTCAAGCGCGGCGGGACGGTGTTTTACGGGGCCTCCATCTCAGCCAGCGGTCACGGCGCCGTACAAGCTGCATTAGCGCCTGCAGTGACCCGGGATGCCGGTGTGATGGCAGCTGCCGCGGTAGCCCGGGACGTGGGGGCGGCGTGCGCGGTGGCGGTGCGGGCAGCGATGCGCCATGGGGCCTCCTTGGTGCCCTGCCTGGTATTAGGAGACGACGATGTCAATACGCAGCTGTTTCAGGACTCGGCTCTGGGCTGGGCTACAGGATTCAGCGGTGAGAAAGCTCGGTCGGCCGCGCACGCAGTGCAGGGAGGAGCGGCGCCGAGCATGCTGGGCGCAGCAGCGATGGCTCTATCTTCCTTGATGAGTGGAAATCACAAGAAAGACAACAAGAGTCAATCGTCCAGCAGCAGCGGCCGCGGTGATGGACAGCAATTGTCAACTTGCGCTGTGTACGGGCGGCCAATTTCGGTGCCTCATACCTCGAGCCCCCATCCAAAAGTGGTCGCTGCGTATGCCGCTGAATATTTGACGGCGCTCGCAGCACTGGAAGAGAAGTACGCGCCATTGCACCCAAGCCATTAGACATAAATGTTATTGAACCAGAGGCCCGACCACGCACAAGCAACCCGCCAGGACGTGGACCTAAATGAAGCGGACTTGGACTTTCTGTATCTCAGAAATAGTTCACGGTTTGGTTGCATCTACTTAGGAAATATTTTAGTGATGCCTTATCTCGATCTGCAAAGCACAAAGCAAAAATTCCTTTTGTTTTTAAAATTCAGTGGATATGATATCAAAGAAAATCAAAGGACCATACTTTCCCGTCATGAACAGCAACCTGCACTGACCACAGACTACCGACAGCGGAGTGATTCAGCAAAAGCAAAAGCAATTTTTATAGCAAATAGCTAGTAGCTACGGCTACGGCGGCTGTCTTCGGTTTTTAATCGACTCCAATGCGAGGCCTCAATCATTTTTAAAAGAACAAAGTTCAAACTTATGAACTTTGATGTCCCTATCGCATAGCTACTCCCACGTGATGCCACCATGCGACCATTGGGTTGTTTCGAGGTAAAATCACAATTGTCAACGGTAAAGGAGTAAACATCGGCACTGCCGCCACGGAAAACTAGGAAGATTCAATTATCTTTCCTGTTGTGGCCAGTGTGGAAAGCATCAGCCCAAGGGGCGTCACCGTTACTGCTATTATCCTGGGTAAGCACCAACACGACGACGATCACAATCACAGCCACCACCACAGCAAAACCTGAGACAAGAAAATGGAAATCAGATAGAGGAGAATAGTATACTTGCTCAAGAAGTTCGAAGCACTTGAAAAGCATTACAAATGCATTAGTAACCATGTAAACGCACCAAAAAGATACGTTGAAATCGAAAAATAAGTATGGACTCCATCTTCTTCTTCGGATTCGTTTTCCGAGTCCACCTAAGGAACAAGTGAAGATGTTACAGTGTAAAGAATATATGCAGGAAATGCATGAAATTTAAGGTCAATTACTTGGACATCTAAGCTGATAATTATCTTTCAAACACAGGATCTACTTACATCATTAGCAGCAGCTCTTTTAACTCGAGCTTCGAAGGCTGGATCATAGTCGATATCTTGCACTAGCCGAATCTGAAGAAGAGAACCAGGAGCAGTAATCCGAGGGATTCTCGAGACAGTCGGACATGCACAGTTGTATGAAATGTCAAAAGAGTGGTATGGCAAGAATTCTGTGCTTAATTTACCTCGTCTACTTCAATCCTGCTCATTTCAAAGCCTTTGCCGCTCGAATCGCAGCCTTCGTACTTTGAATTTTCTTCATTCCCTAGAGATCTTGTAGACTTCATAGCAGATGGTAACCAGCGGCGCACTCGAGCACGAGGAAGATTCG
>Ga0307978_1001183_pt1 | contig 19994 bp, 24 predicted proteins | sample OrgLakmetage1056_FD_203151 | JGI IMG/M metagenome (GOLD analysis project Ga0307978, IMG submission 203151) | Saline water microbial communities from Organic Lake, Antarctica - #1056 | ecosystem: Environmental > Aquatic > Non-marine Saline and Alkaline > Saline | place: Antarctica: Organic Lake...
CCAGATCGTTGAAAACGCCCGATGCGCAATTCGGGCGCCGATCACCTATGGGCATCCAAAAGCAAAGGGCCTTCAAACATCGCCCCACGCGCCAAAACAGGGGCTTCATGAATAATTGCGGTTAAAGACCGGGTGGGGGGTTCTTTTTTCACCAAGATCCGATAAGTTCACGATGCCCACTATTACTAATAGTGTTAAGTTAGGATCTGGAACCAGCATAGACCGTCTCACGAAGACTTCGAGTTTCTTCTGGAAAAAATAGATTGCCAACCGGCGAGCGTCACCTCATCGAGATAGAGAAGACCCGCAACATCTTCCGCGCTTAGACCGTCTGCCAGCAGGAGCAGGGCATTAGCCATGCGGGCCTGAGTGAGCTCAGGGTTCTTGGCATTCAGCGTTTTCAACAACGTGTCACGGTCAGTCTCGGAGAGGAACATGTTTGAGTCATTTCTTGATTAATGAGGCGGCTTCTCTGACATGCGACTTCATTCAAAGCAACATACTCTTGAACTGTCAGAATCAAAAATGGAGCTGGTGATGGAGTCTCGGCGCGCGAGGTGGTCCACCGCCAGACCAGCGCGGACAGGCGTCAGGCAGCGGGGGCAGCTGCACCCCCTGCCCATCGGCCACCGTCTCCAGCGTACTGCACAGGCAGCATGAGGCGCCGCAATACGCGGGCAACGGCGTCTTGCGTGCGATGTCCCGGATGAAGCCCGCGAGTTCGCGCGCGATGGCTGCGAGCACGCGCGGCTGAGGTTTGCCAATGTTCGACAGATGGCGGAACCGCTTGCAAAGCCGCGTCTGCGCCTTCCAGCCGATGTCCTTGATCTCCTGCGGCAGATGCGCTGAACGCTTCAGGAACGGCTGCCCCTCCTTGGGTGGGTGGCGATAGGACCATCCCGCTTCGACAAGCATCGTACGGGCTAAGGCGTTCCCAGTCTTTGTCAGGCGCCCGCGCCGCGTCGTGTTGCCGCTGGAATGCTCGCTTGGGACCAACCCGAGCCAGGCCATAAGCTGGCGTGGATTTTCAAAGCGGGTGATGTCGCCAATCTCTGCAACCACGGTCGCTGCGATGATCGTGTTCACGCCGCGCAATGCGCGAAGGCCATCGACGACAGGGGCGAAGCGCCACGTCTGAACCGCTTCATCGATCGCTTGATCCAGCGTCGCAACGCGGGTCTCCGCCTGGTCGACAGCCCGCTTCAACTCCTCGAAGGCCAGCTGCTGGTGCGAGAAGCGGAAGTGGCGGAGTTCGGCCAGCCAGCGGCGGTGGCGCTTCGTCCAGTAACTGCCATTCTCGTATCGCAACCCATGCCGAAGCAGGAAGCTGAGCAGTTGCTGCTTAGCCACCTTCACGGCATCCATCGCCTGCTTGCGGGTGCGGATCAGGTCGCGCATGGCTTCCTGCTCCTCATCCGGCGTCCAGATCGCCGTCAGCTCACCGGCGCGCCACAGCCGTGCCAGCATTTCAGCGTCCCGACGATCAGTCTTCACCCGATCCCTGGCCTTGCGAGGGATCATCGCAGGCGCGACAACCGCCCATTCAAACCCGAGCTTGGTGCGATGACGATGCAGACCGTAGCCGCAGGGGCTCGCCTCGTAACAAAAGCTCGGCTTACTTCCCGCAGCCGCCAGCTGCTTGGTTAGCCGCAAAACAGAATCGGCGGTATGCGCGATCGTTCCGAAAAACCGGATCTCACCACCGCGACCATCCTCCGCAACCGCAATCGTGTCTTTGTGGACGTCCAGCCCAACGTAAGTGCTTTTGTTCGGTTGCATTCTCCTTTCGAACTACTTCCTGTTCGTCAGGAAACCACACTTGCGGCCCGCGCGTCGCAAAACGCTCATCTGGTCTAAGGCTGTGTGATCTTCTTTTGGGCCACCTTTATTCGCCCGTGAGCAGGATGTGGGGCCATCCCAATGGTGAGATTTTTGCCAGCAGGTCGGATGAGCAATTCAATCCATTGCGGCAGCTGGCGAGAGCCTGACCGAGGTGCTTGGTGTTCCAGGAAATGATGATGGCAGTGAGCAGGTTCAGCCTTGCCATCCTGAAATGCTGCCCTTCACTTGTCCTGTCGCGGATTTCACCCTAGCGCCCGATGCGCAGAGCGTTCTTGAGGGCGTAATGGGCTTCTCCTTTGTTCAGGCGGATCCAGGCGCGACGTTGCAAGTCGGCGTCCAGCACCCAATCGATGATGAACAGCGTCCGTTCGACTCGTCCGATTTCACATAGCGCGACGGCCAGCTCATGCTGCCGGGGATATGCAGAGAGTTTTCGCAAAAATTGACTTTTGGGCATTGCGCCCGCCACCATCGTTGCCGCGCTGCGCGGGATGTGTGCCAGTGCTTGATGCAAGGTTCAGCTATCGTGGTGAGGATGTTGTCGCGACACCGGGTCGGATTTGCCGTGGAGCCGGCTGCCCGAAACGATCTGGGTCGACCAAGGCAGTGAACCCATCTCACGCGACATGGACCTCTGGACCTATCAGGGCGGCGTCACACTCGACTTATCGCGCCCGGGTAAACCGACCGACAACGCCTTCATCGAAGCTTTCAATGGTAGGTTCAAAGCAGCATGCCTGAAAACGCACTGGTTCTTGACGCTTGCAGATGCTGCGGAAAAGTTGGGGCTTGGCGTAGATACTACAATGAGGAACGGCTACACGGCGCGATCGGCAACAAGGTTCCGATCACACTGACGAAATCAGGGGACACCAACAGCCTGTCACCCTGATCGCAGCCGGAAAATTCTGCCTGTGGGCGGTCCATAGTTGGGAGTCGGATCAATTAATAAAGTCAATCTTCCGTCGCCAAAATTCTAAAACAACTGCTTACCAAGGCCTCTGCCGATAATGGCGCTAACGTAAAATCCAGAAACGGGAGCCGAACTAGGCCGATCTGATCGAGAGATAACACTATATCTTGATTTTATATCTAAAGATAACCGAGATGTAGACATTGATACTTGTCGAATCGCCAGAAATCGCGGACTTTGGAGATCGAAGTTTAGCCTGTTTGAAGCTTCAACCAGCTCAACGCAGCTCTGCCTAGCTGCTTGACCTGAATCACACTGGGCCAGCCTCGCGCTGGCCCTTTTTTACTTGGCGTTAGCGTTGTTGCAGGGACGCCAGTACGGCTGATATTGGTTGCGGTCTGTTCTCTTGAGGATGCTTTAGATGCCGCACGAATTCGACGCTGATCGTCGCGACAAGATCCCAAAGCAGAAGCAACAGGTGACCAACTGCGCAGAGTGCGACGAAAGCCTGCGGCAGCGTGGCGATCTGGCGGTTTGGATCAGCGATGACGCGCTTGCGGTGTGGTCGGCTCCACCGCGCACGACACGTGGTGGCCAGCCTGTCTATTCTGATTTGGTGATTGAGATATGTCTGAAACTTCACATGGTTTTCAAGCAGCCACTGCGGCAGACACAAGGCTTGATGCGCTCCATTGCCAAGCTTCTGGGCGTTGATATCACGGTGCCACATTTCACGACCATGTCACGCAGAGGCCATGGGCTGAGCTTGCCTCCCCAAATTACATCCAAGAGCGCCACCCCGGTGCATCTGGTCGTGGACAGTACCGGGTTGAAAATCTTCGGCGAGGGGGACTGGCTGGAGAAAAAGCATAAAACAAGGAGGAAACATCGCTCATGGCGCAAGCTGCACCTTGGCTTTGATCTTGTCAGCGGCCAGATCGTCAGTTAGGATTTGACCACAGATGACATTGGTGATCCATCCGCCCTTCCGGGCCTACTGGATCAGATCGACGCCCCCGTTGAGCTATTCTTGGCGGATGGTGCCTATGATGGCGAGCCAACGGTTCAGGCTCTCAGCGAACGCTTCGGTTCGGCGATCACAGTCACAATCCCACCACCCAAGAACGCGATTTTGAGCCCTGACGCGGCTCAAAACCCGAGCGCACGTGACCGCCATATTGCCGACATAGCTGCCCATGGTCGGATGGCATCGCAGGCATCATCGGGCTACAATCAGCGCAGCCGCGGCGAAACCTTGATGGGGCGTTGGAAGGCGGCCATTGGCCCCAAACTCAAGGCGCGATCGTTCGAAAATCAGAAGACAGAGGCCAAGATTGGCGTCCGAATTTTGAACCGGATGACTGAACTTGGCAGGCCTAATTTCGAACGTTCCGCCTGAAATCCGTCTCGGGTAGGGCGCGGGCCGTGCTCAAGGTGATCGGTGCAACAAGACCGTTTGCATCGACACCGCCTACGTCCAAGTCAATAATTTAGCAACCTCAGGCCCGTTAATTTGACAATATCCTAGACAGCTTTCAATTATGAGGATTGCGCAATGCCATGTTGGATGCGTTTGCGAGCCTGTTTGGCGTCAAACTCAAGCCGCGTCAAAAGCGCATACAATGCGGTGTTAGCGTCCGCGCGCGCCAGCTCTTCAGCGTGACGCATTTGTTGGCTAAATTCCAGCAATCCAACTGTGGCGGTAGACCCAATCGCCCTGTGCAGATGATCCGCCGCATCTGCATCCCGACACCGGATTGCGTTCAGCGCGGTGTCAATATCACTCAGTACCCCGTTCAGCAACCGTTTGCCATGCGCCTGCCCGATCAGGTCAAACAGCTCTTTGAAATCATCATGTTGGGGATCAGCCGGACTAATGACAGGGCCGTCAATTTGATCCGTTCCTACATTATCACGCAGCGCAAGTGGGCCAAGGGCCGTTTGCAGGTCATGCATGCGAACCGGTTTATGCAATACCCCGTCTATTCGGCTTTGTGACAGCCGGGCCGATCCATCAAAAGTTGTGTCGGCGGTCAGCGCGAGGACGACTGTCGGAACAGCTAGAGCCAAGGTTGTCTCTTGTTCCCTGATCTGACGTGTGGCCTCCGTTCCCGATATGCCCCCAGGCATGTTGAGATCCATAAGTATAACGTCAAAGCGCTGTTCAAAAGCTTCTACAACCGCCTTTTCACCACTGTCACATGTCACGACACCGCAGCCAAGACGTCGTAACATCTGTGCTGTCAGATCAAGATTGACGAGATTATCATCTACGACAAGACAGCGAAGCCCAAGAGAGGCAGGCAGATGAACAGTGTCCTTGGGGTTTAAATGTGGGGTCTGGCTGTCCTGTAAGGGCTTTAGTGGAATATCAAAGGAAAATATGCTGCCCACTTCCAACTGGCTGTCAACAACAAGTGTCCCTCCCAATTTGTGAATACAAGCCTGCGCAATCGGCAGGCCCAGACCCGTGCTGTTGCGCTGTTGAACTGGATCATCAGCGGTAGAGGTAAAGAAAAGGTTAAACAGATGCGCCTGATCCTCGGGGGAAATGCCGATGCCGTTGTCCTTCACGGATACGCACAGTCTCGGGGTGGCCTCGGGGCCTGACGCGAAGGTGAGGCTGATTTCGACAGATCCATCCTTGGTGAACTTCAGAGCATTGCCGATCAGATTGTACATGGCGCGCACGAACATCTGCGGTCGACCCAACCACGTAGCGTCGTCTACCAGGCCAATGACGTTTAGCGTCAAGTTATTGCCTTGATCCCGCGCCAAGGCGCGCAACTCATTCATGATACCCGAAACTGTTTGTACGGGTGCAAATGGGCTCAATGGTTCCTGAACCTCGCCGATCTGGGTCAATTCAAGTACATCATTGATCTGATGCATCGTGCGCAGTCCGCAATTGCGCGCCGTCTTTATCAAATCTCGGGTCGGGTGATCGATGTTATGATCCTCGATCAGATCAAGCGACGCCAAAAGCCCATGCAGCGGCGTCCGCATCTCATGGCTCATGGTGGCCAGAAACATCGTCTTGGCTTCTGCATGGCGCCGCGCTTCGTCGCGGGCGTCACGCAAGTTTGTCTCATAGGCCAGTTGCTCTGAAACATCGCGAATGAATGCGATAAGGATTTCGTCGCCCTGCGCGTCTCTTTCGGATCTTATGGACAGCTCTATTGGAAATTCTGTGCCGTCATGGCGCAGCGAGGTCGTGCGTTTTGTTCCCTGATCGATGAACGCCCCCTTACCGGTTTCGTGGTAACGTTTCATGTCTCGCCGGTGATTGTCGAGACGGCGATGCGGTATCATCATATCAGCAATATTGCGACCTTTGGCCTCAACTTCCGAGCAGCCAAAGGTCTTTTCTGCTGCGGAATTGAATAGCTGGATCTCTCCATCGCGGTTGGTTACGACCACGGCCAGCATCGACGACTCATAAACTAACCTGATATTGTTGGTCTGGGTCTTGATTAGCTCAAGCTGGCGCGTCAATTGTCGGTGCAGCAATGCGGAAATGCACATCGCAACAGCCATGATAATCAACAACAAGACAGAGGCAATCAGGAATCGTGTCCATATAAATACCTCTTGTTTTCGCGATTCCATCGCCTCGGCAACAAAATAGCCAAGAGCCCCCAAAACAACACCTCGAGCTGGTGTACCCAACTCGATGACTGCGTCCTCAAAGAGCTGCAGCTGCGAAGAGTCATATGGGTCCATGGTATCAAACATGTCGGCCAGCTGGTCGCGGTCACGTATCGTGGCCTCCAGGTCGGCACGGGAGGAGTCTGGCAAATCCGCCGTGGCCAACGCGGCCTCTACGACTGTTACGCGGCTGTAAAAAACGTCAAATGCAACAGAAAGCTCTGCAACAAGGCGCTTCAACTCTGCGGTAGACCCAGTAAATTCTTGCGCCGCCTGTTGTTGGTTCTTAAGTTTGGCCAAAGCCCACAACAGGTTCCGGTGGTCGACCTCGACCTGTGAAATGCTCCAGACACGGTTGTCAGAGTTTGCAGCCTGGGATTTGTCCATCTGCGCGCGAAACTCGGCCGCGCTGTAGATCAGAACCAGCACTGCAACTGACAGCAGGGCCAGCAATATAGACGTTCTTGCCCGTTTGATGTACCCATGCCATGATAGCAAAACCCCGTTCCGCCATGCCATTACTTACCCGCCCAGAACGGTGATCTGACTTAGCTGCCAGACACTTGCAGCAAATACCAATTCACCTTGATACTGTGCCGATTTATCGTAGGGAAAGATGACCCAAAGCGGCCCCTTGTTCCTGCGGCTAAAAGGCTTGCCGTCAATGCGGTTGGCAATAATGGGCGCGTCTTGCGTGATCAGATTGCGGTTGACGGTGACGCTATAGGAATTAATAGCTGCCAAACGCAAATCGCCCGGCCCAGCACTGTAACGAGAGAGTAGATCCGCCAGCAACGGCCCTGAAAATCGATGAACCCCTTTTGTCCATTGTGTTGACGTATTGATATGGGTTTGAGGGAGCGCCAAAAGGTTCTCGTCTACAAGGCTGACAGGCGCGCGCCCGTTCAGATCACCGTCTAGTACCAGATTGCTTTCAGCTGCTAGGGCCGCTTGGCCCAGGCAAACAGAGAGCGCCGCGGTCGCCAGCATAAATTCACGTTTGTTCATAATTTTGATCTATTTCATAGTAGTTTCATCGCAAGAAGCTACCATGTAACATCGATGTGGTGCCAGTGTATCTTACGATACATTCTATGTTCTTCAAGTTCGGTTGAGCAACGATATGGTTAAACGGCATACACAAAAGCTAACTCTAGCGGATCACTAGACACTCTTATGAGGGTGTAGAGCTTCGAATGGAAAGGTAAGTTACTTAGTTATGCTATCAAACGATCTTGGTCTAGTCAGGGCACCTGCAGACAGTGCCGGAAAAGACGCCTTCGACTTAGACATGCAGACAACTGTTCTGGTTGCGGATGACCATCTATTGCTGGCCGAGACAGTGGCCAGTGCGCTGTCTTCTAAGCCGCTCCGCTTCAACACACGCATTGCGGCCACACTTGATGAGACCTTGGGCCAGCTTGGCTCTGGTGTGCAATTTGATCTGGTCCTGCTGGACATCAGAATGCCGGGAATGATGGGCATGAAAAGCGTCGAAAAAGTCATTTCCGCTGCTGCTCCTGCGCTGGTTGTTCTGATGTCCGGACAAGCGGACCGCGCCTTCGTAAAGTTGGCGGTAGAAAAGGGCGCCCGCGGCCTACTCCCGAAAACGCTACCGCTAAGGTCACTAATCAGTGCCATCAATTTCGTTCTGTCGGGGCAGATTTTCATGCCTGTTGATGGATTTGGCGAAACCTGGAATAAAGAGGCCGCCAAATCCGTCGGTCTGAGTGACAGAGAGCTCAGCATTATCCGGATGTTGTCCGAAGGCCTGACGAACAAGGAAATCGCTAATTTGTTCGATGATACGGAAGTCGCGGTGAAAATGCACATGCGCTCTATTTGCCGCAAGCTGAACGCGCGCAACCGGGCCCATGTTGTCACGATCGGCAAGGAACGCGGTCTGTTGTAGCAGTTGGTAATCCACAACCGCAGAAGAGGGTAACTTTGCTGAGACTTGAACCATGCATCTACTAATTTTGTTTCACTACATGTCCAATTTGGAACTGAACAACTGAGCTACCCCCCAAAAACTGGACACTGACATAAGCTCTAATTTGTTGTCTGAAGATATTCACCACGAGGGAGATCGAAGATGTCGAAACGGAAGCAACATCACCCGGAGTTTAAGGCCAAGGTCGCGCTGTAAGCCTTGAAAGGCGAGGAAACGGTCAGCGAGTTGGCCAGTCGGTTCTGCGTGCATCTATTACCGACAGGGCATTTCCAAAGGCGATGTCCTGAGGAGGCGCCGATGATCCATCAATAGAAGCGTGCGCTGCTGGAAGGGGCGTCTGGCGCCTTCGAATGCGGAGGTCGGAAAACGCCGGAGGTTGATGAGGAGCAGGTGAAAGACCTTCACGCCAAGATCGGGGAGCTGGCGGTGGCCAACTCTTTTTTGGAAAGAAAGCTCAAGCCCTAGGGCGGGAAGTGAGGCGCGGTATGATCGAACGCGACGATCCGGACCTGTCAATCGGCCAGCAGTGCGCACTGTTATCGATCCCGCGGTCGTCGTTCTACTATTCGCCGCAGGGAGAGACGGAGCAGAACCTTGCGCTGATGCGGTTGATCGACGTGCAGTTCCTCGACACGCCGTTCTTTGGCGTTCGTCAGATGACGTGGCACCTGCGCAACGATGGCCATGCGGTGAACGAGAAGCGCATCCGTCCGCTCATGCGGCTGATGGGCCTTATGCCGATCTACCAGAAACCCAACATCCCGTTGCACGGCAACACATGCTTGCATGTGTGATAGGGGGCAAGCCGACGAAAGGGCACAAGACTTACCCCTATCTGCTGCGCGGGCTGCGTGTCGACAGGCCAAACCAGGTCTGGTGCGTGGACATTACTCTGAGTAATTGATCATCCGCGCTCTCTGGTGGTGCATAGTAGCCGCATCAGAAAAAGGAGAGCTGTGATGAAACGTTATTTTGTTGGCCTTGATGTATCGAAGGATGCAACGGCGGTTTGCCTGCGGGATGATCGCGGTGACATCGTGACATCTTTCAAGAAACTCACCGACCCGTAAGCGGTGTTCCGATCACACGGTTTTTGCGTAGTGCCAAGGCAGGAGTTCACCGATCTGGCTTTGCCGATGCCCATTCACGATGGCCGTGAGAGTCCGGGTCAGATAGTTGTGCGGTTCGATCCCGTTCAGCTTGCAGGTTTCTAGAGGGAGGCCAGGACTGCCCAGTTCTGTGCCCCGGCTTCATGAACTGCGAAGAGACTGTTTTTGCGATTATGGAGACCTCTGCATAACAGAAAGAACTGGCTCTTCGCGGGCGCCGACACCGGTGCGGAAACTCTCTCACGCGCCATGACCATCATCGAAACCGCCAAGCTGAACGGTCTTGATCCGCAGGCCTATCTTGCCGACGTCCTCGACCGCATCCACGATCACAAAATCAACCGGCTGGGCGAGTTGCTGCCTTGGAACCGGGCACCAGCCGATGCCGAGAACAGTCAAGCTGCATAAGCTGCGGTATCAATGGTGCGGTTACGTTTAAGTGCAGAGTAGCACGCATGCACCAGCTAAATGTGATAGAAATTAAGAATTGGATTATTTAGCATAAGACTGATTATGCGTTTACAATACTTAATGGGGGCACATTCTAAACTGGGTTGCGACAAATCCCCTATCTTGCTGGAAAGCAAGGAGAACGGAAGATGGCACACACGGAGTTAGGATTGCGTGAGAGACGCACCATTGAAGACATGCTGAACGCAAAGATTTCTGTAGACAAGATCGCTACTGAGATCGGCAGGCACCGCTCGACCGTGTTTCGCGAGATCAAACGCAACAGATATGTCGACGACGAGTTGCCAAAGCTGAATGGCTATTATGGGATGACCGCCCAGAGGTCCGCCGTCGAACGGCGAGCGCGGCGGCGTAAACTGGTGCGGTTTGTGGATCTGCGCGCTGCTGTCATCGAGCAACTCAAGGAAGGTTGGTCGCCGGAACAAATCGCTGGTCGTTTGCAATTTGAAGGCCAGTCAGTGCGCGTGAGCCACGAGACGATCTATGCTTATGTTTACGGCCCAGATGGTCAGTCCGAAGAATTGGCCCGCCATCTGCCGCACCGACGCAAGAAGCGCCAGCCACGACGCAGGCGTACACCGCGTGGCCTTGTTTTCCCGCCAGATCGTTCGATCCATGAACGGCCTGATCACGTCAAAAACCGGGAGACTTTTGGTGAATGGGAGGGTGATTTGATGATTTTCGAGCGTGCGCAGGGCAAGACAAACGTCGCTTCGTTGGTAGAGCGCAAAACCCGCTTTGCTGTTTTGTTCCGGAACAATGACCGAAGCACAACGCATCTGATGAACAAGCTGATGGGTGTTATGGAACCCCTTCCCCAGCCTGCGCGCAAATCAATCACTTTTGACCGTGGGATCGAATTCCGTGATTGGCGCAAGCTCAAGCCAGGGATTGGAACTGAGGCGTGGTTTTGTGATCCGCAGGCGCCGCGGCAAAAGGGTTCAGTCGAGAACTTAAACAAACGTGCGCGGCGATATCTGCCACAGGACGTGCCTGTGGCCGGGCTCTCAAATCGAGATATGAAGTCGATTTGTGACCGCTTGAATGGCACACCCAGAAAGTGCTTAGGATGGCGAACCCCAACCGAAGCATTCAAAGAAGAACTGATGAAACTGAGATAGCGGATCCTGTCGCAACGTGCCTTGAGATTCCAGTTGCGATAGTATATTATTGTAGGTAAGGTGGTGTCCGACAAAGGGGCCCCTACCATGCACTCTCGACTTAGACGACTGTCTCTATGCCTAACCGCTGTAACCACTTTGGTAATCGGCGTCCTGCCAAGCACCACAAGGGCTCAAACCTATCCAATCGACTGCGCAATCCTCCTGTGCCTGGCCGGCGGTTGGCCCGCTTCCGTGCCTTGCAGCCGTGCACGCGCCGAGTTTATCCGCCGCATCACGCCGTGGCCTGTGGAGCCACCACTGCAGATTTGGCGCTGTCCCATGGGCGCATCTTATCAGACCGAACGACTTCCGAGCAATGTAGACCGAATCTTCGAAGCCTTGTTTCATGAGGAGAACTATTCGCCCCGCCAATCGTTTCCAAGCCAGGATGTTGGCGTCCAAGCAAAATCAACCAATGCCGTTTGGCGCTCTTCAGAAACCGGAATGGACGCTAATCCGGCAGACTTCGTGCTTCGATTGGTTCAGAATCGCGTAGACATCGATATCAGCGGCCAGGAGTTCAATTTCGTCCGCTCTATTCGCGTCTTTGATGTTCGGTACGCACGGCAGTACAACGCTGGATCTGAAGGCAATTGCGAACGATCCGCGAATATCTTTCTTGGAACGTACGGGACACAAGGCGGTTTTTCTTGGCAAAGATCATCAACGGCCACCCTACCTCCCACACATCTAGGGCTTGAACGTTGGGGAGAGCATTGTCTAAGCATCTATCACCGGTCCGTTTTTGTCGATTGGCGTGATTATAGCGGGAATTACGGCTACGAGCAGGTCAATTACTGACTGTTGAACCGCAGTGGGTTCGCGCAGGTTATTTGCGCAATCAAATCTGCAATGCAGGCACACGCATAGGTTCTAAGCCCCAAAATCTCATCTTCTTTCATATCAGCAGTCGGGATGGGGCTGCGTTGTAAGAGATGCGAAATTGATTTCAGCTTTGTCAGCATCACAGAGATCCGGACAAAGCCTTGAAACGCGCTGTGGGCCATGCACGTCCCACCGGACTGCAAGTGCACCGGTGTTCCAGCGATAAACCCATCCGACAATACTTTTCTCATCGGCTGCAATTAGATTGGCGATCGCGACGCCTTCGACCTCATTTTCGTTCACTGTTCAGTAACTTCCTGCAATTTGGCGTGGCGGATCGTAGCTTGGGCTTCCAAAGCGTTTGCTGCAGGCGCATGCCAGTTTTCGTTAATATCGGTTAACTGTTCTTCCTCGCTGTACCGATATCCACACTGGGAGAAGTCCGCTCCCGCTTTATCGATAAATGAAATGGCTCAGATTCTGTTCTCGGGCTCCGTGGACGCTTCAACGATCGCCAAACCTCGGACAGGTCAAAGTCGATGGCGCGCGCCAAAACGGCCAATTCGACAACGTCCACCCGAGCTAGCTACTCTCCATGCGTGCAATAAGGGATTGATGCCATTTGTGACTATCGGCCAAGTATTTCTGGCCAACATCCACCTTGATGGGGACGTCAACCAATGCCTGGTACAGTGCCACCTGTCCTTCTTTTCTAAATGTCATTGCCATACGTCATGAACCTTTTGTAATGTAGCTAGCGAAGGAAATCCGTTGTCTGAAAATTGGATACTTCAGGATGTTATCGCTGTTGTCATTACCAAGGTCGCCAATCGGCTGAACCTTGCCTGACCCATCAACCCCCCACCAGCTCCAGAAATCGGCCGTACTCCTCACTGACTTCGCGCGCTTCCTCGAACGCCCGGGCGCGCTCCCCGTCGAGGCAAAGAAAGTAACTTTGAATATCCGAGATGTAATTCTCAAAATCCTGCCGGATGATATCGGCATAATTCAGTACCGCCTGCGAATCGCTTGGCACGAACGGACGGGCGGGTGCGAGACAGGAATCTGCGAAACCCATGCCAGGGACAACCAAGAGTATAGATATAGCCTCCAATAGGTGCGGGCCTTTCAACCTTAGGTTTCTCAAACCTGTTATCTCCTTGCTCGTGGACACTGACCGTGCCTAGTGTTTTCGTAACCAAAATACAGCCAAACAACGATATTACATCTTGCGGTTGATATTATACTATCGTAACTCTGGGCTTCAAGTAGGAATGCCTAGGGTCGCGCCATTGGAGAAAGCGTGAGCCGGGCCATGAACTGGGACATCGAAGCACCAAATGTGGTTACGGAAGCCAGGTTCCGCGAACTCGTGGAAAGCGGCTATAGCGCAGAGATCCTGTGCCAGGAGTCGGCACACAAGAAAGGCCCCAGCTATTACGGGGTCTGGATCATGCGCGTGGTCTCCGACGAAGGTGTGGAAAAGCTCCTCGTCACAGCCCGCACGCGGACGACCTATAACGATATCAAGATTCGCGAGTTCAAGACGATCTCCGGCGTGGTGTCTTTCTTCATTGGCCTTGGCTTTGCGCATGTCGACCTGCCGTTTGAAGCGGGAACAAGCCGTACGCATAAACTTGCGCCGTCAGACAAGACCACGTCAGACAAGGGCGCTGGCAACTAGCCTCGTCTGTCTCTGGCTGGTCGCCGCGCCAGCCTCGGCGCAAATGGTCTTGGTCATGGAGAGCGACGGCTCTCTGACCCCGTCGCGATCTCAGAGCGGCTTTGCCCGGAACTACAATGATGGCGTTGGTCAGGGATCGGCGTCCGATGGCTTGGCCATTCTTGGTGAGACTGAAGCAGCGCCCAAACCCGACGCGCTGAGGTTTGCGGCCCTCGCCCGACCAGCACCCTTGCCCGGCGCAGACGTTCTAATGGCAATCGAGGCAACGGCCCTGCGCTATGCCAGCCATCCCGGCTTGCGCCGCGCAGAGCTCTCCGTGAGGGATTGGCTAACCCTCTACCGGGCCAATATCGAGGTGGAGAGCGCCTACATGCAGGATGCGATCTCAACTGCGGGCGCTATTGGTCTGGGTCAATTGATGCCAGAAACCGCGCGTGATCTCGACGTCGATCCGCGTGATCCGCTGCAGAACCTCGACGGTTCCGCCCGCTACCTCGCGATGATGCTGGAGCGCTTCGGCGATCCGCGCCTGGCGCTGGCTGCCTACAACGCCGGACCCGAGGCCGTGCGTCAATACGGCGGCATCCCCCCCTACCGAGAAACCCAGAACCACGTGGCACACGTCATGGCCGTCGTGGCCCGATTGGAAGGATCAGATTCGTGAAACACATATCAACCCTATTCATTGCCAGCCTAGCCATCTTTCTTGTCATCGCTGAACCCGCCCTTGCTCAAAGCATCGACCTCTCCCCGATCCAGAGCCTTTTACAGGGCATTGTCGATGCACTGACCGGGCCACTTGGGGTTGTTATCGCCACACTCGCGGTCCTCGGCGTCTTCCTCAGTTGGTTCTTCAATATCATTGATCTGCGCCAGGCACTCTGGGTCCTTGTCGGCATCGCCGGTGTCGCGGCCGCCCCCACCATCGTTGCCGCGGTCTTTGCAGGCTGAGGTTTTTCATGGCTGAACGCTCGCCTCTCTTTCTCGGCCTCGTGCGCCCGCCCAAGCTTCTGGGTCTGCCCATCATGTATGCGATGGTCTGGCTCTTTGGCGCGGTGCTCTTGTTCGTCTGGGTCCAGCACATCGCGGTGCTGGGTGTCGCCACCCTGCTCTATCCGGTGCTGTGGAAGGCCGCGGATTGGGACCCGCGCTTCATCGATGTGATGATGACCGCACTGCAGGAGACACCGCCCACGCGAAACCGCAGCATCCATGGCGGGGACAGCTATGCCCCGTGATGAAGCGCTCGATCTGCGCACGATGACGCCGGAATGGTATGCGCGCGAGACCCGCCTCGCGCATATGCTGCCCTATGTGAGCCTCGTCGACGACCAGACCGTGCGCACCCGGGTCAACGAGCTCTTCCGCTGCATCCGGCTCGAGGGGATCAACAGCTACACGACGGACGATGCCTATCTCGACAAGGTGACAGCACTTTTTGCCCGCATCGTCGCGCAGCTTGGGCCGGAATTCAGCTATTACGTCCACAAGGTCTCCAAGGCCATCAAACCGGATCTGGACCCAATTCGTGAGGACAGCTTCGCGGGCGAGGTCGACCGGCGCTGGCGCGCCAAGCTTGACACCAGCGGGCTGCGCGACAAAACCCTGACGCTCACCGTCATTCACCGCCCGCCCCCGAAAAGCCTCCTGCCGCATCTCGGCCGCAGCGCCCCGGACCGGCTGAAAGAGGAGACCCGCAAACGCCTCCAGCGCCTGGGCGAGGCCGTGAACGTCTTTCTGTCCGGCCTCGCAGAGCTCAAACCTCGGCTACTCTCGGCCGCATCAGGGGAGTTGGTGGGATTTCTGGGCGCGCTCAACACAGGAACCGAGCTGCCGCTCTACCCGGCAAACACCTACGGCTTTTTGTCCTTCAACGTCGCCAATACCCGCGTGACGTTCCACGGCGACCATTTCGAGCTTTCCGAAGGCGTCGTGGGGCATCGCTACGGCAAGAGCTTCACCATCGGGGAATATGCCGAAGGCACCTCCTGCACCATGTTCGACATGCTGAACCTGCCGGTCGACATGATTGTCACCCACTCCTTTACGCCGATCAATTCGAACCTCATGGCGGGCCGCATCAAGCGACAAAAGCGCCAGATGCAGGCCAGCCAGGACGCGGCCCTCTCGCTCCTGGAAGCCCTCGACATCGCCGCCGATGATCTCGAGGCCAAGCGCCAGAGCTTCGGCGAGCACCATATGGTCGTCACCCTTTTCTGCGACACGCTGGATGAGCTGCAGACCCTCAGCGCCGAGATCGTGAACGCCGCCGCGACCGAGGGCGTGAAGATGATCGGCGAGCGGGTCGCGGCCAAGGCGCATTACCTCAGCCAGCACCCCGGCAACCAGCCCAAGCGCGTGCGCGCCAGCGCCGTCACCAATCGCAACTTCGCGGATTTCGCGGCCTTCCACCGAACGCAGCTCGGCAAACCCGCAGCACTTACCCCTTGGGGCCGCGTCATCACCTATCTGCCCACCCCGGAGCAGAGCGCCTACCGGTTTTCCTATCACGAGCAAGGCAGCCCTTCGAGCGAACCGACCAGCGGGCATACCCTGATCATGGGACGGCCGGGGTCAGGCAAATCGGTGCTGTCGGCCTTCCTGATGACGCAAGCCCGCAGGGCGGGTGCGCGGATCTTCGTCTTCGACTACCGATCTGGTATGGAGATGGCCGTTCGTGCCAATGGCGGGCGCTACGCGTCCCTGAACGCCGGTCAGCCCACGGGTCTTAATCCGCTCTGGACCGAGACCGATGCGCGCGGCACCGCCTGGCTCTCGGACTGGCTCACAACCCTGCTCTACCGCGCCGATAAGCCCCTGACCCCGGCACAGACCAACCGCATCCAGGAAGTCGTGCGCCAGAACGCGCAGGCCACCAACCCCGCCTTGCGCAACTGGCGGGATTTCGCATCGCTGTTCGTCTCCACCGATGATGGTGGCGATCTGCACCAGCGCCTTCTCGAATGGACCGAGGACGGCCGCTATGGCTGGATCTTCGGGCAGAGCCTTGCGGACACGTTCTCGCTCAAAGGCGATGTTGTGGGCTTCGATCTGACCGGCATTCTCGACAGCGAGGCCGACAAGGAACGGATGGCGGTCCTTTCCTATCTTTTCCGCCGGGTCGAACGCGAGATCGAGGATCGCCGCCCCACCATCATCGTGATCGATGAGGCCTGGAAGGCGCTCGACAACGCGTATTTCGCCGAGCGGCTGTCGAACTGGCTGGTGACCGCGCGCAAGCAAAACACCGTCGCGGTGATGATGACGCAATACGCAAGCCAGCTCGAACGCACCCGGACCGGCAAGACCATCGTCGAGGCTGTGCCGACTCAGATCCTGCTGCCCAATATCCGCGCCAATGCAGCGGATTACGCCATGCTGAACCTCACGGAGAAGGAACTCGACGTTCTTCTCAACACCGGCAGCAGCAGCCGCTTGGCGCTGATCCGTGACGATCAGGGCGCGATCGTCGTCGATGCCGATCTGAGCGCGCTTGGACCCAATCTCACCATCCTTGGCGGCATGGAGAAAGGCGAGGCGCTCGTCGGCGCCGATTACCGCGACCGCCCAGACTTCTGGAGGCTTTCATGATCCGTTTATGGCGTTTTGAGATTTCACCAAAAAATCCTGCATTGTTTTTCGCGTTCGAGCGTAGCGAGAGGCAGCGAACAAACGATTCAAGACAATCTCGAAACGCCAAACTTATCGCTTTGGCTGCGCTCGGCGCGCTGGCCTCCTGCACCCAGTACCGAGAGCCGCAGGCGAACTGCTTCACCTTCCTGGCCTCGACAGCCCCTGTCGCGCCTGATTGCACCTTCACGCCTCTAGATGCGCCGGAGGGCGACATTGAAGTCTAGCCTGCCTCATATCCTGGCACTTTGCCTGCTGCCCGGTCTCGCCTTGTCTCAAGGCGTGCCGACCAATGACAGTGGGCTGACTGCACGTGACATCGTCGAGACCGGTGACCGGGAGGCAGACCTTGCCATCCAGGCTGACAAGCTCTCCGTGCGCGAACTCATTGCCGAGATCGAACGGGAGCAGCTGGAAACCCTGCAACGCATCCTCGACGCCCAGACCAGCTTCGGCGGTCAGGGTTTGCCGGCTATGGTCGCGGGGCTCGAAAGCGGCAGCGGCGATCCAGACCGATCCGTCGAAGCGGTCTATGGCAGTGCCGAAATCGATCCCAACCCCGGCGGCGCACAGATGTTCGGGGACGCCTCGGAAAACATCGAGCAACTCATCATCCGCGTGTCGCAGGAAACCAGCGGCTTCGCAGGCGTGGGTCGCGCCGGTCTCTCTCCTGTTCAATGGCGCGCGCTGCTGCAAGCGCTGATCTGGCAGGAAAGCCGGTTTACCATCGGCGCGCGGTCCCCGGTTGGCGCCTATGGCCTGACACAAATCATGCCCGGTACCGCCAGCGATCTCGGCATCAATCCGGAATACTATGACAGCCCCTATCTGCAGGTGCATGGCGGCGCGCGGTATCTGGCCACGCAGCTCAACACCTTCGACGGCAACATCATCAATGCCCTCGCCGCCTATAACGCGGGGCCCGGTCGCGTGTTCGAGTATGGCGGCGTGCCGCCCTTCCGGGAAACGCAGCATTATGTTCAGGTCATCCCCGAGCGGTATAATCTCTATCTGAGCCGCATCGGCGGGATCGAGGCCCTCGGCACGATCGACCCAGCACTTCTCGCCAACGCCAATCTCTCACTCACGGGTCATGGGGCGGCTTTTTATGGCAGCAATTCCCCTGCCGCAATCCGCCAGGCCGCCCTGCGCATCCGCGATATCGTCGAGCGCATCTCCGAAACTGAAGACGTGCAGGAGAGCTACGCGCTCAACACCTATGCCCGCGCCGAACTGGTGCGCCTCGTCGTCGCCCGCATCCGGCTGCAGGCAGCGCGCACCCGTGTCCTCTCCGCCGAAGAGCTGGCCCAGTCCAGCGCCCGTATGGCGGAAGGTGCGTTCATGGAATTCACAATCAGGGAGATAGAGTGATGGGACGCATGTTTTTGAGAACTGCATTGGCCACGACGCTTGGGCTGGGCCTGCATCTTGGCACCCTACCCCCTGCCCTCGCACAAGGCGTGCCCGTCGTCGACACCCAGAACATCGCACAAAACATCCAGCAGTTGCGGCAGATGATCGAAGACGAGATCTTGCAAAACGAGCAGCTGACACAGCTCCGCGAACAACTTGCCACCCTCACGGATCAACTCGCCGAGTTGCAGCGCACCTACGAGGCCCTGACCCGCCTTGCCGAGCTCCCCGAAATCATTCGCACGGAAATGGAAGACGAGTTGAACGGTCTGCTCGATCAGGAGTTCGGCGACATTCTTGCAACCATTGAGGCTATCAAGACCGGGGATTTCTCCGGCCTGTCCGGCTCCGGCGCGGGCCAGATCGAAACCCAGATGGACCGGGTACTGGCCGATCTCGGCTTCGATGAAGACACGCTCTCGGAAATGGCCACGAGCGGCAATCCCGGCGCCAACCGCGTGGCGACGCAGGCAACAACCGGCGCGCTCGTCTCGGCCGCAGCCCAGAACAGCTACGAGGATGCAGGCCAGTCGCTCGAACGGGTCGACCGCCTCGTCGGTCTAATCGCAGACATTGATGAGCTGAAGGAAAGCATCGATCTCAACACGCGCGTGACGGCGGAGCTTGCCATTGCGCTGGTCGCCATGTGGCAGCTCGAGGCAATTCAAACCGTGGGCGACGGCACCGGCGGCGTGATCGATGCCGCCACCATCGCTGAAGAGCAGCGCTTCATGGATTTCACCATGCCAGAGTTGCGTGCGGAATGACCCGAGGTGTGACGCGTGGCGAGTGAACAGGAAATCATCGAGGAAGAACTGGTCTACGGTGCGCTGCGCCGCGAGCGACTTTGGCAACGCCTTGGCCTCGCAGGCCTTGTCTTCGGCATCATCGGCTGTCTGAGTGCTGCGGCTGTCGCAATCCTCGATGTCGATCCCCCGCCCGTGGTCGTCCCCTACGATCCTGCCACCGGCTTTGCGCTCCCCGAGGCTTCGGTGGGTGCGACGTCAGTGACTGCCAACCAGGCCATCATCGAGGCGGAGGTCTTTCGCTACGTGACCGACCGCGAGGTCTACAACCAGCTCGACAACGATCTGCGCATCCGAAGCGTTCTGCGCCGCTCGGACGGGGCCGCCGAGAGCAGGCTGCGCCAGATCTGGAACAGCGCCAACGAGAATTACCCGCCGACGGTCTATGGCCCCAATGCCCGGCTCGATGTGGAAATCCTCAGCATCAACCGGATCGGCACTGACCGCGCCACGGTGCGGCTGCGCAAGCGTCTGACTTCGATCAACGGCACCCAGACCGGCCTCTTCACCGCCACGCTGCTCTTCGAGTTCCGCCC
>Ga0307978_1001184_pt1 | contig 19978 bp, 10 predicted proteins | sample OrgLakmetage1056_FD_203151 | JGI IMG/M metagenome (GOLD analysis project Ga0307978, IMG submission 203151) | Saline water microbial communities from Organic Lake, Antarctica - #1056 | ecosystem: Environmental > Aquatic > Non-marine Saline and Alkaline > Saline | place: Antarctica: Organic Lake...
AAAGATGATTCTACGACAGCTTGGCTGCCGGGTTTTGTTGCGTCCGTGGGCGCCAAGGAAGCTGCGAGATTGCTGGACGGAGTAGGTGTTGTTGGTATTGAATAGGTATATTAGCTACTGCAAAAAACGTCGTCGGTTGAATGTTACAATGAAGAGACGGTTATGCATCCTAGTAGTTCAGTACTGGTAGCCAAGGCAAAGCAACCACGACGTATGTTACCCCGTGCCTACTACATATGTACCAGGTAGAGCAAAAGAGGCCATTCTTTTGTTTCAAAGGTGAGGGCTCAACGCAGAAGCTATTGTAGAAGGAACGCCTGGGATTTTACCAAGAAATATAGTACGAGTATGCTGAAGCTTTGTCGCCCGCAGCCGGTCTTCTCCGGGAATACCCCGTCGAAGTCGAAACTACAGTACTACTGTACTTTGTGGTGGTGCTGTACTGTTGCGCATTCCTTGGGCCTTAAGGAGGTTTTCGGCCTCCGCCGACGCTTCCCCCAGATATTCTAGCCCCTCTATCCTGCTGCGCTGCCTGGAGTACGACATACGACGTACAGTTCTGTACCGTTATGTATCATTGTATCTTCTGTGCCGGGCCTTAATCATGTCTGACAAGTGCGGACAGGCGAAAATACCTTAACTTTGGTCTTTAATGTCTTTTTACTACAATACTACAGGAGTAGTGTATTTACATACGCTCAGTAGGAAAAGGGTCACATCATATATCACATAAGTCTTGTCAAGACCGAAGAAAAATCGGCGATTGTGATTGGTGATTGCGTGGGCCGCTCCTCTTCGTTTTTGTGGCCACCACCTACCTACGATATTGTACTTCTCGCACTCTAAAGTTCAGTTGGTGGCAATCACGGAGCGCGGACAAACCTTCGGGCGCTCGGCCACTGGCGCTGTGCGGACTAGAGACACGTGAGACACCCTACAGTACCTACCTAGCTAGAAGTCTATTTATGACTGCGTTGGCAGGGCGGGCCTTGCCGTAATCGTGGATCGAATTTTTATACTTAGCAGCTTTGGGATAAATTGATAGTTTTGAACTAGAAGAAAAGACCCTGAGAAAACGGACGGGCAAAGGTTCGGTTAGGTACATAGGCGGGGGTGTGCACTCCCGAAAGGCGGAGAACACTTCTGAAGGGCGAAAAAAGCCCTATATTTCCTTTATGGGTCCACTTTTTCACCGGGTATCCTGTCATAAACTGCAACCAACATAAGATGGCGCCGTTTGCACCCGTCACAGAAGAGCTTAAGGACCTGAGCAGTAGCCCCGGGGACTTCCCCGTAGCGAAAGATGCTATCAAGAATGCGATCGAGGGTCTCTATATTTACGATGCCCCTTTGACAAATCCCGAGAAGGTCATGGTCATGCAGGGCTGGAACAAAGTCCTCGCGTTCAAGACCGCCTTTTCCGAGTCGCTTTGGATTTACTGGAGAATATTGGTTGCTACTGATACCACTCTCGATACCGCAAAACAGGCTATGCAGCGTGTTGAGCGTAACGAAGACCCGCTGGCCGAGTGCATGCTGGATCGCGGGACGGAGGCGGAAGAGCTTATCATGGGCCTGATTGACGGTGCTCTCCGCACTCTTTGCCCTATGCAGCAAATCGTGCAACGCGAGTCTTATCGTCCTATTCAGGATGATCTTCGCTTGCAGCGCTTGAAAGATGACAGTCTGACGCTCGAATGTGAAACAGTTGACGATTATCTAAAGCTTTTTGCTCGGTGCGGAGTTCAGCCCAATCACTGGGTCCTCTTTTGCGAGGCCTTTATCTGGTGTTTGCAGACTCACACGCCTTACGCTAAGGACGACGACAAGGAGGACATTGAACGTGGCGCCGACAGTGCCATGTCTCGAGCCATTGCACAACTTGTTGCCTTGCCGGCCATCAGAGCCTATAAGGGAATGATCGACATTGCGGAGAATCCGCTATATAAGGAGGCTGTCCCTCGACTCTGGGCCAGACTCACTCCGGATGATCGCTTGTATTTTGGCGAACGCTTCTACCGCACGCTCTTGACAAATCATCCGAATCTATTGGACTACTTCTCGAAGACGGACATGGACTCATTGGCCGTCCACTTTGTGGGATCTCTCGACCTTGTCGTTACCGCTGCAGCTGAGCTTGCCTCCACCGGCGGCGAATTTCGTCAGACCTTGCGAGCACTGGGTAATCTGCATCGCATGATGGGTGTCCCAACGTACGCCTTTGCGTTAGTTGGTGCGACTCTCATTGAGTGCCTCGAGCCACTGCTGGAACGTGAGGAAGAATTGAGCAAGAACTCAGGCACCCCAGTGACGGCCAAGCACCTCCATGCTGCTTTCATCTTCTTGTACGGCGAAGTCATGTCGATGGTGTACTTTCCGATGTACAAACAAGAAAAGATGGTCAAGGAAGCACAGGAATTCTACGAGATGCTCCAAGCCGAGTTCCATTGGAGCGATGCCGAGCTCTCAAGACGCATGCAACAAGTTGAGCATGAGATTGGCGCCACTGGAACGTACACACAGACCTCCAAGGAGCTCGAAATGGGCGCTCGGTTGGCCTGGAGAAACTCTGCCAAATGCATTGGACGTATTTCGTGGAACACACTCCAGGTTCGCGACTGTAGGCACGTCAGTACCCCTGCACAGATATTTCATGAAGTCGAAGAGCACCTCAAGATCGCAACCGCTGGTACTAACATACAGTCAGTCATGACAGTGTTTCAGCCCCAAGATCCTAACGAGCCTCTTGGAACTCGATTCTGGTCGAGCCAGTACGTTCGTTACGCGGCTTACCAGGACGACGACAGTGGTGATATCTTGGGCGATCCTGCCAACTTGGAGCTAACCGAGTACCTCATCAAGAGACGCTACTGGACACCGCCCACTCGAAGAGGTGCCTTTGACGTTCTACCCCTGGTACTCAAAGTACCAGGCAAAAAGAAGCCTTATATTCACGAGCTCCCTAAGGAACGCGTATTCGAGGTGAGCATCGAGCACCCGAACAGACCAGAGTTGACAGCGCTTGGGTACAGCTGGACGACAGTTCCTGCGATATCCAACTTCAAGATGAATCTCGGAGGCGTTCTGTACCAGAATATGCCATTCAATGGCTGGTTTATGACTACCGAAATTGTTCGGAACCTTATGGAGCGGTACGATGCTGGTCCAGCAATCTGTAATGCTATGGGAATCGATATGGTATCTGACCCAACGTGGCGCATGCAAGCCTCCATCGAGCTCGAGAAGTCCGTTTTACATTCATTCCAGAAGGAAGGGTACACGATCGTCGACCCACATTCTGTTGGGCAGCAGTTTTGCACGCACGTCCAGCGAGAACGCGAGCAGTTCGGACGAGAATGTCCTGCACAATGGAGTTGGATTGGCGGACTAACTGGCCCGACTAATCCCACCTGGCACTTGGAAATGCGCGACTTTCTTGTGAAGCCACAGTACGAGTATTGTGCGGACGGTCTCTTGCTCCATACCAGTGTCGATCAAAGGAATGATTGGTCCATGCATTCAATGCATTCTGCACAGTCGGGCCGTTCAAGCTTCTCTGACGACGACGCTACGCGTCGCGCGACGCAACGAAGATGCAACACCGCTCCCCGGGTGCTGATCGCCTACGGATCCGAGACCGGGACCTCCGAAGCTATTGCACGAAGATTGAAGCGGCAGTTCAAGGTGTTGAATCCGATCCTAATGACGCTGAACGAAGTGAAGGGGCTCGACATCATCAGTCGTCGTCACATTACGCACTTGATATGTGTATGTTCCACCTTTGGTATGGGAAGCGCCCCGTCCAATTCGAACAAGTTCTTCGAAACGACCATATCCAACACAAAGGCTACAAAGTTCGCCGTGCTGGCTCTGGGTTCTACCATTTATCCAGACTTTTGCAAGGCCGGAATCGAGCTCGATAGAACGCTTGGTGATTCGGGAATGGAAAGAGTTGTGACGCTCACCACGGCGGACTCGGCTGGAGGAGCGGACGATACAATCGAGTATTGGTTGCATCTCATCAAGAATCGCATCCTCCCACCAAGTCTCGAGACCGAGCTCATGGTGTGGCAAGACGTCCTTTCGACCGAGCCCTCAGTCAACCAGTTTGTCTGGGGGAAGGTGGACGACAACGCCGCCGCCGACGAGGAAGCCGAAAAGGAAGAGGCAACAGAACCAAATATCGGCTCCTCTCTCTGCCTTTCAAACAAAGAATTGCTTACGGAAGGCAGCCAAGGCACACGTTCGATCCGGAAGATTGAGTTCGAAGTTCCCGAAGGGAGCTCGTATGAGAGTGGGGATCACATTTCAGTGAAACCTATGAATTCCGACGCCATGACTAGGCGATTCTTGAAGTGCTTCCAGAAGGAACTTGTAGGCTACTCGCAAGAGTCGATGGCCACTTCTGGAAATCCAGGGACAGGAACGCCTTGGTGGCGTAGTTTCGTGTGCGGAAGCGAGGTACCAGATACTCCTGTTAAAGAAGATATCGGGGACTACGACGCAATCTTTGAGCGCCAGTGTAGGAAGTCTTTCGAGATCGAGTGCATCAAAGGCGATGAGGTGAACCCCGCTGATGTTACCTTCGAGACGCCAACTTGCCTCTTCGACGTAGTAAAGTCGCATCTGGATCTCAGTATCAACCATAAGGACGTTGTGGAGTTGCTGAAGATTTTGCAGATATGCCTCGATCGCGTGCTGGACCATCTCGGAGAAGAGGAAGGATACGCCTGGAAAGACCCGATTGTTGCCGAATTCATTAATCTGAGCTCCCCGATCGTCGAAGACTCCTCGAACGACAAAACCAAGTTCATTAAAACCATGGTGGCTCGATTTCCCACCATGGTCAACTTTCTGGAGCATTTCCGAGCACTTTTCTTGGAAGATTTCGTTGCCCAGAACTTTGACATCGAAGGCATTGGTCCAGCTTTGAGACTCCCGGAAGTCCTTGTGATTATGCCGAGACTGCAGGCGCGCTACTACTCTGTCTCGTCTTCGGCTCAGACGAGCCCAGACAAGATCTGCATTACAATGGGAGTGCTCAAGACGACCACCAGTAGACGCGTGCCGATCGATGGTGTGTGCTCGCACTACCTTGCTGGACTTCGACCTGGAGTCGACAGGGCCAAGATTCAGGTTGTGAAGTCTTCCTTCCGTCTCCCGGAAGACAAGACATCCCCTCTCATATTGGTGGGAGCTGGTACGGGTGTTTCGCCGATGATGGGTTTCATGGAAGACCGTCAACTGGACCGACAAGACGGCCACGAGGTTGGCGACATCAATCTCTTCTTTGGATGTCGAACCGACAAAGACTTCATCTACAAGGATATCATCACGAAGTATGAAAGCGAGAGTCTTCTCAACTTGCACTTGGCACTTTCGCGAGTACCCAATAATGGACCCAAGACCTACGTCCAGAATCGGCTCGCCGACATGGGCCTGGCCGCTTCTGAACTCCTCATGAACCAAGACACCCATTACTACGTCTGTGGAGACGCTCGTATGGCCGACTCTTGCTTTGAAGCATGTGTCGAACTGTTGCGCAATCACCAGACAATGAGTCGAGTGAAAGCAGTGAAGCATCTCCGCGATATGCGCGTTGAAGGTCGCTGGCAGACGGATGTCTGGGGTATCGTTTCTCACTACGACGAATCCAAGAAGGTGGTCGAAGCCAACGTCAAGAAAGCGGCTAAGATTTGGTTGACCCACTTCAAAGGTGGCGACCAGTAAAACCAAGGCCGGCTTTTGTGACCTAACAGCAGTGTGAATTATGTGTCACCGATTTAGACCGTATCAATAGCAAACAGCGGCTTACTAAGAATACATGCATGATAATATACATTTGAACCTACAACGATAGCTATCCTATAGATCAAACAGGACGGGAGCTTCCGCGACGGCTAAAATAGCGGAGCAAGGGGAGCTATACAAACGATGATAGGAGGCTAAACACATTTTACTAGTGGCTGATGCGACCTCAAAGCTAGACTACTTGGGTAGCACAATCTTGGTTTCCGCAAAGTCTGACGGAGTCTTGCATTGTTCATTGTACACTGGATAATCTGTTTCCTGAATCCACGCTTCCATGAACGCAAAGGCCGCCTTTGGTTTATACGAAGGAACTAGGTGCCCCGCTCCGCGCTGTATAACCAATAAACGAGAAAAGGTGAGTTTGGTGCATTGGCGGGCTCTATGCAGTGGATCGTCAAGCAGGTAGATATTCACTTACAATGGTCAAAAAGTCAAAGTCGCCTTCGTATCGTTGCACGTATCCTCCCATCCGCCGACACCCATCGACCGTCCACGGCCTCCACTCCTCGGATTCCTTGAATCCCAAATGCGACGTCCAGTTTTGAGCGGCAAAGCTAGTAATCGCTGGGTCTGTATCTCCGTTGTAGATGAGGACGCGCAGCACACCATTAATTTCCTTGTAGAACCCCGTGAGATCCTTTTCCGTGGGTGTGTAGTCAAAGCCATCAGCGTTATCTACCGCAAAGAATTCCGACTCGACGTGAAGCGCGTCCTGTACTTCTGGGAGGCCAATGTACTCAGTCATAACGATATCTCCCCCGCAGGCATAGTCTTTTATTCCGCCTCGAGGAAAGCCTGGTTTTGTTTTCATCAAGCCATTGCGATATGTGCAGTCGTCGTACAAGGAGTATTCATAAAAACCTCCGACTTCCTTTTTTACCTTTTGGAGCGCCTCTTGACAGACCTTACTTGTTGACGTTATTCGTACATCCAGCGGATCCTCACTGTCGTCATTCGCCACATTACAAGCATCCAAAACTTGCCTGTAGGTTGACAGCGGCACCTGTCCATGACCCGCCAGGAAAAGTATGCTCCACAAGTCGACAACTTCCGGATCACTCAAATCCATACACACGGACGTTTCGGTTCCCAAACAGCCATCGCCAACGGCAAAGCCTTTCAACGTACCAAAGGAATCATCGAGAGCAGCGTCCACCCCAGCACCGTGTTGATGCATAATCGTTCTTGCAAGCGTAGGTACATAAATCCCGGCGTAGGATTCACCCGTCAGGTACAAGTCTTTACTTGCCAGACAGGGAAACACGACCGTATAAAACTGTTGCAAGGCAGCATAACTGTTGGCCGCGGCCAATTCATCCGTCCACGACAGTCCGTCGCACGAATGCGAGTCCGTTGCTTCGTTGCAGTAAGAAAATCCCACTGGAGCGGGTTGATCAATGATCAGCAAGTGGCCGAGTCGCGTCCAGGCGTTTTCGTTGTAAATGGGTGTCGGAACGCCAGTTGCGGTATATTCGTCCGTTTGCAAGGAGCGATCGTCGAGCAAAAGAGGACCGAGCTCCGTGTATAGGCCGAACAGAGACGATGCACCTGATATGAAGAAGAAGATGATGATGAATATGAGTGTGCAGGTGTTGAAACCGACAGAACTTGCGTATACTAGCGAGGACACTGTATAAGTGATGCAGACGATCGTGATAACATGGCGGCAAATAACAAGGACGACGCACCTGGTCCCCCATTGCTCCAGTAAATGAGAGGCTTGCCTTCGTCAAAGTCTTCCTCAGCTTGCACCAGAACATAATGCGTGTGAATCGTTCGTCCTTCGAGTTCGTACGTCAAATATCCCGAGAACCAAGCCGATGGAAGGGGCTGATTGAATCCAGGAAGGCGGGGCACGAAATCAGGATGATCTTTGGAGAAGCATGTAGACTCTGTCGCAGCAGAGGCAATCGCCGAGGAGGCAGTCAGTAGGAGCAAGGCGATCGAGAGCACGGACATCATGTTGACGGTTTAGTAGACTATGAGAAGCTGCTTCGTCGTCGGTTTACTAAGAAATAAGATCGCGCGGGAGATCCGAAAAGGTGCAAAATACTGTAAGACTACTCTACTGTATGAAATACTGTAAAAGACCGCGAAATGAATACTGTACATAATACACCATAGAAGAGTTGACTGTACGACTTACAGTAGTATTTATTGCCGTTAGTTTTTTATGAATGTCTGTGAAAGAACCCAAAATGTCCCCGTCTCGTCACCCGCTGTCTTGCATCGATTGGCGCGCGCGGCGGCGTGGGGCAGAGATCGAGATTTGTTGAAGATTGAAGATGGCCATCCAAACTTCCCATTCTTTCACAGAAGTTTCAACGGGTATTTTCTTATAGCATACGGTACGAGAACCCTCGAGCTCGAGAGTGTGAGCGAGTGTGTGGATCTAACGATTGTACAGTCCAGACGGGCACACCACGGTCGAGGCCGCAAGTAACACAACGCTTCGCACCAAGCTAGTACAACTGCAGCTTCATTCTTCGTTCCAATCATGCCTCGCGCTTACGATGCTGTTTGCATGAAGGCCGCCATTGACCAGGCCGTCGCCGCGACGGCGGCCAGCAAGATGCCATTTGGAGCCGTCTTGGTGAACGATAAGGGAGAAATCATCTGTTCCGCGCACAACATGTGCCAAGTAGCCACGAAACGCGGTGGTGGTGTGGGCGATTCGACGCGCCACGCCGAGATGGAGCTCATTCGCAAGTTCAGCGCTGCGGAACTGCCGAATGAAGAACGTTCAGCGTGTACCCTCTACACGAGTACTGAACCATGTGTCATGTGTGCGGGAGCAATCTACTGGAGTGGTGTCGGTCGCGTTGTCTACGGATGCTCGGCCGAGCAATTAGCAGAACTCTCTGGTCCTGGTGGTTTCGACATTCCAGTCGAGAAATTATACGGAATGGCGGCCCCTGGAAGTCGCACTTTGGAAGTGGAAGGCCCTTGCTTGGCAAAAGAATCCTTGGCCGTACATGCTGCAGCTGGAGTGTGGAAGCATGCTCCAAAGCAACCATGTCAGGCTCAAGCCATGCAAGATATTGCAGTGGAAGCTTCTTTGAAGGACAGTGGCTTGGGTTCTGCTGCAGTAGTGGAAGATGGTGTAGTGCCCGTCATCGACATGTCCAAGTCGGACGAAGAGATAACGAAGCTAATTTGGGAGGCTGCCAATACGGTAGGATTCTTCAGTGTCATTAACCATGGTATTGATCAAGCTTTGATCGACTCGGCCTTTTCAACGTCGGCTACCTTTTTCGAACAGCCGCTGGAAGACAAGAAAGCGCAGTCGCCCTTGGACATGAGCATCAACTCTGGCTATGAGTACTTTTCCCAAGTTCGCCCAAGTACAGGAGTTGCCGACCAAAAGGAATCCTTGCAGATTACCGCTCGTTCAGGATGCATGGACGGTCGCTGGCCCAACCACCCTGGCCACTTTGAAACGACATCCAAATCCCTTTTATGCGCTGCGCACGGCTTGGCCAACCGCTTACTGGCACTGTTGGAGCCCCTGGCCACGCCTCACTTACAACCAGGTACATTGGCCAAGTCGCACAAACTGTGGACCGATCAAGGTCAGTGTACTTTGAGGTATTTGCACTATCCTGCCATGGCGGCGGAAACAACGGCCAAGCTTTTACAGGGTGGTTACTGGAGGGCCGGCCCGCATACCGACTGGGACAGCGTCACGATTCTCTTTCAGCAGTTAGGAGGAAAAGGATTGGAATGCTGTGCCAATCCCCGGACTGGTGACCCTGCTGGCATGTACTGGACAGCTGTCAATCCTGTCCAAGGTGCAATCGCTGTGAACGTTGGTGACATGCTTTCCAAGTGGAGCGACGGACGACTTTACAGCAACCTGCACCGAGTTCGTCTGCCAGTCGATGCATCCAAGCCTCGTTACTCGATTGCCTATTTTCAACAAGCGGACAAAGACGTTTTGATTGAAAGCAAGGAATCGGACCCCATTACTGCTGGCGACTACATTCTTTCCAGAATCCGAAGCAACTTTTCCAAGTGAAGCGCAATAGCATATCCAAGCGAAAAGCAATAACAACCGTATAGATATTCTTCATGTGATTTATTTCTTATGTTCTACGATCTGTGATCGCGCGTTAAGAGTAGTCTGGATCGACGGATGTAAATAGAGATTCATGTCCAGATGAATCCGAAATATCTGCCAACCTGCAACCTGCAAGCGTGTTTTTACTTGGTCTTGGTCTTCAGGATATAGTTGGGCTGGTCCACAGGGATACCGCTGGCGAGTGAAAAGGAAGAGAATGAGTTAGATTGGAAACCCTACTTCTATTCACCGCTCGATCACTGGGTCAACGGCCGTCTTACCTGCAACGAATCGAAAACTTGGTTTTGGAAATCGGTAACTCGCCATCAATGCATTCGAGGGGACAAGCGTTAGCACGGCCACCACAGCGACACATGTATTCACCACCTAGATTGTGATTCTTCTCTGGATGGAGGCTACACTCAAGATGCGGGTTCACGTAGTCGTCGCACCAGCTCGACACAATGGCGTTGTTTTCGCAGTGGTTCTTCTTATGCGTTTCCTTGAGAACATAGTTTGGTTCGTCTTGTGGAATATTTCGGCACTGAATTCCATAGTGCGCCTTTTGTTCCGCCACTCTGCCCCCCACACAGTCAACGGGACAGAGATGCGAGTGGCCGAGACATGCGCAACCGTAGGCGTCAAAACTGGGCTGGAGTACGCATTTTAGCTCAGGGTTCACGGTAGAATCGCACCAGCTAGACACGATCGCGTTCGCTTCGCAATTACTTGTGTCCGCGCGTTCAAGGATGCTGGGTAGCTCCAGACTTTCCTGCTTCGCCTGGGCTACGATAAACATGGAGTAGAGAAGAAGTGTCGTTTTTTTCATCGTCATGGTGGGTAATCTTTAATCTTGCTCGTGGTTCGCGTTTTGTGCGAAGAATGCGATCTTGAATCTGCCGGTACCGGTACCTGGTACCGTACCAGATACCGGTAGGTATTGACACTACTTCTTGACACCGCAAGAAGCAAAGACAGGACCCGGACTTTGACGATGGTTCGGACTACGGCCCGCCCTCCGTCCGCCAGAGAGAGTCAGTCGTCACGCACCGCGTTGCTATGCTACGGTACTTATGAAATTTCGCGCTTCCCAAGACCCAGCGCTTTTCCCTTTCCGTTGGAGCGCTGGGAACTAGCTTTTCGTCGAGGACTAGCATCACTATCAACCCAAGACTTCAGATGCAATGCTCTCAACGAAGGACCCAACCTTGGCGCCTTCAGCAAAGCAATCCTCGCAAGTGTCAATTGGGAAGTATCCTCCTCCAACAAGAGAGAATTAGAATCAACTAAAGCTAGCTACTACGCATGTACTCTGTCTACTACTATAGAATAATGCATGTGTTTATTCGACAGTCGCTGAGCGACTGACTCTCTATAGTAATTGGATGGATTGGCTTCAATAGGCAAGATGCGATGTAACTTGTGTAGGATAGGATGCAATGAATAGCACGAAATATATAGATTCGTCATCTATTTGTGAAGCGAGGAGGCTCGCCTGTGGATGTAGCGGCAGACTGCCCAGTCCTGTCACTGCGGGATCATTAACGACGAGTAACGCTGACGGGCGAACCATTCCAACAGGAAGGTTGAAGGGTCTTCTTGTTGTGCTCGCGAACGAGATGGCCAGCCACACGTGTGGGACTAGTCGGCTGCTGCAGTTGCTGCTTTTGTTGGATAGAACAGTTGACACGGTAGATCTGTTCAACATCGAGCAAGCCATAGTCCCGAGCCATGGAAATTGGATGCCCCGCATCGGCTTGTTCGCTCTCGTCCAACAGCATCTCGGGCCACAAGGCCCGTTGAAGCTGAGAGCGCAAGTCGTCGCAGATTTCCAAGTCCTGGGCGGTCCAGCCACAGGTTGTGACGGTAGCGTGAGCAAAAGCATCGCGCACCGACGAAGGGAGAGCTTGATCGGTCAAGAGATCCATGGACACCATAATGGCGGCGAATCCCACTTGAGACTGCTTCTGCGAGGTGCAGTCGCTTCCCAAACAGACGGCTAGTTCAGTCAAGTATCGAGAGAGTTCTCGAAGAACGTGAAGAACCAGCTCAAAGTTGTGACGCGAATGAGGCGGCATGGCCTCTCTGCGCGGCATGAGAAGATTGAGAAGGTACGTGACAAAGGCCATGGGTGTGGGAGAATTGACCTTCCAGCTTAGAGTTGCCAGAACCGTGCGCTCCATCGCGCAAAGATCTTGAGAAGCGAACTGGCCTCGAGAGAGTTCAACAAACGAAGCAAGCTTGAAATGTCTGCGACGATTGAACTCTTCATCAGAGCCAGCCGAATGAAGCTTGACGGCGAGGTAGAGGCTTGTCATGGCAGCCAACTGGTAGGTGCGACTGTCGACGCTTCGCTTGCAGGAGGGGCAAATACAGTCGCGAGAAAGAACGTTTTCGTCGCTGCCGCTGGGGTGCGCGATAAGGAAGCGATCAAAGATGTTCATGCCAAGCGTGACGACTTCGCGATCGAGTCGAAAGTGATCGATGACACGAAAAGACCATTGGCAAATCTTACGGCGCCACTCTTCGAGAGGGACGCTCTCGTCTTCCGGAAGAAACATCGCTTGGCATGGAACATGCTCCACGGTATAGAACTTTTCCGTTTCCAGGAGCCCCAGCAGTTGGTCGCCAAGCAGCTCTGGATCCTGCGCCGGAGAAAACGTAGCCATAGGTGCCGGGCAACTTTCAGGGACAAGGGGTGAGTGCAGCATGTTCATGATGCTTGTACAAGACTCTTTCGCTTTCTCTTCCTTTTGCGACGGAAGTCGGTGGATGCGTGTTGTGGGGTTGTGAGAGGAAACTACCAGGAGATCGGAGGATCAGCAAATCCAGTGAAAAGATTTGGTTTTCGTTTGCGGGGCAAGCCCCCTATCTGAGGATAAGCTTCTGGAAATCCGGTACTCGGGCCTTCGCTAACGCAAAAACGTGTAGGATTTCAGTACGGTAGACTAATCTGTCATCCGGCGTTAATCAACATATAATGATGCTTATAATTTTCGTCTAAACAACCACTTAAATGTTGGCGGGAGGAATCTCACTGTAGGAAGATATGTACGAGAGGCTCTTGGCTTTTGGGCGCCTATTAGGCTTCTTAAAGCGTTCTACGAGAGGAATCAGTACAGATACTACGCTGGCACTGACGTTTCACGTGACCTTAAGTTTATTTACGGACAGTCCCCGCTATACTTAGGCTCGCACTTCTACCACAAGAACCAACGGAAACTTCAATTCCTAAGTAATCGGACGAGTCTTGGTGCGAAAAGACGCCCACCACTAATAAATAATTAATTCGAAATCCAAGTATACTATCTACAGTGTACACAGTACACAGTACTTATACTAGCTAGTAAAGCAGTTACCTACCGTACCTGTACCAGTTACATACAGTAGGATAATGCTGTTCTCCGAAATTAGAAATTATTTGCTTCCCGCAAAGAATCCGGAAGGCTTTTTATCTTCCGTCAAAAGATAAAAGATCCGGACAACTTCTTGGAAGCGAAAATAGCAAATAGCCCCTCCCGAGGGGCTATTGCAAGGCTCCCTAACCTTGTGGTGACCTCCTTCAAGGCGTTCGTCGAGTCACCTGAACGGCTCTTGTGCATCGTCGTATTCGGCCAATGCCCAAGTCCCGCTTGTCTTTCGCCGAAAAGGAAGATTCTTGGTCTTTTTTAATGATAGGATCAGTACTACAGTAGTAGTACTGGTGATGTAGTTGCTGTCCATTCCGGGACGAGGACTATGTCGGAGACGTGGACATTAAGTAGTGCCCCCCTAATAATAGACATCACATCCGGGACTAGATGTTATCGGTCGAAAGGGCGGCAGCTACCTTTTTTTTTTTTTGCGCCTCCCGACAGAAATGGAGCTCATGTTCCAGCTTAGGTCCCGCATCACGCCAAATTTGGGGAGCTTACAAGAGCCATCCAAAGCCATTGAAGGGTCATTTTCGTCAATCACCTGTGAGTTGACTTGTGTCTTTGGGTGTCCATCCTTCTCCATCCTTGTCTTTTGGGATGTTATCGTCCTTTGTCCGTTTCCGCGACCAAATTCAGTCATGCCCTACTTACTTTGAATAAGCGCAGGAAGCGATATATATGTATATATATCATACTGTACGATACGATACATCGTCAGCACTGTTTCTCCCGACGACCACGAACGACGATGACGCGAGACGCGCGAGGAACCTTCTGCGCTTCTGCAGCAATCTACTCGTCAATCATAGCAGCTGCCTCTCTACCAAAATGGGGTTCCTTGTACCCGTCGGTAGAAACTCTGCGCGGAATCTGAGCAAGAGAATGCTGTATGATAGAGCAAGTGGATGGCGTAGAAACCAATCACTCTCTGCACTACCATTCTCAACCACTAACGCATCAGCATCAGCAACGGATGAAACAGACATATTAATTGTTGGTGGTGGCGTGGTTGGCTGCGCCTTAGTGAGACTGCTGAATGCTCGTATGCCACACTTGACAGTGGGACTGGTCGAAGCTGGGACAGGTCCTCGTCCTGTCGAGGCAGACTCGCTCCCCAACCCACGCTCCTACGCCCTTTCGCCTGCTTCATTGGAGCTCTTGGGGTTACATGACAATTACAAGGACGATGCCGTCCGGAAGCGCCTAGGCTTTTACAACAGCATGCAAGTCTGGGAGTCGCATCAGCCAGCGAGTCTACTATTTACCGAGACGGACCTGCCAGAGAGCACGTCGCACTTGGGAGCCGTTGTGGAAGATGCGCTGTTGGTGGACTGCTTGTGGACCGAAATCGCTAAGTCGGAATGCCGTGTCTGGAAGGAGACGACAGTTGGTAATATTTTCCCTCCCGCCAGTGCCTTGGATCCTTGGTGTCAAGTAGAGCTGCAGTCAACTGCTGTTGATGGATCTCCAGCTGTACGTCCAAAGATTGCAACCAAGTTGTTGGTCGCCGCCGACGGTGCCAACTCGCACGTTCGTCGTATTTTGGGTTTGTCGACAGCAGGTTGGGACTATGGACAGCAAGCACTGACATTCACCGTGGCCCTGAATGCTCCACATGCAGGGCGTGCCTTTCAACGCTTTTCAGAGAACGGTGTCATGGCCCTGCTACCTACTTGGAGCCCGAATCACGCCGTGGTCGTTTGGAGTACATCACCTGGGACAGTCAAGGAGTGGAAAGACAATCCGAACCTCGTATCGCATGTAAACAGCTTGCTACAACAAGGACCGGGGCAACTGGGGCCCTTGTTTGGTGAAGATAATGGCACTCCGTCAATTTTCAACAATTTGAAATATGGCGCCGAGCAACTAATCAACACGGTTCAGTATTCCGCGTCCATGATGGCGCAACAAAACATGGGTCAATTCGTTGCCCCACCAGTCATTGCAGAGACTGTCTCGCCGCAGTTCGCTTTTCCACTGAGTTGTAGGCAAGTCAACAATTACATTCAACCACGAGTTGCGTTGGTCGGTGATGCTGCTCATTCGGTGCATCCCATGGCCGGCCAGGGGCTGAATCTAGGGTTGCAAGATGTGGCAAACCTCGTAGATGTGATTGAGCAAGGTGTCACCTCTGGAATGGATCCGACCACCTTTCTGCATGAGTACGATCGGTCACGCAAAGCTCAAGTGTCTTTGACAATTTCAGGCATTCATACTCTTCACCAAGTCTTTGGCGTACAAGATACATTGGCCAAACACGTCAAGAGTTTAGGTATGAACATGATTCAAAATATTGGGCCCCTGAGGCGATCCCTAGTGCACGCGGCATGTCAAGGAGTGGCAAGGCCAGAGTAAGCTCGCTCGTGTCCTTAATAACGTCCTCTGTAAGGTTTATTACTACTTTCTTTGTTTCTCATTATTGTGCATTCAATGTTTGCAAGGCCTGTTGGAGCTTGGTCTTCATCTCGTCGTCGACCTTGCTGCTTTCCTGACAGGCTTCTCCAAATATTCTTTTCACTTCACTGGCATTAGCCAGCATGTCGGGGTGGTTCATCTGCAAGAGTCCAAACAGACAGGTATAAACGGTGTCGTTCTCGGTCATGTCTGTCTTCAGTGGCAGGGCGCGGAAAAACACAGGCAGGACTTGCGACAAGGGAACATGGGTCGGCGATGCCATGATCATGCGTGCGACTGCAGCCCCCGCATTGTCAACGCAAGCGGCCGCCGACTCACTCTCGTTTCCAGTCATACTGAAGATTGGACCCATTACTTGCAAAATGCTCTGAAAATCATTGGCCACTTTGTCTTTCAAATGCTCGCAAGACACTCCAGCACAAAAGGCGGAGTTGCGCTTAACATTGTCATCCGAATCGGCCAAGCCTGCCAAAATTGCCGGCAAAAAGACCGATTGCCAGTGTTCAAAGATGGAACCTTCCAATTCCTGGGCGATTTCACTCAAGCACCCCACGGCCATGGATCGATCACTGGGTGGACGCGACGACTTGCCATATTCACAAATGGAGGGCAAGAACTGTGGTAGATATGGCGCAAACTGTGAGCCCATGACACGGCAAATGCCGCCAACCAAGTCGCAGACTGCTTGCGTGACAACGTCGTGGTCATCATCATCGTCGGGTAGTTCGCCATACATCTGATCAGCCTCTTGACAGGGCGCTGCCTTGCTCAGCAAAGAATGTGTCTTGCTCAAAAGGTCATTGGCACAAGAAGCCAAAGCGTGTGGCCCACAGAGCTCAATCACCGACTGCAGAGCTTCGCACGTCTTTCCGACAGTAGCCTTGTCGTCATCGTCCAATAAGGTAATCAACTCCTGCAAGACGGCTCCCACAATAGCTTGCGTATGAGCTGAAAGAGGATTAGGACCACTCAAGTCTCCCTTTGTCCATTCAATCTCACCATTGTGGTAGGCCTCAATGGAAGGAACAATCAGTGAAGGAAAGGCGTCGGCCACTTCGCACTTGACCAACGGATGCCAGTTACCAGCCGCCTTTTGCAAGACTTGCATACTTTCTTCCAAATGTGGGCAAAAGCTCGTACCTGTATGGGCTGCCATTTCACCCAAGGCAGTAATGGCACCTTTTTTCACCTCCAAAAGGGCCGTGCGAACGTGCAAGACGTAGTTACCCTCATTATCCTCATCGTCAGAATCGTCGAGCCCGCCGAATTGAGCACCATCGTTTTCTTCAGTAGCCTCGAGCTGACCTTCATCCATATCTATAACCTTGATCAAGTGGGGCACAAGTTCCGGCAACGCCGGTGCAAAATCCTCCTTCATAACCTTGGCCAGATTGGCAAAGACGGCATAGGCAAACTCCTGCAAATCAGTCGAATCCGTCGATAATCCTTCCATGGCCGACTGCATGGTAGCGGCAAAGTAAGGGCGAAAGGTTTCGCGACCAACAGCAATAGCCATGTGACCCATGCATTCCAACGCGCGTCCACGCAACGAGTACAAGCTTTCTTCTTGAAGCTGCATCAACTTGCTCATGAGTGTCGCGACACCAGCCACGTACGGGGTAAACTCCTCTTCCGCCGCCACCGCCGTTGCCGCCAAGGCTGCCACGGCCATTTCTTGGACGGATCGCTTCGTGGTGGCTTCCAACATGGCTGCCAGCTTGCGCACCAAGGAATCCAGCAAGGGTCGGACCGCATCGGGCTCCAAGCGCTCACAAAACATTTCCAACACGTAGCACGACGTGGCTTGCACCGCCACGCTAGCGTCGTCCAACAAGCCAAAAACAATCGGTAAGATTTGAGCGCTATGCTGCAAAATGTCGGGTTGACAGTGCTCACTGATTTGTCCCAAACAAAAGCAAGCACACTCGCGGACCTGGGGCGCTGGGTCCTGTGCAGCAGCAAATACGTAGGGAATGACTTGGGCCAAGCACTCTCGCAAAGGTTCCGCACAACCTTCCGCAATGACTCCAAGACCAGCGACACCCGCCTTGCGGGCGGAAGCATTCTGCTGGTCACTCATCCGAGCCAAACAGCGTTGCAAACAAGGATTCCAAATGTATTTCTTGGGAATTTCACACGCAATCATGTCGAGTGTGCCTTGTGCCATGCTTGTTTCCGTGGGCGAATCAAAGTCGAGTTCGTCCGCGGCATCCATGTTGTCTTCCAAGTCCGCTCTCCAAGCTGGATTGGATTCAAAAAGTGCTCCCGCCGCCGACTCTGGACTTTCTTGCATGAGTTGAAAGAGAGTATCCAAGACGGCCCCCAAGAGTTCGGCAGCTCGTCCAAATGTCTTTGGCTTGGCTTCGGCCGTGGTGGCAATCACCAAGGCGGCCGCATCACGGACGCGCAGCTCCAAATTGCGATTCTGCAAGCACTGCAGGGAGAATTCAACCGTAAGGGTCATGTGCGGCTGCAAGGCAGCAGCCGGCGAATATGCCAAGTCGTAGAGGACATCCAAGACGACGGCCAAAAAGTCTTCGTCGGCGGCGGACTGACTCGCCACTTGCAAAAGCACGGGAAGCAAAGGCGCGAGGCCTTCAATTTCGGGATCGTCGGCCCAAAAGCTCATGAGTTGTCCCAATGCGTGCACGGCCGCCTTTTGGACTTTGCCCGGCGTGTTTCCTCCTTGTGCCAGCGTGGTGGAAAAGAGCTGCTGCAAGGCCCCCAAGTGTTCCTTCCAGTGCAAACCGACAGTGTCAGTCATTTCCTGCAACAATAAAAAGCACAATTCCTGGGAAGCTGGATTGGGATTGTTCACGGCCGCAGCCAAGAACTGCAAGACAGCCGGAGTGGCGGCCTCGTCGACTTGCTGCAACGCAGCGGCGACAGCGACGAGCCCCGTCTGGACGGGTCGAACCGTCTCAATAGCCGTCTGCTGCAATACTTCTTGCTGCCACGATTGCTTGATTTCAGGCGCAAACGTGGAGTAGTGGCCCGGCAACCGCTTGCGCAAGACAATGCACGCCACGTGCCGGACAGCGACGGGCTGGGCTTGATCCTGACAAATCTGCCACAACGGAAGCATCGAATCGGCTTGTTTGAGAATGGGCTTGAGTTGCTGTTCCGCATTTCGAATGGCAGCCGTGTCGGGCTGTGTTAGAGCCATCAAGCAAGCGGCGATCTGTTGCGCAGTCGCCATTGTGGTGTTTGTGTTGGGATGAAGCGAAAGAATATACAAGCGACGACTCGGCGGAGTAGTAGAAGAAACGGAAAATTTGAATTTCAAGCAAGTAGTGAACAATCAGAGTTCTCGTTCAGTAAATCGTTTCAAGTCTCTCTATATCAAACGGTAAGTAGATAGAGACAAGGTATCTTTGATGGTATAGGGGAGATTGCGCAGTTGTTCGGTTGGGAAGGCCAAGCAATGATCGAATGGTGTTCAAGGTGCAGTATGAAATAATCTCTCGAACAGTTGAAAACGCCAGCGTTTTTGGATGGAGGCGATCTCGTGAGCTCATAACTTCAAACCAACAACACAAAATAATGGTGACTCACTCACGACGATACGACGGAAGATCAAGCCAAACATATCATCATACCGGTACTATTATTGCACCTCCTCCTTCTTTCCAGGGACTCGAGTCAAAAGTCACAACACATACACCAAGCTACTGTAACGAGCAAACAGCGCATAAATTAAGGTTACCACCACGCTCTATATAACAAATGTCTCATCCGTATTGGTTGGGGTTCCTGAGGGCCATTGGACTCCGCCCGGGCTTTCGTCGTACCGGAGCGAGCAGTTTGGTGAATATCGCCGTGGCGGCAGGCGTCGGTACCATCTCGGGCCACTACATCTTTAAACAACCGCTCGAGGAGTATTGGCAAGAACAATATCGACTGCAAAAGGAACAAGAAGCTGTTACGGGAGTCAATAACAATAGTGGAGGTGGGGGTGATGTCGGCGGCGCGGCACCTCCAGCTGCCGGTGGAGTTAGCAAGTCTGATTGAACGTACGAGGTGCGGAGGGGATGTCGCACGACTTTCGGCACTGCGTGTTTCTATGTCCGCACCTAATACAGTAGGTTGACCTGAGGGCAAGCACTGATATCCACCGAGATCGTCATGTTCAGCGGTAAAAAAGCGACCGTGGAGCTGATAATAGACGAAACGCGTAACCTTCCATAAGCTGCATATTTTGAATACCATACGTCGCGTACGCATTCTTACTGCCGGACGGACTGGAAGGAACCGTGACTACTATTCTATTCTAGTC
>Ga0307978_1001186_pt1 | contig 19968 bp, 10 predicted proteins | sample OrgLakmetage1056_FD_203151 | JGI IMG/M metagenome (GOLD analysis project Ga0307978, IMG submission 203151) | Saline water microbial communities from Organic Lake, Antarctica - #1056 | ecosystem: Environmental > Aquatic > Non-marine Saline and Alkaline > Saline | place: Antarctica: Organic Lake...
CAGTAAAGTCAGAAAGTAGATCAGGAGACGCTTCCTGAAGTATTAGCTGCATTTGAGAAAAGACTTCGTTAGATGTAAGACCTTGCTCCCTCCAATTGCATAAAAGATCTAGAAACATGTTGAGTTCATCATCATGGTTTGACGCGAGAAGAGTGGTCTTGACTCTTGTCACGTAGGTCGCACATTCACGAAGGGCATGCATATCGGAGGGGAGGATTTGTCTTTTCTCCGTTGAAGAACTCTCTTCTCCTTTTGAATAGTGTTGTGGCTTTTGTGACGACGATGAGTTATTGCTGCTTCTTGTGACGAAGGAGGAGGAGGGGTTGCCCGAAAACAAGGCAGTGTTGGTCGTGACTCCATCACTTTTTATTTTCGAATGAGCAGGAGGATTGGAATAAACGTGCATTCGTTCATTTCGTGGCGCATCGATATAATTTGTACTTATTTTTGTTGGTGCTCTGCTGGTTGCGTTTGAGGTGTTGATCTGTTGTTTATTGCTTTCGTGTTTGTTGGTGCTGCATTCGTGATATTCTACTCGTTGAGGTGATTGATCTCGAGTAGTACTAGTAATGTTCTCGTTCACGTCAGCAGCATCAGTAGAAGCATTTGTGATGGTGGTAGTGTCTACTGGTACTCTCTTCCTCCTGCGCCGGCTAGTAGTATTACTAAGGTCCTCGCTGTCGTGACGAGTTCTTGTGTTATCCTGATCCATATAAGTCAATGATATTGGGATTTCGATCAATTATGCGAACAACAACTACATTTTATAGTTGATGTCGTCACTACTTCTTCTCGTTTACTTCAACATGATGCACTTATTTCTACGCACAACATTTTGTTTCTAAAATTTGGGATTTTTGTTGCCAATCTTACGAATGCAGCGTTCTATTTGTTCGTGTAAATTTGCACACTTCACAAAAAGCATCGTCTGAAACAGAACTCAGAGATAAATTCGCTTTCGGCCAGTTTCGGCTATGAAAAAAATGTCTTCTTCCTTCTTCTATCCAGAACGAACCAATTTTAAATAACAGTAACTAATTACTTGCCCGGACTAAGGACGTACGCACACGAACGTGCGTACTTGACTTTGCGCAGATCAATGACTGATTGTGGAGGTACGTACCAACCAAATTCCATAAACATTCAGTATTCTTGATGATTCTTGTGCACACGTTTCAAGTTTTAAGCAGTAGAATTTCGTGGAATCCAATCAATCCCTGCGTCATGCCAATGAGCATACATATATCGAGATGGTGGGTGCTGGATGGGGGAGGGATTGTGCCTTTCCCTTCTTATCTGATCCTTATGCCTGTCACCCTATCACATCCTCTTCCTAAATGATGGACTAGGCTGGCTGTTGATCACTACGATATCCTCCTTAAGGATGCTGGTGTACAACAGCGAAAAGTTTTACAAAATACAACAACAAACACATATACTACAGCAGGGGTGGAACCGAAAAAAGGAAAACTTCTCTACTACCAGCACGATCAGCAACCAAAGCATTTATGACAGGGTTCCAGTATTGAGAAAGAAACAGTCGTCGTAATCTATTCAAATTTTCAGATAATATGAGCATGATCATTGCTCAAAGAAAGGCTCAGACCACTATGTTGAATAAGAACCCCTCAAGATTAGCTACGGAAGCAGGAAGATAGGAGGTACCTTCAGTTCTTGTGCTGCAGCACATTACAAGTGCTTCGCAATTTAGAAACCGTGGTGGCAATTGTGGACTGTCACTGAGACTAGCATGTTCTGCACCATTCCAAGTAGATACAGATCACTTTGATCTTTGAACTATGCAACAAGAACCTGAATTTTCAAAAAAAATATTTGCGTCGTCATGTCTAAAAAGCGTCATGTAATCGTAAGCCCATTTTAACACAGCTGTTAAAGACGAAGTTGGAGTAAACGAGAATTAGGAATAACTACGATACAGAATCATCATCGGAATTACACACATCATCGATAGATCCTCTGTAGACACCACGACCACAAAAAACGCAAGGCACCATGCTGACGAGAAAGCCAAATCTACTTGTTATGATACCCGCATGGCAATATTTCGACAGCCACAATTGTGGTAATAAGGAGAAGAGTGTTGCTAGTACAAATAGGGGGTATTGCCTTCTTATTCATCTATAAGCCGACAGCAAATAGTATTCTATCCACTACTCTTATTGCCACTATCGTCTAACAACAAGCGACATAATAATTCGTAATTCTGAGTGCAGGCTGTAATAGAGAAGATGTCAACCATGCTAATGCTGCTGGGCTTCCTAAGTATACTCGTCTATATACTGTGTTCACATGATGAACACTGGATATCTCCGGTGTGATCATTTGTTAAGATATCTTTCGCCGCGTCTTTCCCCTTTATCACGACCGCATTCTTCATGTTACAAGCACTTCTGTATTTTCAACAAGTCAGAATGTTGCTTTGTTTCACAATTCACGATCACTTTTTGTATGGTACAATCCAATAAGAACCTGAATTTTCAAAAAGGCTTTGTGTCGTCACGTCACATGAACAAAACATGAATAGCGCATCATGTTTTCGTCCGCCAGCAATCAGACAAAGTTTCAGGAAATAAGTAGGATGAGTGACGATTCAGAATATGAACGTTGTTCTTCACAGATTTGACGGAAACCTCATCACCATCAACTGCTGAATAGTCAGCAGGGAGGGTCTTTGCTTGTTGTAGAACGAAGAGAGCAGAACCCACACACACAAACTACTGCTATGTCTCACGCTGATGAAATAAGTACTTCTAGTCGTGGTGATCATTGCGACAGCGATAATGATAGTAGCAACGAAAGGAATGCTGGTGGTAATAGTAGCGGTGCATTATCTTCTTCTCTTTCATCAATCCGCGAAGACAGCAACAATTGCTTTATTGATATTGGCGAGAAAAATGCGAAATGGGGAGAAAGACGACAATCACAACTGGGGCTAGAGGGCAAGACCAAGCTTCAAGGAGAGGAACAAAAAAAGGAGCAAGACAAACACAACCAATCTTGTGCTCAGGCACAACACGCAGATTATCACGAACGCAGTACCAACAAACACGAAAGCAATAAACAACAGATCAACACCTCAAACGCAACCAGCAGGGCACCAACAAAAATAAGTACAAATTATATCGATGCGCCAGGAAATGAAAGAATCCATCTTCATTCCAATCCTCCTGCTCATTCGAAAATAAAAAATGATGGAGTCACGACCAACACTGCCTTTTCGGGCTACCCCTCCTCCTCCTTTGTCACAAGAAGCAGCAATAACTCATCGTCGTCACAAAAGCCACAACATTATTCAAAAGGAGCAGAAGAGGGTTCTTCAACGGAGAAAAGACAAATCCCCCCTTCCGATATGCATGCCCTTCGTGAATGTGCGACCTACGTGACAAGAGTCAAGACCACCCTTCTCGCGTCAAACCATGATGATAAACTCGACATGTTTCTAGATCTTTTATGCAATTGGAGTGAGCAGGGTCTTACATCTGACGAAGTCTTTTCTCAAATGCAGTTAATACTTCAAGAAGCGTCTCCTGATCTGCTTGCTGACTTTACTGCATTTCTTCCTTTTGATACGCGAGAGAAGGCAAGGCTGCATATTGCAGCTGCATCATCAATGATGTCCATTAACAGAGCATATGCTGCTGAAGGAGGAACACAAGCTATTTCTAAAACCAGCAATAACCGTCTTAATGACACCGACAACGGTGAGATGGTACAGGAACAGGGATACCCGCCATAGTAGCTGAGGAAGATGTAGAAGGGGGTGTAGTATCGGCTTGTGAAAGCTATCACACGGTACTGGTGACAAAGCTAATAAGAGTTGCATGGGAATCCTACTGTAAAATGTAACTCCCAATGGTACATAGCACACTGCGAAGGAGAGTTCTTTTTGTTTTCTATATCTGTGTGTCTTTTCATTCGGAAATAGTCCTAACCAGTATCTAAGTTCTGCTTGCTGTGCGTTGATATTATGATGACAGAGTATAAATCTAATAATTGCCCAAGTAACACGCCTGTTCAAGGTAACTCTTTTCAAAATAGTCAGTGTTTGGGCACAGGTCGGGAATCAAATTTGCCACGACAAAATATTGTTTACATGAATACTATTTATGACATCACGAAGGAGAAGCTCAGTAAGACAACACATTAAACAATAACAACATTACTATTGAGATGTACAATCGTCGTGTAAGAAAGTAGAACGCTAGGCAATTAGACAAATTCAAAAATGCTGGAACCTCATTTATCAATCATATGCAGCATTCCGCGAGTCAGATGCTTACCAAACCTCACGGTTCTCCCAATAGATACTTTGCTATCATATTACTATGATTGTATTCAACCATCATTCTACTAAGACCTTCGTGCACCACTTGTGCTTCAACCATTTCTTTTCTTATTATAATGACATTATCTTTTAAAACCCAGCAGGTGGAAAAATGCCATCCTTTTTGTGAGCAATCGCTAACACCTTGAAGCGCTCTCCCATATCTTCCTCAGAAAGTAATCGTTTCAGTGCTGTGTATAATTCCTCTGCTTGATCGTCCGTTGTACTATCATCTTCAATCAATTGGAGTGTTCTCTCAACAGCACCCATTGAGGCTAGAAATTGTCCCTGCTTCTGTGGCCCAAAAGCTTCTGGTAACTCAATTTCTCGATCTCCCTGTTTACTTTTTTTGCGAGTCGAAGACAAATCATAATTGACTGCATTTCTCAGTGCTCCAAAGTCAACATCAGCAGTAATATCAACTGTTCCAGGCCTACTCAACATATCAACTTGTTGATGCTTTCGAAATGCTCGCAGCGTATCTCGACTTCCTTCATTTCCGTAGTCAATCATCAGTGCTGATCCTTTGCACTCCTCAATTCTCAATGCTAAATCCTGTACGAGTGCAAGTCCCTCAGGGCAAACCTCCATAATAGTTCCAACTGGTGCGTCATTAAGAGCATTGGCCTGACTAGGAGTACCTATTGGTGTTCCATCATCATCGGTATGAAGCAAATTGCGTAATGCGGGTGTAACCCCAGGAGAAAGAACGTGTCGAAATCTTATTTTCTTGGGCTCATTGGATGCTGCTGAGTTTTGCTTTGCTAGCATTGATGTTGGAGCTTTAGTTTTGGCAGTTGTTCCATCGCGCATGTGCACTTCTGCTGTGTTGTCTTCATCTTCATCCTCGTCAACTGCAACGTCAACCATGTGCTCTCTCCAACCCTGATCTGTCTTTTGAAATACGTGCACAGGCAAGGCGTCCAAAAATTCTTGCCCAATGATAAATGTCGGAATTGAGCTCCCATCTTGCATATTTGTGAAGGGAACAGAATCAAAACTATCATGCCACTGAATTGGTATTGTAGAGGCATTTTCCTTTCCTGTGGTTGCCTCATTGCTGGCACCTTCACGCTTTTCAAGTCGCTGCTTCTCAATCAACTTGGTAAGTGTTTCTGTATCCACTTCTTTTCCAGTTGATTTCCTTTCCCTCAATTTGGACATGAGCTCTTCCACATCTTTCAATTTCTCACCTTGCGTCTTCCATTGGATGAAATCAAATGACAAAACGGATTCATCGACATTTTGACTCTTTTGCAGCTTTTGCAAAGCTTCGCGTTGTGTTATTCTTAAATTCTCGGAAACTTCCACAAAATGGACTCCCTGTACGATCCCATCCTCCTTTCCATTTCCATGCGAGTCCGTCGCAGGATCCGACCCACATGTGAGAGCATTCACAAATTCTTCTCCAGCACCTTTTATCCCATATGCACTTCTCAATATATCAGACATGAGCGTACCTCTTCCAGGACCCAATTCCACCAGCTGAATCCTGGACGGTTTTCCTAATGCCTTATACTGCGTCAGTAGCCAGATTGCAACACATTCACCAAATATTTGTGAGATTTCAGGGGCCGTTGTGAAATCTCCTGCTTGGCCAATTAACCTATGCCCTCTCCCTTGCTCAGCTTGCAAATCATCATCACCGCCATCATCATTATCGTCAAAGTCATCATGATCCATGGGAGGATTGGTATAGTATCCATGTTTTTCATCTCTCAGACATCTTTTCATATATTCTGCCAGTGTAATCGGAGCTCCAAGAACTCCAATGTATTTCATCAATTCTTCACCTAATGGAGTAGCAACTTCGTAGTTTTTGTTAGGGTCAGAAAAATCTGGTTTCAGCGGAAGATGTATCCTTGGATCGTACATGGATGCCAGGTCAAACATATCAGGTGCACTCGTTTGATGCGATGACAGGCTCAAATCCGTATTTTCGAACGATTGGTGACCAGTGTCAAAATCTGAATTTGAATCTGCTTGACCCCGGTCCATCAATGGCGAGAATAGCTGTGATGCGTTGCTTTCTGCAGACAAGGCATTTGATGATGCGACCAATGAATTGGTTTCCTGGGGTTGTTCTTCCTGATGAATCACACCTTTGGGAGGAAGGATTAGGCCTGTTTCTGGAGTACCATAGACTGGAGGTTGTGGCGAAGAAAAAAACTTTTTCTTTTTTGACATGGCATCGAATCTTTTATGGTTACTGAAGTCACGGGTTTGGATGGGGTGACCTTGCGAACATGCGCCAGTAGTGGCAACGGAGTTGTTGACGAGGGAAAGTCGATTGGGAACGAGGCAAGATATGCTCCTCGTTGCTCCTAGGTGCCTCTCCATTGAGATCAAAGTTTTTCTACGCCCACTAAAGTTCATTTGATTTGGGTGTTCTATTTGTCGAGAGTTCTCTGTTAGTCTATTTTATGAAGAAGAAGGATACACGTTGTTGCTTTGATTGTAAATGTTGTTGCGATTTTGTTGTTGGAACCTGTTGGAACTGCGTCACTCTCTCTTCTCTTCTTTCCTTCTTCCTACTGCCGTACTACATTACATAGATCGTACCTACCTAACTAGAACTACTAGTGCATCCTTAAAAATTTGATATCATAGGTTCAGAGATTACTATTATGCACGAATTACCTCGCGCCTCGCTGCTGGAATCTGGAGTCTGCCAATAATAAATAATAATAAACTAGAAACAACAACATTTCTAATTAAGTAGACTGGAAAGTTATTGTAATCAAGAAATCATCATCAGCAACAACATTAAGATCGGTGTCAAGCACAGCATCACGAATACAACTAGGCGACGTGTGTGGGAATGCACTTATTTACGGAATGGAAAATTATTGGCAACAATATCAAGAGATAACTGTGAATGATAATTAGCATGACGGATGCAATACTACCATTGGTCAGCAGACTAATAGTTTAGTGGGAATTTGAAACCTGCGAGCTTCTTGAACGTATTTGTAGAATCCTTATCTTTACATTCTCATTTCAAATATCTGTGCTCCAACCCCGACAGCAGCATTAACCTAACCTTCAATTCTGTCGTACCGAAAAAGCACAAAGTAAAGTTTTGAATTTTAATACGAAGACATCAGAGATTTTTAAGCAGCTATAAGATTCTTCGCAGATGAATGTTTGCTTTGATCTTCATCCGTCATGAGCTTCTCAATAACTTCCACATTGGCAGCTTCAGTGGCAGCATCGCCTCCCATTGCCTTCAATGCTTTCGCTCCGAAAGCAGCAGCATTGCTATCTGTGCGGAAGAACTCAGGGGCAATCAGTAAATGGTCAAATTTAATTGCTCCAGCCTTTACAAATGATGCAAAAATAGTAGCCAAATGAGTGGATGCGAGAGGTGCATCAATGGCAATATCATTCAAGAACTCAAGAGGGTCATTGAGTCCGGCAATGAAAGAAGCCTGCTCAATCTTCTTTTCAGTGTAGCATCGAATAATTACAGGAAGGATTTTCTCAACATCTTGTGCCTTCATTTCCATAACCATGAAAATACTGCTTTCAAGAACCTTTGCACCGCGTTCAACCGATCCTTGTTCACCAGCTCCAATGAGTTCATCTATCGATAGGATTGCATCATTAATATCGCCGCCAACAATGTACTCCTTAAAAATATTTTTGGCCTTAGTTCCGCACACTTGGGGCTCCAAGAAACTTGTTGTTGCAGACTTTTTGGGTTCATCTGAGGTGTCCTTTTTACCTCCATTCGCCGGACGAATAGAAGTCTTGGTTTTGGTCTTTTTTGAATTGCTACGAGAATCATTCTTTGCAAAGTTTCCTAACGATTGAGGACGGTTAAATCCATTAGTGGAAGTTCCAACAACTTCGACAAAACCATCAGCGTCCACACTGGGAGCTGCCGTCGGTCTTCGCAAGCCATTACTACCTGCAGATCGACCAACTTTACTAGTGGTGGGGCCTCTACGCGCCTCTTTAGCTGCATCCTTATGAATTTGTGCGATAGTCTTTGCAGATTCCTCTTCTCTCCTGGTTGTCCATCCTAAAATAATTGATGACGCAGTGTTAGGAGAAGGTAAAGATAAAACGTCGTCTGGAATAATATCTGTAGATTATCATGCACTCACCATTGTCCCTCATCTCTAGTAAATCTTGAAGCATAAACTTGATCCTGTTGCTAACTGTGCCGCCCTTACTTTCCCCCGCAAAGTTCTCAACTATGTCCCAAAACTCTTTCAGTTTATCAAACGAACCAGATTTTCCAATGTCCCTCAGACGAACACTTTGCTGTTCCAAGATCAATCCAATGACGGCCATGAGTTTGGCAAAACATTCAACCTTTTCTTCATCCACTTCTCCATTCTCACCATTCCCTTCCAACAACTGAGGCAATACCATGAGCATAATTTTTATACTAATCAAGTCGCCCTTGTATAGCTCTCCAATAAACCGCATATGTCCCAAATAATGCTTCTTAACTATAGACTTCTTAAGCTGTCTCTCCTCTTCGTCCTCAACACCCTCAATCGCCTTTTCCATCTTGTAATTCGTGTCAGTCTCAAACTCCTTTTGGCACTGCGTCAGCAACATTTTCTTGAAAATCTTTTTCTTTCCTTCTTCTTCGAACTCCATGGGGGTCCTCGAAAGTTTCAAACACAATGCAGCATACATGGCCGCAAAATGCGGTTCGTCCTGTGCCTTCTTAACAATCAACTCAATTGCCCCAGTCAAACACTCTTGATTCCTTCCAATCCCTGTATCAATGAACTGATCAGACAATTTTTCAAACTTAGTCAACGATAACTTATTCATAATCAACAACCCCTTCTTTAAGACTACGTCATCTGTATCCTTCTCTTCTTCCTTGTCTGGTTTGAAAACGGACGCCGTCCACCTAGTATCATTGTTAACTTCGAGAGGTTTGCAGTCTTCCAGCGCTGGCGCAGTTTCCTCCTTCTTCTTTTTCCTATTTCCCCCAGACACATCCCCTCCTAAACGAGATGTGGAAGCCATGGCATCAATCTCCTGCACTCTGGAATCAGAAGTCCATCTGCAGTGCTTTGGTCCTCCCTGGACATCTTCTTCTTCGCCATCACCGTCACCACCGGCATCCGTGTCTTTCGCAATTACGACCTTCTTCCAATGGAGAGGTGCAGCAACATAAGATAGTCTCAATGCCAATAGTTCATTGACATCAATCCTCACGACGACTTTTGTCAAGTCGTCCGCCCCCTCATTGGGTTTCAAGAGATCAAGAGGCACTTGTTTCCCACGCTGCCAGCCGGTTTCATCCTTGGGCTGCTGCTGCTTCTTGCCCCTGGACCATTCAGATCTTTTACCGTTTCCGTCCCTTTCCCTGTTTCCATCTCTGTTGGAGTTTTCCTGGTCGGGGAGAGGCTGTTGGTTCCTCCATCCGCCCTTCTCTTTGTTACCGCTGGCAGCGAAGGTGGTACTGCGATCAGACGCAGACTGTCTAGCAGGTGGTTGTTCCTGAGCCTGAGGAGTGATTTTGGCAGCTTGGTCGGGTGTAGGTGCAACACGAATGGCAGCGGTGGTCGACTTTCCCCAGACGCTTGGTGCTTTCGGTGCAGGTACTGGTGCCGCAATGGTTGTGGCTATAGCTACAGGTGCTTTTGACACAGGTGGTGTCACGGTGACAGGTGCAGGTATGGGTACAGATGATGCAACGATGGATGCGGCAGTGGGTTTGGATTTGGAGGAGTCTTTTTGGGGTTTAGTGGGCGTGGGTGACCATACTGTCGCCGATGCCTTGAGTCCAGACTGATGCGATGAGGGATGAGAGATAATAAGTGAGAAACATCAAATGAAAGAGATATCAATAGACGACTGCTACGACCAGCATCATAAGTATCATCTTCCTATCATTACTTACTGGTGTAAAGCTTTTCGCTTTAGAGTTGAGTTTCTTAACTGGAGTGTCCATGATTTATGTTTCTCTTTGTTGATTAAAAAAGAGTACTTGATTTATGCTAAGCTGATGTTTCTCCTTCTGCGGTAATGGGAGGTGATTAGTGGCTCTCGTTATCAATTAATAGTTCACTATATTGGAAATCACTTGACACTAACAAGAGAAGTTGTTGTTGAATGGTGGGCGGTACTATCGTACATACTGCTTGAGAGGAGGAGGACTGTTGTCGTCTGTCTCGGTTGTCAATCGCTTGGTTTAGGCCATTGGTTCCCAAGCCGCAGATAAATCTCTTGGTTCTCATTGCGCGCTCGAGGCTGTGGTTGGTGCGTACACCTGAGGCTATGAGTCATTTGATCATTATTAGTAGGGATAATTAATAATTCAGACAAGTGTTGATTACAAATTATCCCTAATGGATGCGATTCCACTGGGCAACGCCACCCATTAGTTTTGAGAGAAAGAACAAAATCTGGACTTTGATCTTTGATGGCATGTGAATCTGGATATCATCACCATCTATCACCATCATCAGCTTTTGTCTGATAAATATTGAATAGAACAGTTGTGCTCCACTGCCGACGCTTACAATTCAAGCAAATCGGTGGCGATCAGTCTCAAACTAGAACGTGCAAAAGAACAAACTTTCAGCCCAAATACCATTCTTTTACGTATTATTTATACTTATGGTTATCAATCTGAACAAAGTCATGATGGCAAGTCTGCTCACTAAATACATTGGCAGGTCTTGCGTTTCTGCCTTTTCAATCAGCTCCAATTCCATTCCCAGCAAAAGAATCATCCAACAATCGGCAGCAATCTCCACTAGGCTTTATAGCGAACAACCAACAGGATCTACTTCTACAGAAGAATCCACAGAAAATCTAAACAAGGATGCATCCATTGCATCCAAGGCGCGCACGCCATTCACTGCACCTTCGAGTGCTTTTGATGATTCCATGCCAACGAATTTTCATGATACCGATCAATCCTCTCCAGACCTTGAATGGAGCAAACTAGGCCTGACATCCGATCTTGCCATATTCTTATCAAATGATGCATCCGCGAATGGGATGGGATTCAAAGATGGTCCCACACCCGTGCAAAAAATGGCCATTCCTGCTATCCTAGCCGGATGCGCTTCTTTCTTGGATGTTCATCAACCTTCGCCATCCGAAGGAGGAAAATCCAAGGTGCAATCCATTGCCTTTGCAGCCGCTACTGGAAGTGGTAAGACTCTCGCATACCTCGTACCCATCATTCAAGCCCTCAAAGCGCAAGAACTCCTCTATTCAGATTTCAGTTCCAATCAAGAGGCAACAACCAATAATCCATTGCGCAAACCCAAACGGCCTCGTGCCATCATCCTTGCGCCCACGAGGGAATTAGCACTTCAGATTGCTTCGGTGCTCAAATCCCTCTCGCATACCATTAAATTATCATCCATGTGTATCATCGGTGGAGAAGATTATGGAAAACAGAAGAAAAGGCTGAATAAACCATTAGATATACTAGTAGCTACCCCAGGACGTTTGGTTAAGCATTGGGACGATGGCAATGTATACATGGGTTCAACGAAGTTTATCGTGGTAGATGAAGTGGATACTATGCTGGAGCAAGGTTTTCAAGAAGATATTGGGAAAGTATTGCATCCTTTATTGTATAAGCATAAAGGAGCGTTCAATAGCAATAAGATGGACATCGACACGGTAGAGGCTGTTGAGGGTGCGCCACAGATAATTATCACTAGTGCTACCATGACTAACGCCGTTCAAAGGTTGCTGAGGGGGACGGAACAGGGATCACAGAAAAAATTGAAGAAAAAGCAGATGCCAAATTCCGGCGGTGGAACGAGTGATCACATGTTGAAAATTTTGTTGCCTAAGAACATGAGAGTTTTGACGGCTCCAGGACTTCATCGTGCCGTGCCACGTTTACGACAGGTTTTCATTGATGTCGGGAACTCAGACAAGTTATCGTTATTAGTTGATTTGTGCGATGATCAAGGGAACGGAGGCGTTGGATCAGTATTGACGTCCAGAGATAAGAAAGAGGGTGGTGTGAAAGGGTTGACACTTGTGTTTTGCAATACTGTTAGCTCTTGTAGAGCTGTGCAACATGCATTGACGGAAAGTGGGATGGACAGCTTATCTTACCATGGGGAACTTAATAGTGCCGCTAGAGCAGAGAATTTAAAATTATTTCGGCAAGCAGGAAAGGCAACATACGAGAATAATGATGAGGAAGAGGAATTTGGTTTGGATGAATTTCCAAGTGGAGAACAAGATGATTGGGGTGAACTAGACGATGAATTTGATGATTTTGGTAATCCCGTTCCGAAAGAAGCTAATGTATCAGTCAATGCTTCCATCAAGAAGAAAATCCCCAAGGTCATGATCTGTACAGATATCGCAGCCCGTGGACTAGATGTGCCAGAAGTAGACCACGTGGTCATGTTTGATTTCCCCTTGAACCCAATTGATTATCTCCATCGAGCTGGAAGAACAGCTCGTGGGATCAACCAACAGAACAAAGATGGGGATATTGGAAGAGCGGGAAGTGGGCGCGTCTCTGCATTGGTTGCAAAGAGAGATCGTGTGCTTGCTATGGCGATCGAAAGTGCAGTGCAGAGAGGCGAACCTTTGGATGGTTTAAGTTCAAGGAAGACAGATTATTTACCCGGGTCTCGTTTGAACGACAATGGAAGGTCAAGTGATCGATCAAGAAATGAAAGAGGAGATCGATCAAGAAATGAAGGAGGAGGTCGCGGAGGTCGTTCTAGTGGAAGAGGAGGGAGGTCAGGTCGTGGTAGAGGTCGTTCTTCCGGAAGAGGGCGAGGAAGATAATAATTGAGAAAATACTAATTTTGTAAGAACGAATACAAAAACTACTGTAGATTGTTCACATTGATGATGTTATCAGCAAAATCTAATAGTACGAGTCTCACTACTTGTATGTGATGTCTCACTACGTGTATGTGATGTCTCACTACTTGTATGTGATGAAAGTTCAAATCTCGGATTCTATTATTACGGGTTGCAGTGCTTTTGCGGCTCGAATTTTCAAGTAACAAAAGACAGAGACAATCTTATAAACACATGAGCTATTTGCTTTTTTATGCTGCTGCAGTCTCCTGAAACTGAAAACCTGCCGCTTTATGCTGAAAAGAATCCGCTAAATTTTTCTCGCTCACTCTTTTCTTTTTCTTCTTTGATTCTTCACTATTAACATGAGTATGAGAATCCAATAGTTCTGCCGTAAATGCGGAGTTTGCCGAGAGGACGAAACGAGCACTTTGATTAACCTCTGCTTTTTCTGCTTGAGTTTTTCTCAACAATTTTGTATTCAAATACGAAAGACGGCATTTGGACCTAGAATAAAACTTGGATTTGACAGCTTCTTCATCTGCCTCCCCAGCTGCCCTTGCTAGATCTTTTGCCCAACCTGTGTATTGCAATGACGTAGATCCTATCTTTCTCGAATCCCGTCTCGAAATGCGCTGACGCCTCTGTTCCTCCAACACTGCCGCAATTGACGCATTGACGAGTCTCTGTCTCTGACGGCCTTCTCCTACCGAGACAATGTGCTCCAAGCCTCGTCGTGAATGTCCAAATTTACACCACCACTTATTCCCGACGTCGCCTTCATCACTAATGTCATCATCATCTTCTTCTACTCCATATTTCTTCAGAGCGGACGTATACTCTGCACTATGCTTCTGCTCTCCTTCATCACTGCCAGCGGTAGAATATGATTGTTTTCCCTGACTTTTCCCCCATGCATTGCTCGTCTGTAACCATATCTCGCTTCCACCCTGTATCATCGCCTTCGCAATTATTCTACCAGTCTTTTTGAAATCATCGTAATCATTTCTTTGCCACCAAATTGTAGACTTTAGATAATAGGACATTTCACTTCGAGGGAGGACAGGCATGACGCGCGCCATGGAAGAAAATGAAACAAATTTAGATACTTGGGGATTATTCGAAGCTTCGCCAGATAAGGTAGAACGGACTCCTGTATCATAAGTCGGCAGAATGGATCTTCGCTTGGTGCCAATGTTAGAGTCACTATCGTGGTTAGAAGAATTCGGAGTACTGCCGGAACGGCGTTCAGGTTGGGATGGTACGGATGGCTTGATGACTGTTCGTTTCAGGATTCCCTTGATAATTTTTGTTTGTGGACTTATTTGTATATCTGGTTCTGGTAGTGGTTCAATTACGAGCCTTTTGTTGGGACTTTCGGGGATCGCAATTGCTGTGTTATGAGCGGATTGAATAATGATGGGTTCTGTTCGGCTCGATATAGGCAATTCAAGTGGATTGGAAACAATGACGTCATTGATTTCATAAGGTTTCGCACCATTTGTAGATGTCACTACTGTAGGAAGTATTAAAGTTGGCGCAACAGCTTTAGCCTGGTTTTCCTCTTGGGATTTGTTTTTCATTCCCGTTCCCTCAGCTATCATTCCTTCTTTTGGACTGACAGAATTGGTGCAAAATGTTTCTCTTTCTCTCTCATCATTAATGCTATATTCATCATCGCTCAGTAACGGATCGCTCAAAAACGGAAAAACACAACGAAAAATACTTTTCTTCTTCTTCTTCTTGTTCATGAGCTCATCTGTATATGAATCTTGATAATAATCAGAATAATCAAACCCAGAGTACGTGGCTGTTATTTTTTTATTTTCTGAAGCCGTGACAGATGGTATGCGCCGCAGTCGCCCTGATCGACTCCTGCCGGAGGGATTGCCCGCGCGTGAAGGGGAATCTTGCACCACAAGTGTAGATTCCTGCTGCATTTCTGGTGAGACACGCATATTATTAGAAGGAACAATTTTTGCATTTGGCGTAGATTCCATAGGTTTAAGGTACACCTGCAATGACGGGGTGACAGTTGGAGTCTCTTGATCTTTGTTGAACAGAAGCACATTATCAAAGGCATCATCAGCTAAATCCAGTTTTGACGAAGTTACAGTCGCAGAAGGAGGAGCGGTTATATCAATTTCAGGAAGATTTCCTGCCAGACTTTGCAAGTCGGCAATAGAATCTCTCGCATATCCGAGCGACATTTAATAACGGCGATGATTTTGATTCTGATTGATGGAGTGTAGTTATACCTACGACTTGTTTACTTTGAGATTTGGAAAAAGGGTTCTGTGAGTTTAAATATTCCTGTCGTCAGGGTCTGCATGAGAATTAGATTGAATAGCACTGATTGTCACCGGATGCAATTACACAGTGCCGCAGTTATAGCAAGAAGAAGTTCTACTCACTCACTTTCCTTCAATCAAATGGAAATCGAGGACAATGGACTCTTCAATGTACTAGTTGAAGAACTGCGACAAGATAGAAGATGATGATGATGGTTAAAGGAAAAGAGACGTAAAATTGAAGAAGAGACAAGAGACGCGACCACTCACTCAATAATTGATAAAATTCCGAATAATATAATATTAATTGAAGACTAAAAGCGTGGCGACGCACGTCTGTGCAAAGTCTACGTGGAAACATGTAGATTGCGCGCAATTTCAATGGTTTCAAGTTCCTCTTTTGACACGATCAATTGAAAGGCTCGCGCATTATTTGAAGACGTGTAGGTGAAGGTATGAAGAGAGAAAAAAGAAAAAGAGGAACGAAGACAACAAAAATCATCACCATTAATAAAAAATCAATAAACTCCCCAAACGCACTTACATTAGTCAGATTCAAATACCCAGGGCTCCATTTTTCAACATGGAAACTATCGAATAGTTGGACAGCATTTCGGCTGACTATTCCCTGATACAAAGCAGCATTAGGAATTCATATTCATTCATTTTATGTGATTTCTAGACTTGGTATGGTAGAGTCAATTAATTAGCCTCAAGAGTTTATGTTGAAGCAAGCAACACGTGTCAAAACTTGTCCGTTGTATTACTGTATTGTATGTACTGCGTCCGAGGTGTTTGCAGAGCTGACATGATTAGAAATTTAATATTTAATCAATACTCGTCATGCCATTATTTTATACTTTGTCACGACGAGAGCAATCAACAAAGTCATTTTAGAGGACGACGAGCGTCAAACGCCAATGCGTTGTCATCTTTAGTTGTGGTTGTGAGCACTTCTCAGGATTTCCGATCAACAAGAATAAGCAGAACGAGTGCAGAACTCCGATAGATATCCTGTGGAAAAATCCTCATAGATGATGATGATTCAGAGGTACCTAAGAGAGGTTGTCCCAACAACTGAAAATGGTGCCTATTTTGAAGAACCCGGAGATGGATTTCACGCCAGCAGTAAGAATTGCCACGTGAGATGATGATTCTTGTTGATGCTACCTATGGAAGATATGATAGCCTAGGTATGTCATCAGCTTCCGCTAGTGTTAATAGTAGTAAGTTTGAGATGAACTGCCTATCACAACTAATGCTAAAGATTTGAAGTTGAAAATGCAGGAGAGTACTGAACCACCCACCTGCCACGACGTTGAAGTCTTCATCAATGATATGTTCTTGAGAGGTGGAAAGGAATGCTTTGTTCTCTTTGTCCTCCTTAGGTCAGATCAAACAAGTAGTCGAAAGTCAAAACGAATCATTCACTCGGTTGTTTGACTTTAAATATCAAACGCCTAATTTGCACGGCAGAGATCGAATGAGGAATACAAAAGCCAATCCATACATTTGAGAAAGCATTTAGTCATCCTATTCTGACCTCCCGTGGACTTCTTTACCGCCACATGATGCCCGCCTCTTATCCAGGAGGATGATTCGTGAGCGAAAACTGTAAAATCTCATGAAGCAAAGTGGATAGCTTCCATATTTGATTTCGAGCGTGGCATTACTTTGTTACTTCCAATGAATTGTTACAACGTGGTGGTATTATAGCAGTAGCAGGATGACGCACGCGACACGAGCAAAGAGCAGAATATTGGTGCAAAAGGTATAGCAGGATGATGACGAAGAATAGTTAGTTGAGAAGCCACTAGATGCACACTCGAATATCAAATAGAAAAGGACCGAGTTTAGCTGAATAGTATATATATAGGTATATATAACTGCTGCTTAGGATACTACAACGTCGGCGCGACGTGCACAGTACACGACTTTAAAGAAAAGCAATGCAAGCTCCGTCAGATACTGCCGGCAGCAGCAGTACTATCAGCCAGAGTTAGCCGCTTCTTAGTACTATGCACGTCTAGAAAGCAAGAAGAAAGGTCTTGGCATTGTTCTTCTTACTCCTGATGAGGTCGCAACAAGGGTTAATACCACATACATGATTCTTGTGGTATTCAAAACTATAAAAGAATCTATCTTCTCTTTTAAATGGAGGAAGGCTTCGCTAGGCAATATATATATCTACATACCACACACCATGACGCCGATGTATGTTGTAAAATAACGACATCTTAAAGATGATCCATATCAATAGGTTTTAATGTTTAATGTAGTTCCTAAGGATTTGATATAGACTGGATCGTTGCGGCGACAATATATACATGAGGATGCATGGGACGATGGAGCTAAGCATTCTCCTTATGAAGAGTTCGAGTACTAGTACTACTAGTAAAAGTACCGAGCAAAGAAGTAGGCAACGTACACTCAATGTCCGTTGCGTACTGTTAGTAGCAGTATTTGTTTCTATGACAAGAGGACAGGTGCTGTTACTCAAAGATTTGCGTTCTACTATCCCTGTTTTCGTTGCTATGCTCTTCTGATGAATATTATTGTTCGTGTTGCTTCTTAATCGTATTCTTCTTATCCTCTAGTCACACCAGCAGTAGTACCATGACGACGACTCTCACAGACAGATACAACATATTGTTATATATTCTTGAGCCACTATGCTGGTGGTGGGTATCCTTCTTGTTCCTGCACCTTATCCTCGTTGTCGCTGTCACGATGTTTATCGCTAATGGTAGATACAACTTGTATTTCATCCTCGTGTGCTCCTCTGATGGTGGGCAGCATCCTGGATGCCGACGCGATATGATGCAGCCTTGCCTTCTCCTGGGTATCACCAGGAAGAAATGTAGTAAAGGCAGCAAGCAACTCAGGAGACACATCTTGAAGGATCACCTCCATTTGAGAAAACACCTCTTCAGATGTAAGACCTTGGTCGCTCCAGTTGCATAGAAGCTCTAGAAATGCGTCGAATTCTGCATCATGGTTTGACGCGAGTAGAGATGTTTTGACTCTTGTCACGTACGTGGTGCAGCTACGAAGGGCTTGGATAGTGGAGAGGGTGATTCGTCTTCTCTTCTTTGTTGCATAATATTGCCCCGCTCCTTCTTGTTCGTTCGGAGACGATGGCTTCTTGTTGTTCTGCTGTGATGATGATGAGTTAGTATTGCTGCTTCTTGTGACTAAGGAAGAGGGGGGATAGCCTGGAAAGGTCACGCCAGCACTGGTGCTGGTGGTGGTGATCCCAGCACTTGTGGATATCGAATCATCAGCAGGAGGAGGAGGAGAAAGGGGGTTTGGTACACGACACTTTATATCCTCTTCTGTACTTCTTCTTGCAAATAGACGAGTACGGGGACGGGAGTACGAGGAGGATGCATCATAGTAAGAATTATTGCTCCTTGTTGTTGGCATGCCGGTGGTTGAGTAGGAGGAGGTAATGGTTTGGTGATTAGGATTGTTGCTGACATGTGGTCTGATGTCAGTGTCGTATTTGTGATGTTGTGCTTGTTGTGATTGAGCTTGAGGTTCTTGTTCGGCGTCTTGTTCCTCTTCTTCTTCTTGTTGCTCGGTTTTGTTGCCCTGCGGGCCTTCTCCCAATCCTTGTGCTTCTATTCTTGTCGCTGCCACAACCTCGTCAACGACAACAATGCTAGTAATTCTGCAATCATCGCTTTGTTTGGTCGACACCGAGCAGCAGGACGATAACGCCGCAGCACTGCCGGTACGACTACTACTAATACTTGTGTCGGCGGCGCTCGTAGTTCCCTCTTCTTTACTACTACTAGTGCTAGTGTGATTGCTGTTGCTGCAGCCATCTTGTCCACCAAGATCTGTAGTACCACGAATAGGACTAGTACTAGTATTAACAGGACTAGTTCCGCGAGAAGTGTTCTCTTCAGCATCCATGCTATTTTAGTGGCATCTGTTCTCGCCCTCCTGCAAGGCCCTGCAACAAGGGTGGACTGAATTCCCAAAAACAACAATATCAAGAGACATCAACATATTTTTGATTTTACCACGTACTCCACCATTCATTTGCTCCAAGATCGTCTCATTGCCACGATACCAGAAGCTAGTAGTAGAACAGAAAATGAAATCGAAAACCTGATGCGCTATTTATTTTTAAATTCTCATTCATTTCAGTAATTAAGTCAGTTTTTTAGCCTATGTAACTGACACGTGATAGTATGCGTTGAAGTCCGTCGCGCCAAAACAATAATATCACATCATAAAAAAAGATTAAAAAGGTGTCCCTGAGCTAAATGTTGGTCGACCAACATTAATTTTGTTACCACTTTTTACGCGAACGTATAAAAGGTGCTAACAAACTCTAACAAAATGATTTTGAGAAAGTTAAAATTCATCAAACCAACAACGCTACTGAACTAACAATATATTATAAAGAGGATTTGTACTGATTTGTAACAAGCCCAGTACTCTAAGCTTCTCCAAATGTGATTGCTTTGCACTTTCTAAACTTCATATTTTAGCATGGTTTATCCGTAGAATTTACGTAGAATTATTTAGGTTTGAACAATTGTG